>ERZ1106915.65-NODE-65-length-154778-cov-8.656308_pt1 | contig 154778 bp, 138 predicted proteins | sample MGYA00403653_ERZ1106915 | MGnify/ENA primary metagenome ERZ1106915 (study PRJEB35170, sample SAMEA104062404) | human gut metagenome | biome: human gut; feature: human-associated habitat; material: faeces | place: Denmark | collected 2012-06-06 ...
TTTTAATTAATTTTAGACTTCCATTTTTATTTCTCAATGATGCTATAGTTCCCTTTGTTACTGTTTCAAAATCATCAAATGACGGCTTTTCTTCATGATACTGTGTCTCTGCCTGTCCCTCGGTATTTGTTTCATATTCATATTTATATACATATGTATTACTTTCTTCTATTTCCTTTGCTTTATCAACAGACTGCGTTGTGCACCCGCACAACGCAGTCATCAAGAATAAGCTGGAAATAATTGTGACCTTATTACTCTTCATAATTACTCCTGTTCCGACATAAGCAATATAATTAATTAATATAAATCCGGACTCCAATAACCAGTAAATACTGTTCCATATTCGCTGTCTATTCCGTAACCGATTCCTCTGACTTTCACTCTCGGACAATTATTCTCTTTAACCCAGTTTAACATCTCATATGAAGTACCTTCATAAAAGGTATATTCATATCCATGAGAATAATCAAAGTCATCATTACCATCAACGCCAAAAACCCTTGCCACATAATAGGCATATTCATCCTCTGAATCTGTACACTCCATTCCTACTGATGAATATGTTTTCTTATCCTCTTCATTTGTATACTTTGTTTGACCATCATAATCAAATCCATATCCATATCCTTTGTCATATGATGCCCTTGCTATTGATGGTGAAATATACATTCCAACAATCAATGCCATTGCTGCAAAGCTTACCCCTGTTTTTAATAATTTCTTAATAACCATAAAAACCTCCTAATCATTAGTATATTGCTTATGTCTCTGCTCTTCATACATCAAGCATAATCCCTGTAATCCATCATTTCAACACCAATGTCGTGAACGACAGCAACTTTGTCGTGAACGGCCATGGTGACTATAAGTATAGTTACAAAAAGCCGGAACAGAAAGATTAATCCAACTGTTCCGGCTCTGTTTTATTACCATCTTATTTCACAACAGAACATGTTACCTTCCTCATGGTAATCGCATGTTCCATTATTCTTCTTTACAAGCTTCTTGATAATCTGTGTTCCAAGACCATGTGATTTCTTGTCCTGCTTGCTTGTATGAAGCTCTTTATTATCATTTAATACTGACTTCGATATATAATTCTCTACAGTTATAATCATATCATTGCCATTCCATACAGAACGGATTTCTATTTCCCTGTTACACGGTTCTTCTTTAAGTTCAGCCTCTATTGCGTTGTCTAACACATTTCCCATAATTGTGTACAGGTCGTTGCCATGCATAGGCTTTAATGTCTTATGAAGACCTGTCGTTATTATTATATCTTCACTCTTGGCATATTCAATTTTATTATTAATAATTGTATTGAATATCGGATCATCCGTGTGAATATATTCCTTTGTTTTCTCAAGGCTTATGCTATACTCTTCAAGAAATGCTTTAGCTTCATCATATCTTTCCTGTGAAAGCAGTCCATATATTATCTGAAGCTGGTTATTCATGTCATGCCTTACAGTTCTTACCTGCTTATCCATTGCCTGAACATTTTTAAGATAATCCTCACCTGACTCTATTACATTTCTTAAATGTTCTGCCTCTTGTCCCTTGTAATTCTCCTGATAGAGCCTTACAAGCGTTCTGTAGAATATAATTGCAAGCACCAGACTTAACACTATAATGTTCATAATCAGCATGACATCATGGCCGCCATCAGAAATTCCTAATCTGATTAACAGATATATATTAAAACATAATACCAAAACATATGCTGCTATATTAATTATATCTATCTTCGTAAAACTGCCATGTCTGATTGTCTTAAATGTATTCATAAATGCAATCAATGCCAGATATATAATAATGACAGTAAACTCATATATTCCTGTCCTGTGTATTAAAGATTGTGCATCTGCAATATATATCACGCCATAAGTAATAGCCGCTATAACAATGACAACCAGTGTCGATACTACATACGCTGCTTTAGCGATATAGCCTTTCAGCACCCTATATATCTCTCTTACAAGTATTACTCCTATACATATCATTATTGCCATTCTGATATTAACAATATTTAACAATATATCATTCATATGTCTGTCTGTTGTGCCTGTACTGCATATATCCCTTCATAAATGTATCTTTATAGCTTCTTCCAAGCTTGAGAGTTTCACCATCAATCATAATAACCTCATTAGTACTCTGGTTGATTCTTGAAATATACCTGTAATTAATCATATATTTTTTATGAGCCCTTACTATATCCGTACCTGTTATATCCTGTCCGAATTCCATCATATTCTTCCTGATTACATAGGAATTCCCATCAGCCGTATGTACTGTAAGATAATGGTCCTCACTGTGAACATATGTTATATCACCTGAATTAATATTGATAATTCCATCTTTATCATCAAGAACAATCGTCTTTTCATAACCATCAATGGCGATTAGCTTCTTAACGACTCTCTGTACATAAGTCTCATATCTTGACTTTCTGATAAAATAGAACGGAGTATAATCAAATGTATCATATACAACATCTTCATGCGAAGTAACGAATATAATCTTAGTCCTGTATCCTGATTTTCCAATAGCCTCTGCTACCGAGAATCCATCCATAGGCTCCATGTTGATGTCCAGGAGTACTGCTTTATACATTTTATTCTTTAAAGTTTCCAGTAACTGCACGCCTGTGTCATAGTAATCTATGATTACATCATTCCTGCCTGCTTTCATGAACTCATTCTTCAATGAAACTGTCAGCTTGTCTGCCATATTCTTATCATCATCACATATTGCGATTGTATATCCCATATATAAAGCACCTTCTCTATAGTTATTTGCTCATATTCCTAACTTCTTCAAACTTGTCCATAACTTCCTGCGAAGGCTTTCCTGTAGCAAGACTTACAACAATAATAACTACTGTTGCAAATATAAATGCTGGTAAAAGCTCATATACTGCGAATATTCCACCAAGCTTAGCAATACCGAATTTCCATATAAATATCATTGCACCGCCAGCAATCATGCCCGATATAATTCCATACTTATTGGCTCTCTTCCAGAAAAGTGAGCATAGAACTACAGGACCGAATGCCGCACCAAAACCTGCCCATGCAAATGAAACAATCTTAAATACTGAGCTTGTTGGATCAAGTGCAAAGAATATTGATATAACTGATATAACAACAACTGTAAGTCTTGCAACAAGCATCGATGTCTTCTTAGACATATTAATATGTAACACCTCAACTGCAAGGTTCTGTGATATTGCTGATGAAGCTGCAAGAAGCTGTGAATCTGCTGTTGACATGGTTGCTGCAAGAATACCTGCAAGGATAATTCCTGCTATAAATGCTGCTACAGGGTTAAATGTTGAAAGATAATGTGATATCTTAACAATAATTGTCTCTGATTCTGAACCTGTAAGGGTATCAATAATACCATTCTTTGAAAGTGTAAGTCCTATTACACCGATTCCGGTTGCAACAATAAGTGATATGAATACCCATACAGTAGCTATTCTTCTTGAAATCTTTAACTTGTTCTCATCTTCAATAGCCATGAATCTTAAAAGGATATGTGGCATACCGAAGTATCCGAGTCCCCATGCAAGTGTTGAAACAATCTTAAAGAATCCATAGTCTCCTGAACTGTTAGTTTCTGCAATATGTGTGTGGAACATATCAAGATATCCTGGAAGTGCCTTGGCATTATCAAGTACAGCTCCCATTCCACCAGCCTGCACAATTCCGAATATTACAACGACAGCAAGTGCGAATGTCATAATAATACTCTGTACAAGATCTGATGTACTTGCCGCAAGAAATCCTCCCATTGTACAGTAAAGTACAATAACAACAGCACTGACAATCATTGCTGCATGATAATCAAAACCTAAAAGACTGTTAAACAGCTTTCCGCAGGCAGCAAAGCCTGACGCTGTGTATGGTATAAAGAATATTACAATAAGTGCTGCTGATATTAATGTAATTACATGCTTGTCATCCCCGAATCTCTTAGAAAAATAATCTGGAAGTGTTATTGCCTGATAACCATGTGAATATAATCTTATCTTCTTGGCAACAATAAGCCAGTTAAGGTATGTACCAAGTGCAAGACCAATTGCTGTCCATGTTGCGTCAGCAAGACCTGTAAGGTATGCCAGTCCCGGAACACCCATAAGCAGGTAACTGCTCATGTCTGACGCTTCTGCACTCATTGCAGTAACAACAGGTCCTAACTTTCTTCCACCAAGATAGAAGTCTCCTACATCACTGTTCTTCTTAGAACAGATTACACCTATCCATACTACCATTCCCAGGTAAAGTATAATTGCTGCTAAAATAATAATGTTTGACATAAAATAATCCCTTTTCCTTTCATAAATACACGAATGTACCTATTATAGCATACATTCTGCTTTATAAAAAGCGAAAAGGGATTAATTGTTATTATAAATATGTTGTTAAATTACTCTGACACGGTCTTGTCATACGGCTTCTGTGCCTCTGATGACTGGGTATGCTGAGTATTAGTCTCCTGCTGACTGACAGTTGTCGGCTGTGTCTCTCCAGAATCATTCTTCTGTGTCTGTGCCTCAGTCTCCTGAGGTCTGTCATCATTCGTGACAGCTTCTGTGTCAGCCTGTGTCTGATTGTATTGTGAAACATTATTATTCTGTATATTACTGCTGCCATTCACATTATCTGTCGGGTCTCTATATGCATTATCAGCTATTCTGTTTATATCTTCAACCTTAATATCAGAACTTATATCAAAATCCTCAACTATCTCAACAGTTGTCTTCGCACCACAATTCTCATATATCCACTTGGCATTGGCACATGTCATAAGAATAGAACCATCTGATACATTCTGTCCAATAGCATTGTATGACTTTGGATTAAGATTATTATCACTCTGACTGTAATAAGTTGCCGTACTAAGATACTCAGCATTATCAAGTCTTGAAGAGTATCTGACATAATATATATCTGTAATCTTACGCCATAGAGATTTCTCTGATATAGCCGTCTTGGCAGGAGCAACTTTAGGTCCTAGAGCCACTTTAAAAGCCTTAACAGGAATAGAGAATTCTTTATTATCATCAAGCTGATAAACAACCAACGTATGCTTCACTATGCTTATTCTGATATAATACGACTGGTTCTTTGCAATTGTCTGTGTCTGTGTATCCTTCTCTGATGAATCAGTTTCACCAGTAGTCTCTTCCTGTGATACATTATCAGAATTCTTATTGCTGTTATGCATACTGATAACAGTTCTTAACACAAATAGCAGTCCCAGAACCATTACAACAAGTATAACAAGGTATACGATTGAATTAGTTCCCTTAAACCATCTCTTAATATCAAACTTCTTCGTTCTCTTATAGCCATTAAAATCCATAACTTACCAACCGTGTATATATTAAAAGTGAATTAAATATCTTTGCCCATGTTCTTCTCTTTTAATTCAATAAACTTAAGTATCATATCAATTGCGCCATCTACTCCTACAAGTCCGCTGTCTATACAGAGATTGTAGCTCTTAGCTTCTCCCCATTTCTTGCTTGAGTAGTAATTGTAATAGCTTGCTCTTCTCTTATCCGTCTTCTGGATAAGATCTGCTGCCTTAGAATCATTAAGTTCATAGATTCTCTTAATTCTCTGTACTCTCTCATCAAGACTTGCCTTGATAAATACACTTACTGCATATGGATTATCTTCCAATGCATAATCAGCACATCTTCCTACAATAACACATGATTCTCTCTCTGCAAGTTTCTTGATAGCATCAAACTGTGCAAGGAAAACCTTGTGATTAATAGGCATATCCACATATGAATTAGTATATCCCAGTGAATATGTATCCATTACAAGAGAATAAAGGAAACTGTTAGTAGGCTTCTCGTCCTGAGATGCAAAAAGTTCTTCACAAAGTCCACTCTCCTTAGCTGCAAGTTCAAGCAGTTCCTTGTCGTAGCACTTTATCCCCAGCTTCTCTGCCAGTTTCATGCCTATCTCATGTCCACCGCTTCCAAATTCTCGTCCGATAGTAATAACTGTTCTCTCATCCATAGTTCCTACCTCCTGGTCTCAATTGTATACGAAATACTTTAGATATATTATACATTATTTCTGTGGTAAAATCTACATATTAAGCATAATTAAATTAATCTTTAATAATTATTATTTATTCTTCATAATGGTCTATATGCAAGAGTATCTCTGTAAGAAATTCTGCTATCTTAGTTCCAGCCTTATTAGATATCACACTGTATCTACTCGGGGTAACACAAGCCAGTCTGATATTAGAAAAACCTCTTGCACCAAACATATAATTCTTACTATAATTCTTAGATTTAAGTGCCTTCTCAACATCAGGAAGCACCTGGTTTCTTGTGATTATTATAAATGATATATGTGTATACATATGATTCTTAGCCGGCAGCTTTCCGTCACCTCGTACAAAATGCGGTTCAATCTTATTGACAGCAAAATCATATAAATCATCAAGCTCTTTCATGCCAAGCGTATCACAATTAATGAAAAACAGATGCTCATAGCATTTTGAGTCCCATAACTTGGCATCATCTGTTGTAGAAAACCTGTCTTTCTTATTATAGCTGTAAGCATATATAACAAACTTTCTACCTTCAAACCAGTAATTATGGTATATATCAAATGTATCTGAAATACTGTTCAATATCATATCTATAAATTCCCTGCGTCTCAATTGCTACCTCCATTTCTTAAATCCTTAAGCAGCTTCTCAAAATATTCGGGCAATGGTGCTATAAACTCCATATATTCACCTGTTGACGGGTGTATAAATCCAAGAACACCTGCATGTAGTGTCTGTCCCTGCAGTTTATATCCACTCCTGGCATGACTATACACATCATCTCCAAGTATCGGATGCCCTATACTTGCCATATGTACTCTTATCTGATGAGTTCTGCCTGTCTCTAACTGACACTCTATAAAACTGTATTTGTCAAAATTCTCAAGTACACGGTAATGTGTGACAGCACGTTTCCCATTCTTTCTGTCAATCGCCATCATCTTGCGGTCCTTTGGATTACGCCCTATAGGTGCATCCACTGTGCCTTCTTCCTCTTTAAAGCGGTTATGGACAATGCAATAATACTTTCTTGTTATTGAATGGACAGCAAGCTGTGCAGCAATATCATTATGTGCCTTGTCATTCTTACATGCAACAATAACACCCGTGGTATTCATATCTATTCTGTGTACTATTCCAGGACGCATAACGCCATTAATTCCTGACAGATTATCCCTGCAATGATACATAAGTGCATTGACAACTGTTCCTGTATAATGTCCTGCAGCCGGATGTACAACCATTCCCTTCGGTTTATCTATCAGTATCACATCATCATCTTCATATATTATATTCAGAGGTATGTTTTCCGGAAGTATCTGTGGCACAATAAGTTCAGGAATTGTTATTGTGATATGTTCCGTTCCATTAAGCTTATAGTTAGACTTGACACATTTGTCATCAACCGTAATATCTCCATCATCTAACAGCTTCTGTATGCGTGACCTTGACACATCTTCTAACTCCTGCGACAGATATTTATCTATTCTTGTTCCCTTATCCTCTGGTTCAGCAATTAAATTCTGCACTGAATCACTCATTATTATCACCCTTCTTCGATAACTTTAAGAATCCGAAATCGTCTTCTTTATAGACAAAAAGAATAAGAATTATAAGCAGCACAACTGAAACAGTAACATAGCAGTCTGCCACATTGAATACCGGAAAATTAATAAGCTTGAAATATATAAAATCCCTTACATATCCGAATCTTACCCTGTCAATAAAGTTTCCTACTGCACCAGATACAAGTAATGTACATGTTATAAGAAGTGGCGTATACTTTCTTGTTGCAGGAAGATTAATAATTACATAAGTTACTATAAGCATAACTATAACTGTAAACACAAGAAACAGATTAATCTTACCGCTTAACATGCCCCATGCTGCACCTGAATTTCTAAGATAAGAAAAAACAAAAGCATCGCCTATTATCTTAAAATCCGGTTTTCCCAAAAGCCTCGCTTCTGCAAGTGCTTTGGTAATCTGGTCTAATTCAGTCAGAACAACAATTCCTATAATATAAAATAACAAATTGAATATTTTCTTTTTATTATTCACTTTCAGCCTCCGTTATTAAACATTTATCTTATAACACCTTCAAGTGCTCTTCTCATCTGGTCATCAGTTATATCTCTGTCAATATAAGCATCTCCGACTGACTTAAGAAGAATGAACTTAACCTTGCCGGCATCCATCTTCTTGTCATTCTTGGATACCGCAACAACATCATCAATCTTAATTCCTGTGACATGGTCAGGGAATTCATATAATGCAAATGTTTTAAGAGCATCATCTCTTTCCTTTGCAGTTATAGTTCCAAGCTCGACACATATATTGAGTGCAGCTATCATTCCAAGGACAACACATTCCCCATGATAAAGCGAGAAATTCATCTCTTTCTCTATAGCATGTCCTAATGTATGTCCGAAATTAAGCAGTGCTCTTTCTCCCTTTTCCTTAGGATCATTCTCAACAACCTCTCTCTTGATGTTACAACTCACATATATCATATGCTCAAGTGCATCTGTATCCAGCGCCTTTATGCTTTCTGCATTGTCCTTAAGCCAGTTGTAATATTCCTTGTCTTTAATAAGACCATGCTTAATAATCTCACCAAATCCAGAATTAAAAAGTCTCTTACTGAGTGACTTAAGCACTGACATATTCATATATACAAGCTTTGGCTGATGGAATGCTCCAACCATATTCTTATATGCCCTGAAATCAACGCCTGTCTTGCCGCCAATACTTGAGTCAACCTGTGCAAGAAGTGATGTAGGAACCTGTATGAATTTAATTCCTCTAAGATATGTTGCCGCAGAAAATCCGGTAAGGTCGCCAACAACTCCTCCGCCAAGTGCTACAAGGCAGTCATTCCTGTCAAAATGATTCTCTATAAGATATTCATATACATCCTGTACTGTGTCAAGAGTCTTATTCTCTTCTCCTGCTGCAAATGTATACACAAATACCGCATTGCCTGTTTTTTCAAGCTCATTCTTTACCTGTTCCGCATATAAAGGACCTACATTGCTGTCTGTCACAATACATAACTTTCTCCCTGTTATTTCAAGCTTATTAAAGGCTTCTGAAAGTCCACCGAATCCACTTTCAATCACAATATCGTATGCTGGTTTACCTTCGCACTTTACATTAATACACTTCATAACATTCTCCCTTATCCTTATACTTAAACAGCCACCCATTATATGTGGGTGGCTGTGAAGATCAATTAAAATCTGTTTTCATTCTTGTTAAATGATGAAAGATCAATTCCTCCTGTTACTATCTCAGGAATATCACCCGAAATATCTACATTAGGTGGAGTCACCAGGAAAATATAATTAGTTATCTTCTGAAGGTTACCCCTTATTGCATATGTAGAACCAGCAGAATAATCTATTATTCTCTGTGCTATCTCAACATGGATTCCTTCAAGGTTAAGCACAACTGCCTTACCTGTAAGAAGTGTATCAGTTATCTCCTTAGCATCTTCCATAGATTCTGGTCTTATTACAACAACTTCAAGTCCTCTTGGAGACTGTGTCTTCATAGGAACAACCTTAGACTTGGAAGCAAATCTTGGCTTCTCTGCTGTATATGAAACATCTTCGTCTGCTACTGTATCTTTCTTGGTATTCCTTCCAAAAAGATTCTTTCTTTCTGATGGTTTCTCATCATCGTAGTCATCACCAAAATCATCATCGTAATCTTCGTAATCGTCATCAAAATCATCATCGTCATGCATCTTAAACATATTAGTTAAACCGTCTAACATTCCCATTATAAACACTCTCCTATATCTAATAATCTGACTTTCTTTAGTATCCCCAAAACATATTAATGTGAATAGTCCCTGGCTCCAAATATCGCTGTTCCAACCCTTACATGAGTTGCCCCTTCTTCTACAGCAACAGTATAATCGTTAGTCATCCCCATGGACAAAACATTCATGTATACATTATCTATGTTTTTGTTATTGATGTCAACCAGTAATTGCTTTAATTCTCTAAAATACTTCCTGTTATCTTCAGGATTTTCAACAAATGGTGCACTTGTCATAAATCCTCTTATCTTAATTCCCGGAAGCACTCCTATTTTCTTCACAAATTCTTCCGCTTCTTCACATGTTACACCGAACTTGTTCTCTTCTCCTGCAACATTAACTTCAATAAGAATATCCTGTATAAGGCCTTTCTTTACTGCTTCATCACTTATTGCAACGGCAAGTCTTTCTGAATCAACTGAATGAATCAATGCAGCTCGTCCTACAACATATTTTACCTTGTTTCTCTGCAGATGTCCTATCATATGCCATGTTATATCCTTAGGAAGTGTATCTGCCTTGTCCACCATCTCCTGAACATAATTCTCTCCAAACTGTCTTATTCCACAGTCATATACTTCCATAAGCATATCCTTGGGCTTGGTCTTGCTTACTGCAACAAGACACACATCTTCTGGATTTCTTCCTGATTTCTCACATGCTTTCTTAATATGCTCTTCTACTTCAATAAGATTATCCTTTAACATAATGCCTCCTGAATGTCATTAATCTGATATGCATAAACATTTAATATATCATCTCATTCTCTGAATACTTGTCTGCATCCAGAATTATTCTGTCATATATTGACACACCATGACTAAGCGACTGTTTTAATATGTAGTATTCATTATTGCCATCTATTACTTCTACAAGCTTAAATACTGTATATCCTGTATTAACACAATACACACCTCTAAGCTTTTCAACCGGTCCTACAACGAACCTGTCACTTGAATCCATCCTGATTATTCCAGTGCCGGCTGCCAGTTCTGTCTTCTTAATATACACAGCCTCATCATTTGACTTATATATATCAACAGCCTTAAATACCTGATTCAGCTTACCATCTGAATCGCTCTGTTCTACAAGGAATCCATAATCACCCTTTTCGCCATTAGTTATGAGGTATTCTTTAGGTATCTTATAGAATTCGTTCTCGGTTACCGCCGATACCGGAACCTTGATTCCTGACTTTCCTGACACAATTATCTCAATATCAAGGAATCTCTCTGTAGCATATCTTATCATATATTTTGATAATGTTATCTCACCATAGGAGTTCTTACCATCATTAACTATCTTGAATGGAAATGTGCCTGTAATATTATCCTTGGTAAACTTAATTGATAATGTATCCTTAGATGAAAGAGAATACTTATCTATATCTGACTGTGTAATTGGAAACATAAGTGTCCAGTTCTCACTTGTAATAAGCTTATATGCAGGATCTGAGGCTGTAATAAGCTTTTCTGACTTAAGACTCTGCTTATCATATGATTTTTTCTTAAAGTCAACACTGCCAATTGTTTCCTCGGTAACTCCTTCATAACCATCAACCGAATAAACAACTATACCCGGTTTATCTGACTTTGCAGTCTTAAAAAGGTCCTGACTTCCTGTGCTTGCTACAATTGAATCAAGATTGGCCATAATATTCTCATTAATAGACTGTAGTACGGTTGCATTAAGATCTGACTTGAGGTCATAAACTGCACTGAATCCGCTGTCTGCATACTCAGTCTTGTAATTAGTAAGTGTATTCTTAATAACCGTAAGATTATCATCTGAAAGTGCATTGCCATCACCTGATGTATACTGTGCAAGTATATCTGAAACCCTTCCTGTCTCATCAACCGTATACACTGTATCACCGGTCATAACTCTTGTTCCCTCTCGCTGATAATAGTTAATATCACCAGAATATGAAGAATTATAGACTTCTTCCTGTCTTAAGGCAACCGCTGTAAATGAAGCATTATTCATTAATGATCCCACTTCAACTTCATATGTCTGTACCTTTGCTTTTGAAACATATATAACTATAAAGCACACAATATATACCAGCACTATTCCAAATATAATTGCTGCTGCTTTCGGCTTTCTTCTGTATCTGACTACTTTCTTTCCCGCCATGATAAACCTCATTATTTCCGCACTTTATCTGTGCTGATTCACAAACACTGTAATTGTAGCATTTTAGACAGTATGATACAAGGTTTAAAGTCGTCAAGTTTACACTTTTTCTCAACAAAATCCATATTTTACCAGTATGATTTATCTTACATTTTCCATACTAATTTCAAAACCAAATCCGCTATTTTAAGGAGGCATTTTATGAATTCTAAACCTATAGACTACATTGCTCTTACAATTGCCATTGTAGGAACGCTTAACTGGGGACTTATCGGTTTCCTCAACTTTAATCTTGTGCATTTTATATTCAGATCAGTTATGGTTGACCGTATAATATACGCACTTGTAGGTCTTTCAGGCTTATATCTTTTAAGTACTTACGGAAGAATCAAGGCACTTGGCGAAGATATGTAGCAAAACAGGCTGCCAGTTAACCGGCAGCCTGTTTTTATTTTTTTATTATTGTCTTGCTTTCATTATTCTGTCAAGAAGTGCGTCAGCAACCTCTTCCTTACTCATCATAGGAAGCTCCTCGACTGCGTCTTTAGTAATAACAGTAACCACATTGGTATCTGTTCCAAATCCGGCTCCCGCCACCTTGACATTATTAGCCACTATCATATCAAGATTCTTCTTTGTAAGCTTCACCTTGGAATTGTCAAGCATATGCTCTGTTTCCATTGAGAATCCGCACAGGAACAATCCATCTCTTTTACTGCTTCCAAGTGTGCCGATTATATCTTTAGTCCGCTCAAGAGGAATTGACATATCACCATCTTTTTTCTTAATCTTTTCATCACTTACTTCAGACGGTCTGTAATCTGCAACTGCTGCAGCCTTTATTATGATATCTGCGTCTTTAGCACTCTTAATTACTGCATTATACATATCCTCTGCTGAAACAATATCCACCATCTTAACAAATGGCACCGGTTCAAGACTTACTTTTCCTGATATAAGTGTTACATCCGCTCCACGAAGCATTGCCATCTTAGCAATTGCATATCCCATTTTTCCAGTGGAATTATTAGACAAGAATCTTACAGGGTCTAACTTCTCTCTTGTAGGTCCTGCAGTAACTGTAAGCTTAATTCCAGTCATATCTTTATCTTTAGCTATTGTCCTTAAGATGTAATTAAGAAGAACCTGCTCCGATGGCATCTTTCCCGCACCTGTATCTCCACACGCAAGATATCCGCTGTCAGGCTGGATAATTTCATATCCATAATGCTCTAATTTCTTAAGATTATCCTGTACTATAGGATTAGTGAACATATTAGTGTTCATCGCAGGTGATATAAGCTTAGGACATTTGCATGCCATAATTGTTGTAGTCAGCATATCGTCTGCTATCCCATTTGCAATCTTTCCTATTACATCTGCCGAAGCAGGTGCTACAAGGAATATATCAGCCAGCTTTGCAAGGCTGATATGCTCAACATTAAACTGGAAGTTTCTGTCAAATGTATCAACTAAACACTTGTTTCCTGTAAGTGTCTCAAATGTTATCGGATTAATAAAATTGCATGCATTCTCAGTCATTATAACATGCACATTGGCATGCTTCTTTACAAGCATACTAGCAAGATTAGCAATCTTATATGCTGCTATACTGCCTGTTACTCCAAGAACAACTGTCTTTCCCTTAAGCATATTATCTCCTCCCGCTTATGCGTCCACTATTCTAGACATTTTTATCATAAATGTATTTCAGACCTCTTATAAGAAGTGCAGGGTCAGTCTCAATTCTATTTCTGCAGAATGGAATTATAACCTTACTAAGCCCCCCTGTTGCCACAAGCTTTGCAGCAGGCTTTCCGTTCTTTCCGAATCCGCAGCAATCTATTATTCTGTCAATAATTCCATCTATACTTCCTGCATGTCCGTATATAAGGCCACTCTTCATACAGTCAACCGTGTTCTTTCCAACCGGTCCTTTAGGTGCATCAAAGCTGATTCTTGGAAGCTGCGCCGTTCTTGATGAAAGTGAATTCATTGAAACGCCTGCTCCCGGAAGGATTGCACCACCTATATAATTGCCATTCTCATCAACTGTGCTTATAGTAGTTGCTGTGCCTATATCAACTATAATAACAGGTGCGCCATAATCATGTGTCGCTGCAACTGCATCAACTATTAAGTCACTTCCCACCTGCTTTGGCTGGTCCATAAGAATGTTAAGCCCCGTCTTTACTCCGGGTCCTACAACCAGAGGCTCTATATCTACAACCTTTTCAACGGCAGCTTTAATAACATTAACAAGCTGTGGAACAACTGACGATATAATTGCGCCATTGATATCCTCTGATTTTATATTATAGATTTCAAGAACATTCTTAAAGCTGATAGCATACTCCAGCTCTGTCTTTGAAAGATCTGTACTCAGCCTTTCCTCAAATATTACTTTATCATCATCAACACAGCCAATAACTATATTAGTATTGCCCATATCTATAGCTAATATTGTTCCTTTAGTATTCTTTCTTGACATTAATTATACCTCGCTAATATAGTAACCCCGTCACAGATAAGCTTATCAGCCATACATTCATATATGTCATTAACAGGATTATCCTTAAACTCATCAGCGGCTATTGCCACTCTTATATAGTTCTTTGTATATCCTGTATAATATGACCTGCCATCTATTTCTGTCAATTCTTCTATAAGAACTTCGAGCTTTTTTCCGATATACATCTTTCTGTATTCAAGTGACTGTGCCTTCTCTAACGCAAGCAGAACTGCACTTCTTTCTGACTTAACAGTGTCTGCTACCTGCTCCTTCATCTTATCAGCAACAGTTCCCTTTCTTCTTGAATATTTGAATATATGCATTTCGTAAAAATGTACTTTCTCAAGGAACTTGCGTGTCTCAAGGAAATCTTCCTCTGTCTCGCCCGGAAATCCCACGATTACATCAGTAGTTATTGCCGGATTATCAAACACTTCCCTTAACTTTACGCAGCCCTCATAATACTCTTCTGTATTATATTTTCTGTTCATTGCCTTTAATGTCTTGTCGCATCCACTCTGTAATGATAAGTGAAAATGTGGACATATCTTTTCTAAGCCGGCAATCCTTTTTGCAAATTCTTCTGTAATTATTCTTGGTTCAAGCGAACCTAAACGTATTCTTTTAATTCCTTCAATCTCATGGATTGCCTCTATAAGTTCTATAAGACTTATATTCTCAAGGTCTGTTCCATAAGATGATATATGAATTCCTGTAAGAACAACCTCCTTAACACCTGTAGCTGCAAGCGTTTTAACCTCATTTACTATATCTTCAGGCTTACGGCTTCTTACCCTGCCTCTTACATATGGTATTATGCAGTAAGAACAGAACTGGTTGCATCCGTCCTGAATCTTGATATACGCTCTTGTGTGTTCCCCTGTCTGGTTAATCTTAAGCGATTCATACTCCTGATACTTGTCATTAATATCAACAAGATAGCTTGTTTTATCCGAACCTCCAAAATAATCATTTAATGCTTCAACAATACTTATCTTCATATTATTGCCAAGAATGATATCAACACATTCATCCTTTTTAACTCCGTCAGGGTCTGCCTGCACATAACAGCCAGCAGCAACAACAACCGCCTCCGGATTCATCTTCTTTGCCTTATGCAGCATCTGTCTTGATTTTCTGTCAGCAATATTAGTTACTGAACATGTATTAATTATATATATATCAGCCTGAACATCTTCACTGAAAGGCACTATCTGATACCCCTCATCCCTAAGCATTATCTCCATTGATTCTGCCTCATAGGAATTAACCTTACAGCCCAGACTGTGTATAGCAACTTTTTTCAATTTAATCCTCATTTCCTGTTAATTTTTGTTACATTTCTTTATTGACATAGGTTTAACAAATAGATATTATAGTTTATAGAAAAACATTTAAGGAGGTATTCTAATGAAAACTGTAAAGATTTCATTAAATTCAATCGACAAAGTAAAATCTTTTGTCAACGATATCACTAAATTCGATGTTGACTTTGATCTTGTTTCTGGCAGATATGTAATTGATGCCAAGTCTATAATGGGTATATTCAGTCTTGATCTTTCTAAGCCAATTGACCTGAACATTCATGCAGACAATGATATTGATACAATCCTTGCCGTATTAAAGCCATACATCGTTGAGTAATGATGTGTAAGAACATATAAACCGCTTTATCTGTTGCAGATAAAGCGGTTTTATTTTATTCAATTACGATTTTTTCTGTTGTCTCAATTGCTGTCTTGTAAAGCTCCTCAATAACTCCGTCAAGGTTAGTCTCATGCTGCTTGATAACATTAAGATTAGGCTTGGTTACAGGGTGCTTTGCAACGAATATTGTACAGCAGTCCTCAAATGGCTGTATTGATGTCTCATATGAGCCAATCTTTTCTGATATATCAATAATCTCCTGCTTGTCAAAACCGATAACCGGTCTGAATACAGGCATTGTACACACTTCGTTAGTACAGTAAAGACTTGCCATTGTCTGGCTTGCAACCTGTCCGATACTCTCTCCTGTAACAAGTCCCTGACATCCGCTTGATTTTCCTAAATCTTCAGCAATCTTCATCATATATCTTCTCATAATGATTGTAAGCTCATCATGTGGACATTTCTCATATATAGCCATCTGGATATCTGTGAAATTAACAACATTAAGTGTAATAGGACCTGAATACTTAGATACAATCTTTGCAAGGTCAATTACTTTCTGCTTTGCTCTTTCACTTGTATATGGAGGAGCATGGAAGTATGTTGCTTCAATCTGTACACCTCTTTTGGCAACCATATATCCTGCAACAGGGCTGTCAATACCGCCTGATAATAAAAGCATAGCCTTTCCTGCTGTTCCGATTGGCATTCCGCCAGGACCCGGAACCTCGATAGAGTAAATATTGATTACATCTCCTCTTATCTCAACCTGTAAAAGAACCTCTGGCTTATGCACGTCAACCTTCATCTCTGGGAATGCATCAAGAATTCTTCCACCAAGCTCCATATTAATCTCCATTGAGTTCATTGGATAATTCTTTCTTGTTCTTCTTGCATTAACCTTGAATGTAAGATTCTTATTCTTATATGCCTTATCAAGATAATTGATAACCTGATTAGCAAGGTCATCAAAACCGTTATCTTCAATCTGAACTACAGGACAGATTCCAACTATACCAAATACTCTTGTAAGGCTCTCAATTACCTCATCATAATCATAGTCCGAAAGTGCATTAACATAGATTCTTCCATCTGCTCTTCTTACATCAAATTCTCCCTCAACATCTTTAAGTGAGAACTTAATCTGTCTTACAAGGGCATCCTCAAAGATGAATCTGTTCTTTCCTTTAACGCCTATTTCTCCATACTTTATCAAAAATGCTTTATACATCGTTTTCCGCCTTTCCTTTGCATATCAAGATTTGTGCAAAGCACAAATCTTGTGTGTGAAAATCTATTTTCACACAATTATCGTCTTGTGTACTTCCTAAGCATTGGAAGCAGCTGTTTAAGTGTTTCTATTGTGTATTCAAGTTCTTCCTTTGTTGTCTCATAGCAGAAGCTGAACCGAAGTGTAGAATCAAGCAGTTCCTTATCAAGTCCGATTGCAACAAGTGTATTGCTCAGTCCCGGCTTGTTAGATGAGCATGCTGAACCTGATGATACATAGATTCCTTTATCTTCAAGTGAATGAAGAAGCACTTCTGCCCTTACTCCCTTAAAGCTTGCACTTACAATCTGTGGTGCCGAATCCGTACCCTTCTTGCTGTTCACCTGTACATCAGGAAGCTTTTCAAGCTCATCTATGAAGTAATCCTTTAACTCATACAAATGTGCTATCTTGCTTTCAAAGTCATTATTATATATAAGCTTTACGGCAGTTGCAAGCCCTGCTATAGCCGGAACATTTTCAGTTCCTGAACGCATGCCCTTCTGCTGTCCTCCGCCATATATAATAGGCTTGATTCTTGTCTTATCATTAATGAATAAGAATCCGCTTCCCTTAGGTCCGTGAATCTTATGCCCGCTGACTGATAGCAGGTCAATTCCAAGCTTCTTAGGATATATCTTATATTTGCCATAAGCCTGTATCGCATCAACATGATATACAATATCAGGATTATAATCTTTAATTATATGTCCGATTTCTTCAATCGGTTCAACAGCACCAATTTCATTATTAACATACATTACTGAAACAAGTATTGTCTCATCATCAAGTGCATTCTTCAGGGCCTCTATATCAACTATTCCGTCTTTATCAACCGGAAGATAAGTTATTCTGAAGCCTTCTTTTTCAAGGAAATTGAATGGTTCTTTAACTGAAGAATGTTCTACCGATGATACTATGCAGTGCATTCCTTTTCTTTTATTAGCCATTGCTGTTCCGATTATTGCCATGTTATTAGATTCTGTTCCACCAGAAGTAAAGAGTATCTCCTTATCCTGACACTTAAGAGTCTTTGCTATTATCTCTTTAGCTTCACGGATATATTTCTCTGCATCAACGCCCTTCATATGCTTTGATGATGGATTACCATAATCTTCTGACATAACCTTTACTGCTGTTTCTACTACCTCTGCTGCACATTTTGTTGTAGCAGAATTATCAAGATATGCTTCCATATTGCCTCTTTTCCGCTTATTCTTCCATATTATACATAAGCACTGACAACAGCATCATTCCCGCTGTCTCAGTTCTTAATATTCTCTTACCAAGTGTAATTATCTCACAGCCTGCATTTACAGCTTCGTCAAGCTCTGACCTGTCGAATCCGCCCTCAGGTCCTATGAATATGCCAACCGATTCTCCATGTCCGATTTCTTCAATCACTTTTCTGGTCTTTTCCATGCCTTCTGCACACTCATATGGCAGTAATAGTTTATCTAACTTTCCTGCATACCCAAGTGCCTGCTTAAATGTCATAACTTCTGTCACTTCAGGCTGGATACTTCTCTTGCTTTGCTTGGCTGCACTTAATGCAATGCCATTCCAGCGTTCAACCTTAGCCTTAGCTTTCTTCGCATCCAGTTTTACAACGCTTCTTTTCATTGCTACAGGAACAACACTGTATGCTCCAAGTTCTACAGCCTTCTGTATTATAAGCTCCATTTTATCAGCCTTAGGCAGCCCCTGAAACAGGATTATTCTTGAAGGCAGCTCTTTCCCCTGCTCGTCCTTACTTAGTATATCTGCCCTTATATATTCGTCAGACATAGAAGCGATACTGCATTCATAATCAACATTATCTCCACTGCTTATAAGAAGCTTGTCGCCTTCTTTGAATCTTAATACATTCTTAATGTGATTAACATCACTTCCAACTATATCTATATATGAATCATGGATATTCTCATGCTCTGCAAAAAAATGATACATACACTACTTCCTTCTTGCTGTGATATTAACCCACTCGCCATCATGGTTAATCTCAACTATCTCTAACTCAGGATTCTTCTTAAATGCCTCTGCCACCTCATTTTCCTTAGTATCTATAATACCTGAGGTAATAAAGTAAGCACCGTGCTTCATATGCTCATGTATGCATGTTGAAAGCGGCTCTAATACGTCTGCAAGGATGTTGGCACACACAATGTCGTAGCACTCATAGCCGCAGGCATCTTTTACAGCTTTATCATCAATGATATTACCCTCAATAACCTCAAGCTGCTTCTTATCTATATTGTTCTGCTCTGCATTTTCCTCTGATGCAATAATTGCATTAGGGTCAAGGTCTGTACCAAATGCATGCTTTGCACCATATTTTAATGCAACTACTGAAAGTATACCGCTTCCACAGCCGACATCCAGCACCTCATCACCATCTTTTACATACTTCTGAAGCTGCTTTATAACCATTCTTGTAGTCTCATGTGAACCTGTTCCAAAAGCTGTTCCCGGGTCAATGCTAAGTACCGCATGTCCCTTCATTTCCTCTGTCTCCGGCTCCCATGTAGGTTTAATGAATAGGTCTCCTATTGTAAATGTATGCCAGTACTGCTTCCAGTTATTAATCCAGTCCTTATCCTCTGTCTCTGATTCTGTGATTGTACCCTCACCAATATCAATAAACATTCTTAAATCTTCAAGTTCTGCCTTGACCTTCTCAAGCATTGAGCCATCATCTTCTTCACTGTCAATGTAGAAATTAACCTTAGCACTGCCATCATCAGGTGGAAGGTCAGGTATAAAATCTACAAACATTGACTTAGCCTCTTCCTTAGTAAGCTGTACATTATCCTCTATTTCGATACCTTCAATTCCAATATCATTAAGTGCGCTGCTTATCATATCAACTGCATCTGTAGTTGTCTGGATTGAATATTTATTCCACTTCATATCATTGTCCTTTCGTTAACACAAACATTTTACATCTGTAAAAATGCTTCATATCCCTTTAATGTCTCATATAGGTCAGCCTTGCTTATTACCTCGTATGGTGCATGCATATTCTGTACAGCAATTCCACTGTCGATTACATTCATATCAAGATTAGCCAAGATATATGCGATTGTTCCGCCACCGCCTGCATCTACCTTTCCAAGCTCTGCCATCTGGAAATACACTTCTGCATCATCCATAACTTTTCTTAACTTTCCAATGAATTCAGCAGAAGCATCATTAGAACCACTCTTTCCTCTTGAACCTGTATACTTGTTAAATACCATACCTTTTCCAAAGAATGCTGAATTCTTCTTTTCAAATACTGATGCATAATTAGGGTCATATGCTGCACTTACATCTGATGATAACATATAAGAATTAGCAAGTGCTCTTCTTAACTTAAGCTCTGAATAATCACCGCATCTGTCCATAACCTCTGCGACCATATTTTCAAAGAATCTTGAATGCATACCTGTTGCACCGACACTTCCAATCTCCTCTTTATCTACAAGTATGCACACGCCAGTTCTTGTAACCTGTGGTGTATTAAGAAGTGCAATAAGCGACGGATAAGCACATACTCTGTCATCATGTCCATATCCCATAATCATGCTTCTGTCCAGACCATAATCTCTTGCAGGTCCTGCCGGAACAGCCTCAAGCTCTGCTGATAAGAAATCCTCCTCTTCAATCCCATATTTTTCTTTAAGAATTGCAAGAATATTCTTCTTAACTGCTTCCTTTTCTTCCTTATTCTCATCTGTATTATCACTGTCTGATGCTGCCGGCATGCTTCCTATAAGGATATCTAGGTCCTCACCCTCAACTACCGAGTTTCCTTTCTTTTCCATCTGTTTGGCAGCCAGATGTATAAGAAGGTCTGATACTCCGACAACCGCATCATCAGCATCTTCTCCGATTACTACTTCAACACATTCACCATTCTTTAATGCAACAACACCATGAAGTGCAAGAGGAATTGCTACCCACTGGTATTTCTTGATTCCTCCATAATAATGTGTATCAAGAAGTACCAGGTCTGAATCTTCATACATAGGATTCTGCTTGATATCAAGTCTTGGTGAATCAATATGTGCCCCAAGTATATTCATACCGGTGCTTATCGGTTCGCTTCCAATATTAAAAAGCACTATTGCCTTCTTCATATTAACGGCATATACCTTATCGCCTGCTTTAAGTGTTTCATTGGCTGCTATTATCTCCTGTAAATCTCTGTATCCGGCTTTCTTTGCCAGTTCTACAGCCTTTTTTACACATTCTCTTTCTGTCTTGCACTCAGATATAAAAGTCTTATATTCATCTGCAAATGTGAATACATTGTTCTTATCTTCGTCTGAATATTTCTTCCATGCATTCTTTCTTTCCATAATGTCAACTTCCTTTCTATATTCCTAATGTTATCTGACCATCAGAATCTTCCTGATTATCTGCATCAAAGCTTTCGCTTGCAAGCTCTAACTCTGCCTCTTCCTTATATTGTTCAACCATGTCTTCACTGATTGTTGGAAGCTCATCTATCGACTGTACTCCAAATGACCTTAAGAAATCCTCTGTTGTTCCAAAAAGCATTGGTCTTCCCGGTGCATCAAGTCTTCCAACTTCCTTTACAAGACCAAGTTCAACAAGCTTGCTTACTGCTCTGTCTGAATTAACACCTCTGATATTCTCTATCTCAATCTTAGTTACAGGCTGCTTATATGCTATTATCGACAATGTCTCTAATGCCGCATCTGTCAGTGTATATCTTCTTGGCTGGCTGCACACTCTTATAAGTGCATCATAATATTCCTGCTTGGTGCACAGCTGGAAGCTGTTCTCAAGTTCAATAATTCTTATTCCCCTGTTCTCTGATTCATATTTATCCATAAGATTGTGTACTATCTTAACAGTTGTATCCACATCCTGTTCTATGGCATCTGCAAGCTTACCTGCTTCCACAGAATCACCCATAGTAAAAAGCACAGCCTCAATTATGCCTTCCATCTGTTCTAAACTCATCACACTACTCCTCTGTTATATCTTCAATAAGCTCAGGATCCCTGACCACCCTTATGAATATATCATCCTCTGGGCATTCCTGCTTAACCTCAACGAATCCGGTCTTAATAAGCTCTAACACAACTAAAAATGTTACTATAACAGCAACCTTTGATGGATTATTCCACAAAAGCTCCCTGAAACTAAACTCTTCATGCTCCATCATAAATGCTTTAATATCCACAAGCTTTTCACTCATGGTAACTTCTTCTTTCTCAATCTTTCCAAACTTGCTTCGTACAGGATCTATCTTATCTTCCTTACGTTTACAAACATCAGCAAATATTCTGTTAAGACGCATAAGTGTTGTATCGCCAATAACCTCTGTAAGATCAACCGGCGGTGTATATGCAGCAACCGCCTCTGGAATATTCTGCTTCTTATAATAGGTTCTCTCTGCATCTGTATGCTTGTCCTTTAATTCCTGTGCCATAGCCTTATACAGCTTGTACTCTAACAGCTTTTCAACAAGCTCTGCTCTTGGATCTTCCTCATTGCCTTCCTCATCCACTTCCTTAGGAAGTAACATTCTCGACTTAATATCAAGAAGAGTTGCCGCCATTACAAGGAACTCACTTACTACATTAAGATCTTCCTTCTTTAGCTGCTCAACATATTCCATATACTGTTCCGTAATCATTGCAATCGGAATATCATATATATTAACTTTATTCTTATCTATCAAATGTAAAAGAAGATCTAAAGGTCCTTCAAACACCTGAAGCTTAACACTTATTCCCATATCTGCCTCACTATATTTACTGTGCATAATTACACGTATCACATTTTACATAAAATAACTGCTGTTTGCAAGTAATTGCTAAATTCTATAAAATAACATATAATATCTTGAAAACATTCAGTTAAGGATTAAGGAATAAGAATGCTCAATTTAATATTATTAATCAAAAGAATTGTTACAAAAATATCTGAAGACCGCATCGGTGACTACGCATCCTCAGCATGTTACTATCTCATGCTGAGTTTTTTCCCGTTTTTTATTGGTCTTTTAAGCCTTATAAAGTTTCTGCCGGTTTCCAAAGCAGACCTTTTGAAAATCATATATGGTATTCTTCCAACTCAGCTGCAGCCTATTGTCCAGGTAATGCTCACTGATATATATGACAATTCAACAACGGCATTAACACTCATTACTGCAATTGCTATCATATGGGCTGCCGGTAAAGGATTTATGGCTATAGTCCGTGGATTAAAACAGATATACAGAAAAGGTAACCAGAAGAACTGGCTTTTCCAGAGAATAAGAGCAAGTATCTATGCCCTTATATTTATGATGCTTATTATTGCCAGCCTTATACTTATGGTATTTGGTAACAATATTATGAACTTCACTATGAAATATATACCACAGCTTACTAATGTAGTCGTGATATTCAGAGGAATATTTAACAGTAAACATTTTCTCTTTCCAAGTATATTCACACTCTTCTTTACTATAGCATTCTCACTTGTATCAAGAAGAGGAAAAAAGTTCTATAAAGAGATTCCTGGAGCTTTCTTTTCTGCTTTGGGATGGTATCTTTTTACAGCTCTATATTCTCTTTATGTTGGCCACTCACCGAACTTTTCATACATGTATGGTAGTCTTGCTACTATTATCATAGCACTTATATGGATGTATGCCTGTATGATTATAATATTCATAGGTGCAGAGATTAACTACTTTATCAATGATGAAAAAATATTCAAACATTATCTTGGGAAGAAATCAGAGTAAGCGTAGTACCTCTGTAGAAGAATTCCAGAATCTGCGCGTAAGTCATGGATTCTGCCATTTTATTGGCAGCATTCTGACTCATGCCGATTCCATGTCCGTAGCCACCTCCTGTTATCTTAAAGCCTGTAAGCTTCTTTCCCTCCGTCACCTTCTCAAAAACACAGAATGTACTTGGCAGATTAGCGTATCTTGTCGTTCCTGACTTAGTGTTCATATCCACATTTGCATTGCCAAATGCTGCCCTAATCGCTGATTCACTGTCTATCACTGTCTCGCCTTTATCACCTGTAACCTTAACTTTTACTGCCGCTCCTCCATTAACACGCTCAAGTACTTCAATATCTTTTATGTTTCCTACATTCTTCCCTGTAGAACGTGCAAATCCTTCACTTATCTCTTTAACAGATTCCTCCATGCTCCATCTGTACAAGGTGCAGTCGTAATCATAATCAGCCTCATTTTCACCTTTTATAAATGTATTGAACTCCGATTCTACTGTCAGTGTAAGTCCTCTGTCCACTCCACCCACACACTCCGCAACAAAATACGGATAGTTTTCTGTTGTATTGCCCCAAAGTGTAACGTCTGTTGTGCTTCCACATGAGGTTGAATAGTAATATGTCTTAACAACTTCTCCGTTATATGATAGCACCTGTCCCGCTGTCTCATCTACTGCAGTATCTGTTGATTCTGCCCGCTGTGAGTTATTATATACCTGAAACTGTATTGAGTCATCAATATGTGCTCCATAAGCACTATAGTAGTTATTAGAAAGTTCCGTATAAGCATAGCTTCTTGCACATACAGCCTGACATTTCAGTGCTTCAAGATTAAACCCTGACGGCATCTCGCTAGGAACAACTTTTTTAAGATAATCTTCTATCCCCACTTCATTTACAACAACAATTCCCTCATCATACAGTGAAACTTCAATAGTTCCGCCATATGAAGGTGTTCCTATGCCTCTGTTTACTGACTGGAACTGTATCTCACCTGATTTAGGAATTAGTTTTATTCTGCCCTCATTAAAGTCTTCTGTATCCGGATTAAACACAACCGTCTCCCCGGGTGCCGTCTCATAAGATTCTTCACCAGTCTCAACTATCATTCCTGAATCAGCACCAAAAACCACTTCGTTAAAAAATATATCTCTGAATCCGCTTGTCTTGATAATTACTCTTATATTATCAGCCTGCAAAGGTTTATTCTTAATAGCACCACAGACTTCTCCATCCGCCACAATAAAATCCTGTAATGCATAACCGACAATTATACTGCTGTAATTACTTATCAATGAGTTTTCTTTTTCATACATAATAAAGTCCTCATCCAGCTTAACAGAACCATAACCTTCAATTTCAACGCTGTCTTGTGAAACTGACAGCACCTTTCCACTTACAACATCCGTCTTGGTATTAACTCCAACAATCTTTCCATTCTCAACGGTAATATCACATAAACACCCGGTTACATCTTCTGCTATCTTTCCACTATTGAATTTCTTTATATTACCATACATATTGGCAGTTATCGTGTTGTCTTCTATATTAGTTATATATACATTTTTATATATATTAATTTCTGACGATGTGTCCTGATATCTTGATTTAATCATATGTGACATATATATACATGCTGATGACATAAAAATCACCAGTGCAGAATAGACTAAGAATATTATTTTTGTTCTCTGTTTCATATACTATTCTCCATACTAAATTAAGTGTCCCTGTTCAGACAAGCTCTTGATAGTATATGTTGAAAATGTGCGTTTTAGAACTAGGTATGCTCATCACTTTTCGCGCAAAAAGCTTATATGCCAGAACTAAGTTCTGGCATTGTCGCGTTGCTCCTCGAATATAAAATCATAAAAAGCGACGCATGCAAGAATGTCCGCTTTTATAATTTTATATTCTCATCGCTTTTCGCGCAAAAAACAGGCTGTCACATACATGACAGCCTGTTAATAATATCCCAAAACGCCGCTCCCCACGCTTTCGACTCCTAGCGAAGCTAGGTGGGCAACCGCATCCAGACCGCTGCCTTCCACTGACTAAGGAGGCTTGACATTGGAATGGAGATATAGGAATCCCGTCGATGAAATGTAGGATCAAAATAATGTGGTTTTGCGAACGTCCCAGGAAATATTCAATTGATACGTAATCTGTACCGATGTATTGATTATACATCTTCTTTACTGATTACACAATATTATATGTCAAAAAAATTCAAATATACCTGCGAAAGAATACAATTCAGACGCAGGTATATAATCAAAGTTCAAACTCAGTAATGATTGAAAATTAAAGCTGTGGACCAGCAGCAACTAAAGCCTTACCAGCTTCGTTACCTGTGTACTTAACAAAGTTCTTATTGAATCTTGCAGCAAGATCCTTAGCCTTAGTCTCCCACTCAGAAGCATCAGCATATGTATCTCTTGGATCAAGGATTGCTGGATCTACTCCTGGAAGCTCTGTAGGAACTTCAAAGTTGAACATTGGAATCTTCTTTGTTGGAGCTGTATTAATAGCACCTGAAAGGATAGCATCAATGATACCACGAGTATCCTTAATAGAGATTCTCTTACCTGTTCCATTCCATCCTGTGTTAACTAAGTAAGCCTTAGCTCCACTCTTTTCCATCTTCTTAACAAGCTCTGCTGCATACTTTGTAGGATGAAGCTCAAGGAATGCCTGTCCGAAGCAAGCTGAGAATGTAGGTGTAGGCTCTGTGATTCCTCTCTCTGTACCAGCAAGCTTAGCAGTAAATCCTGAAAGGAAGTAGTACTGTGTCTGCTCTGGTGTAAGAATAGATACTGGAGGAAGTACTCCGAAAGCATCTGCTGAAAGGAAGATTACATTCTTAGCTGCTGGAGCTGAAGAAATTGGTCTTACTATATTCTCAATATGATTGATTGGGTAAGATACACGAGTATTCTCTGTTACGCTCTTATCTGCGAAATCAATCTTTCCATTCTCATCAAGTGTAACGTTCTCAAGAAGAGCGTTTCTCTTAATTGCATTGTAGATATCTGGCTCTGAGTCCTTATCAAGGTTGATAACCTTAGCGTAGCATCCACCTTCGAAGTTGAATACGCCATTGTCATCCCAACCATGCTCATCATCACCGATAAGGAGTCTCTTAGGATCTGTTGAAAGTGTTGTCTTACCTGTTCCTGAAAGACCAAAGAAGATTGCTGTATTCTCTCCGTTCTTATCTGTGTTAGCTGAGCAGTGCATTGAAGCAATACCCTTTAATGGAAGGTAGTAGTTCATCATAGAGAACATACCCTTCTTCATCTCTCCACCATACCATGTATTAATGATTACCTGCTCATGGCTTGTAATGTTGAATGCAACACATGTCTCTGAGTTAAGGCCTAATTCAGCATAGTTCTCAACCTTAGCCTTAGAAGCATTATATACAACGAAATCTGGCTCGAAGTTCTCAAGTTCTTCTGCTGTTGGCTTAATGAACATATTAGTTACAAAATGTGCCTGCCAAGCAACTTCAACGATGAAACGAACTGCCATTCTTGTGTCCTTGTTAGCTCCACAAAATGCATCAACTACGAAAAGTTTCTTATTAGAAAGCTCTGCCTTAGCGATGTCCTTAACCTTAGCCCATACATCTTCTGACATTGGGTGGTTATCGTTCTTATACTCATCTGATGTCCACCATACAGTGTCCTTAGAGTTCTCATCAACAACAATGTACTTGTCTTTAGGAGAACGACCTGTATAGATACCTGTCATAACATCAACAGCTCCAAGTTCGCTTTCCTTACCAACTTCATAACCTTCGTTAGTAGACTTAGTCTCTTCCTCGAATAATAATTCATAAGAAGGATTGTAGACGATCTCTGTAGCACCTGTGATGCCATACTTGCTTAAATCGATTTTTGCCATCTTACATAAACCTCTTTTCTTATAATTTCTTGTAAATTATTACAAAATTCTTTTTAATTCTATACCATGCCCTAATTAAAATCAATAAAAAATTGTTAAATTTTTCTCGAAATCGTGTATATATTAATTTTATTAATCAGTTATTCTTTAGGAACCGTCTTTTCGTACTTGATATCTTCAATTGTTTCACTTGAAAGCCTGATAGCCTCAAGTACCACATTTTCTGCAACTCCCATGTTCTTTGCTACTTCTTCCACCGTAGGTTTTCTTCCTAATTCTTCTTTAAGTCTTGTTCCCCAGTCATTTACAAGATTGACTTTATTGAGAATTTTTCCCGAAACCATATTAACATCCGTCTGTTCATCTATAAGCATATTAAGACTGCCTTCAATAAGCTCCTTAACTGCTTCGTCAATTCCTTTAAGCACATTAAGAAGGTCTTCCTTTCCACCTTCTTTAATCTTATCCTTCCACTCATAATTATTAAGCCATTCCTGCTGTCCTATATATGCTGTCATAGCCAGATTGGCCTCCTGTACAAGGTCACATGCAAGAACTCCCTTTCCTCTGAATGGTTCTATCCATGACGCAATCTTTTCAAGATAACTTTCTGTAAGCAGTTTTAGTGATTCTTTATCATTGTCCTCAACTATGTTCATAAGAAGATATGACCTTGTAACATCTGTCATAGGCTGTATTTCTGATATATCCTGAAGATATATTTTCAGATACTTCTCATCCTCTTCATAATCAAGATGACTTACAATATCATCCGCAACCTTCTTATCTTCCTGTTCTTCCTTAGAAATATGTTGTCCTGACTCATCAATATTATCATCTGAGGCACTTTCCATCAGCTTTAGGAATTCATTATCTACGCTGTCTTCACCCTGTATCTTAATTCCATTAGCCATCAGATATCCTGAAATCATCTGGAACTTGGCATCATCTAATGCCATATCTTTAAAAAAGCTGTGTACATCCTCTCTTGTAACAATATTGCCATTAACCTTGGCATATTCTTTAATGCTTCCAACAGCCTCCATAAATGCTGCCTGGGAATCTTTATTTTCAGCCATATTATCTAACCTCTTTCAACTTAATTCGTTCTGTATAATATAACACATAAGTACGCATTTGGTAAATGTATTATTTCAGTATACACATTTGACAAAAGCAGACCCACAGCTTATAGTTTATATAGAATATAAGAAAAGAGGAGATTTCATAATGAGAATCGCATTAATTAATGAAAACAGCCAGGCTGCAAAGAACGAGATGATTTATGCATCACTTAAGAAGGTTGCAGAAAGCAAGGGACATACAGTTGATAATTATGGTATGTACTCAGCTGATGATAAAGCACAGCTTACATACGTACAGAACGGTATCCTTGCTGCTATTCTTTTAAACAGCGGTGCTGCTGACTTTGTGGTAACAGGCTGCGGTACTGGTGAAGGTGCTATGTTAGCACTTAACTCTTTCCCTGGAGTTCTCTGTGGACATGTTGTTGATCCTTCAGACGCTTATATGTTCATGCAGATTAACGATGGTAACGCTATCGCTCTTCCATTTGCAAAGGGCTTCGGATGGGGTGCAGAACTTAACCTCACATACATCTTTGAAAAGCTTTTCGAGGGTGAACCAGGTGGCGGATATCCTAAAGAAAGAGTTGTTCCTGAACAGAGAAACAAGAAGATTCTTGATGGCGTAAGAGCTGTTACTCTTAAGCAGGATCTCGTAGAAGTTCTTAAGGAGCTTGATCAGGATCTCGTTAAGGGTGCTGTTGCAGGTGAGAAATTTGAAGAGCTTTTCTTTGCTAACTGCAAGGATGAGAAGATTGCTGAATATGTTAAGACTCTCAGATAATTAATTCTGCATTGTACTTAAAAAGGTGTCTCCGTTAATCCGGAGACACCTTTTTCTTTTACTTATTATGCTGCTTTCTGTATAAGACCAGCTTTAGTTATTGCATATCTTACTGTCTTTCCAAGAAGTGTTGCAATAACTATCTTAACAATATCAAATCCGATAAATGGATATACACATACTGTAAGTGCATATGTGACTGAACATTTCATAAGGTATACAAACCATACCGTACCAAATGCATATGCAACAGCAGTTCCAACTACCCATCCAAGCATTGTAAGAAAAATATTTCTGTGTGAAAGCTCAATCACAGCTCCTCCAATAAGTGCCATGAATATGAAACCTATAAGATATCCTCCTGTTGGTCCAAGAAGCTTTCCTAATCCACCAGCAAATCCTGAAAATACAGGAAGTCCTACAGCACCAAGCAGCAGATATATTCCATAGCTTCCTGTTCCTGCCCATATGCCCAGTACAAATACTGTGAAATAAATCACAAGATTAGTAAGAGATATTGGAATCTGACCAATTGGAACTGAAAGTGGTCCAAGAATACATGTAACTGCTGCCATCATAGCCATAAATGTCAGCTGATAAATAGTAACCTTTTTGCTTTTCATAATTAAAGTCCTCTTTTCAAATGTAGTAATACAACATTTGTTATTGTACACACTTGAAAAGTAATTGTCAACCCGTTATTAATTTAGGTTGACATTAGGTTAACATTACATTTTACAATGCTATTGTAATATATACTGTATCATTCCCGGTCCCAGTTCTGGTGTCGGTCTTGCGATAAATCCATGCTTTTCATAGAATATCTCTCTGCCCTTGGCACACATCAGACAAAGCATCATTCTTGTGCCTTCCTGAGTAATTCCTTTGACATAAGCTATTATATGTTCTATAAGCATGCTTCCTATGTGCTTACTCTGATATTCCGGTATTATTATTAAATCCTGTATATAGCTTATTACAGCCATATCTCCAACCACTCTTCCCATTCCTATAGGCTTGTCATCATCATATACTGTAAATACTTTCACGCTGTTATCCAATGCTCTCTGAGCCTGATTTTCATCTAACTTAATCCAGCCGACTTGTTTTCTTAATGAAAGATATATATTAACATCTCTCATATCTTCTACTATTCTTATCATAATCTCTATTTCCTACAATTTTTTTAACGAATGGAATTATACTCGCTTTATTTATTAATGTCCAGTGTGCTATAATAGCAAAAAATAGGAGGTATGTATTTTTATGATTACGGTAGCTAAAGACAATTCTGGTGACTTTGATTCCATACAGAAAGCAGTTGATTCTATTTCTGATAATAACAACGAAACTATATTTATCAAAAAAGGAATATATAAAGAACGTATTGAAATCCGGAAAAATAATATTACCTTAATTGGTGAAGATACAGATGAAACTATTATTACTGAGGGTTTCTATGCAAGAATGATTATGCCTGACGGCTCTAAGCGCGGAACTTTCCGTTCCTATACATTTCTTGTATATGCCAATAATTTCTCTGCAAGCAATATAACATTCGAAAACAGCGCCGGATTTGGTGATAATGTCGGTCAGGCAATAGCTGTATACGCTGAAGGTGACAACATCACATTTAAGCACTGTAAAATTCTCGGTCATCAGGACACTTTATTTACCGGTCCGCTGCCTCTTAAAGAAAAACAACCAGGTGGTTTTACAGGTCCAACAATAGACGGTGAAAGAAAGCTCGTTCACCAGTTATATGAAGACTGCTTTATATGTGGTGAAATTGATTTTATTTTCGGAAGTGCCACAGCTTATTTTAAAAACTGCACACTTTTTGCATTAAACCGGAATGAACCCATCAACTCTTATTATACTGCACCTTCAACATATGAAGGTCAGGCTTTCGGTTATGTATTTGATAATTGCACATTTACAGGAAACTGTCCGCCTAAAAGCGTTGCTTTAAGCAGACCTTGGAGAATTCATGCTAAGATTGTTCTTCTTAACTGTGAATATTCCGACCAGATTATTGATGAGGGCTTCACTGACTGGAATAAGCCTGAATCACATGAAACTGTATATTATGCTGAATATAATGGACATGGCGATGGATATAAGCCTGAAAAAAGAGCAGCCTATGTTCATCAGTTAGATGAAGCACAAGCTGCCTTTTACAACATTGAAAATGTTATGCATTCTTAATTGATTGTTAATGAACCAAGCGATGTTCCTGATGATGTTGCCGACATAACCAAACCGGCTAATGAATTGGCATCGCTTTCTTTTACCTGAAATAATACAACTACTTCTTTACTCTCTCCTGCCGCCAGTGAAACATTCTTAAGTGTTGTAATATCATTCTTAAGCATTGAAGCATAATTGCTTACAGCTGTTGAGCCGGCTGTGAGCTTTAATACAACACCACCTGATGATGTAAGATTAACTGTTGAACCACTTGTATTAGTAAGTGTCATCTCAACAGCAACAACCTTACAGCCTGTCTGTGACGGCACTGAAACCACATAATTATCTGCCGGATACTGATTTCCCACAGTATAATCCTTATATGTAAGTGTCACACCATTAAATCCAAGTGCAGTTGGCAGCCCTGTTAATAAATCTGCTGATGTGTTCGCTGAATTACCTGACGCCTTAGTAGTCTGTATTGTATTATTATGTCCTGTAGTTGCAGACTGTGTCTGTGACGGTTTCTGTATACCAGACGAACTTATTGTACCTCCACCATTCTGTGCTGAATTAAGCTTCTGATATTTCCATTCATTATCATATGAATACTTAAGAAGCGTTCCTGCTATATACTCAGCAACCAGATCATTATCTTCATTGGTTAATGTTACATCATCTTTGCCACAACCTGTGAGTGCAGATATACACAAAAGCACAAGCAGACCTGTTATAACTTTTTTCATATATATTTCCTCAATTTTCCTTTATAATTATTATCACCGTTCATGATGAATATACAAATTATTCTCATACACTGATAACAATTATATCATATTATGATTTACAATCAAGATTAAACCAGAATTCTACACCATCAGATACATTTCTGACACCATATTCCTGCCCCATTGAATCCATAATAGCCTTTACAATAGACAGTCCTATTCCATTACCTCCATATTCTCTTGTTCTCGCTTTATCAGTCTTGTAGAACTTCTCCCATATTCTTTCAAGATCTTCATCAGCAATATTCTTTCCACTATTATATACAGTAACGGTAATAGTTCCTCCATTCTCTGATTTTTCAGTTCTCACCTCAATTGCACGCTTTCCATCACAGTGATTAAGTGCATTAGATATATAATTAGTAAGCACTTCCTCTGTCTTGTATTCATCAGCCCACACAAAATTATGCTCATTACGGTTATCAAATACTATACTCATATTCTTTTGTCCCGCTCTTATTGCATTGGCATCTGCTACAGAAGCAATAAGCTCATTAATATCAAATCTCTCCATCTCAGGCTCATCATTTCCGAATTCAATCTGATTAAGTGTAAGAAGTCTCTTAACCATTGTATTCATCTTGTTTGCCTCGTCCATAATAACATCACAGTAAAATTCCATGCTTTCAGGATCATCTGTTATGCCTTCCTTAAGACCCTCTGCATATCCTTGTATAAGTGCAATAGGAGTCTTTAACTCATGAGATACATTTGAAAGAAAATCTGTTCTCATTATCTCGAGCTTTTCTTTTTTATCAATATCTTTCTTAAGTTCAAGGTTAGCCTTCTTAAGCTCTGCAATATTCTGTTCAAGCTTCTCAGACATATTGTTCATGCTCTTTCCAAGCAGACCAATCTCTCCCTTATCACTTCCCTCATATCTTGCATTGAAATCCATCTCTGACATCTTCTCAGCAATATTAGAAAGCTGCTTAATCGGTCTGGTAATATATGTTGATACTACAAATGCTGCAATTATACCAACAGCAAGAATTGCTCCTCCAACATACTTAATAAGGGTTGTCGATATATTTACATTATCTTTTATTCCCTGGATAGGAGTTCTTAATATAATTGAATATCCATTGTCAAGTGTACCCCATATCTCAAGATAGTAATCTCCAAGCCTTTCATCATACACCTTCTGTAACGTGTAATTATCATTGGAACTTATGATTGTCCTGTTCTCAACAAGTGATGTACCTGACATATCAATAATGTCTTCCAGACGCTTTCTATGATCTTTCTTATCATCCTTATCTGCCGGTGTATCTGAATCATCTTCCTGTTCCTTAGGTTCCGGTGCTTTATCAGGCGAACCATTATTCTTAAAAATATCTCCATTAAATATACTCATGCGAAGACGTTCCATCATTGAATCATCTCCCTGAGTACTTACATATATGGTACACCAGCTGCTGTCAACTACAAGCACAGATATTCCCTTTGCTGTAGATATGTTCTCCATATCAGCACACATAGTATCTTTATCTATCTGTGAATCAGTATATTTCTGCATGATTTCATTGACATTCTCATAAGAATTAATCATGCTTTTCTGCTTACGGTTCATATACACTTTCTCAGAAAAAATGCTGTTAAACCCAATAAGCATTGCCACAAGACATGTAACAGTAACTACCAGAAGAAGTGTAATCTTAAACTTAATTGAATGTATCTTCATCTTTAATTGCCTTCCTTATACGCAGAATCAGTCAACAATGAACTTGTAGCCCATACCCCAGATTGTCTTGATGTAATCGCCCTTCTCCCCCATCTTCTTTCTTAATTTCTTAACATGGGTATCTATAGTTCTTGCATCACCATAGTAATCATAATTCCATACATTGTTAAGAATCTTCTCTCTTGACAACGCAAGCCCTTTATTCTCAACAAAATAAGTAAGCAGTTCAAACTCCTTATAGCTTAACTCTATCTCTTCACCATCAATCTTAACGATATGTGCCGCTTTATCTATAGTAATTCCGCCAATCTCAATTATCTCGTTGCTGTCAACACCATATGCTCGTCTTATAATTGCATCAACTCTGGCTGTAAGTATCTTAGGTGAAAATGGCTTGGCTATATATTCGTCAGCTCCACATTCAAAACCTTGTAGTTCATCCATCTCCTCACCCTTTGCTGTAAGCATTATAATAGGAACTTTAGAATCCTTTCTTATCTGCCTGCACACTTCCCAGCCATCCATTCTTGGCATCATAACATCAAGAATTATAAGTGCAATATCTTTGTTCTCCATAAATGTATCTACAGCTTCTACACCATCAGCCGCCTCTATAACAGCATAGCCTTTTCTTGTCAGAAAATCACTTACAAGCTTTCTCATTCTGCTTTCATCATCTACTACTAAAATCTTCATCTTATCCATATGTAGTCCTCACTTTCACGATGAATTAATTATCTATATACTATCTGATAAATATGTTTAAAATGTGTACTCTGTTCATATATTTATATTATGACTACTTTGTTGACTGCTGTGATGATGATTTTAAAGACTGCTTTGATTCAAGCTCCGCTTCCCTTGAATTAAGCTCTTTCTCTTTTTCCTTTAACTTGGCTTCCTTAGATTCAAGCTCTGTCTGCCATGAAGAATACTTATTCTGTACATTCACTTCATAATTAATGACATTAGAATTAGAACCTGTCTTAAGGATAAAAAACATTGCAATTAACGCAATAACAAGAAACACATTTACAATCATAATTCTCATATAATTGTTCTTGTACTTTGCCACCTGGATTGAGAGAGTATGCAGCTCACTTCTATGCTCATTTCTTTCACGTCTTCTGTCAATCGCAATCTGTGTTTCACTCTTTACCGGAATCGGCTTAATCTTATCATCTGGAATATCTGGTGAATTATACAGAAACTGCTGTAAATTCTTGAGATAATTAAGCCCAATGGATGTATAAAATAACTGTCTGTCAATTATCTTATTATACAGCACATACACCTGTTTTGGATCTTTGCTGTCCGTCTTTCCAGACAGATACTTAATAGCATTCATCTCATCTTTTGCTTCCTGCGCTTCCTGCTTCGTCTTAAAAGTATATCCGCCGACAACAAAGCCTTTTTCCTTATTATTAACATTTTTATTATCGCTCATAAGTTTCACTTCTCCAGTCCAAACATCTCCCGGCATATCTTTTTGCCGCTTTCCGTCTTAAAAATGTTATTATATGCTTTCAATGCTGCATCCTTTGTAAGATTATCATCGCATATGTTAACCAAGAAATCTGCCTCAACAAGTATCTGATAATCTATCCCGTCTATTTTGTTATAAGTATGGTGATGTCCTATCAGATACTGCACTCTTTCTGATACTTCACTGTCAAAGCCAAGCCTTTCAAGAAGTTCTGCGGCAATAGCCGGGCCTTCTTTTTCCTGCAGTTTCCCTCCGCACTCACCATATTTTTCTTCACATATATGAATCCCGATATCATGTGTAAGCGCCGCTGTTTCAATTATAAAAAGACATTGGTCATCAACATTTTCCATCTGTGCAATCAGTTTTGCATAGCTGTGAACCTTGCAAAAATGCTGTATTCTCTTAGCGTCTCCCTTATATAATTCAATCATTGCCATATGAAGTCTGTTAATCATAGTGTCTCCTTTTAATAACCAAGTGTATCATTTACAAGTATTACATGTATTCTTCCGACATGGCGTGAATATCTTGTAATCAGGAACTGACAGCATAATGTGTCTGGTGATTTGCAGTCAAAGCATTTTCCGGTTGTCTTGCAGGGTGTCTTGACATCAAAATTCTGTGCATTAGTTGGTGCAGCTATATTTCTTGCACGCTTCATTGCCGAATCTAGGTCTGAACAGACTTTATTCATTCCAACTATGAAGATTACCTTCTTTGGTCCCTGCACTATGCATGAAACACGGTTAGAATTGCCATCAATATTTACAAGTATTCCATCACTTGTCATTGCATTTGCACTTGATAAGAACACATCAGCGTCATATGAAGCCAGAAGTCCCTCTCTTGGAGTCATCTTTGAACGGTCTATATAATTGTAATTGCCCTCCTTCAAAGCCTCCACAAGTCCAATCTCCTGTGCACTGTGACAGCCGCCCATAGCAATTGTGCTTTCCTCATCAATTAACTCCAGAGCCTGCTTTAAAGCTGCTTCTTTATCCTCTGCATAATATCCTGACATATTTCGCGACTGTAAGCCATTAATTACAGTCTGTGCCAGTACTTCGTTTCTTTTCTTTACATTATCGTCCATGCTTGTATCCTCCAGTTATATTGTAATCAACTTTATCAATGTGTCCATTATAGCATACATTTCTACTTGATACTCATAACAAACTTTTCAAGCTTCTCCTGATTATCCTTTGCAGCATTACTATTGCGGTCTGCTAACGCAACCTGACTTTTTATATTTTTAAGACTTTTTGACAACTGTGCAAGACATCTGTCATTGTCCCCGCCACCGCTGAATGTAAACACAGCGTCAATTTTATCTGCCACGCCGTAATTCTTTATAAATGTGTTGACCGGAGACGCAGGCATACCTGCCCATACTGGCATACCCAATATAATTTCGTCATAATAATCTATGTTATCCGGAACACCTTTTATCTTAGGTCTTCTTCCAAATGTTGACTGCATTCCTCCAACAAGCATCTGCCTCACTGTATTCTTGGGTAATGGCTTAACTAAATCTATCTCAAAGATTTTTGCTCCCAGCTTTCTTGCAATAACCTTTGCAGCTTCCTTTGTATTTCCTGATAATGAATAATAAACAACAGCTCTGTTCATAGCTGACTCCTCCTGAAATGTTGTATATTCCTATATTACGATATTATATATTTTACGCTTTTGTGTATTAAGTGGCAATCACTTATAATAAAATAAAAAAGATGCAACAATCTGTTTCAAATTGCTGCATCCCATGTTAATCATTTATTATTGATTACATATCTTATATTGTCATTGATTCAAAATACTTTAGCGTATTTTGCAATTTAATCAAAAATCAATTTGTGATATATCTATAGATTTACATTTAAAATATAACTACTTGCACATCTCAGCCACAACCGCATTGATAACCTTGCCATCAGCCTTGCCCTTAAGCTCTGACATGACAGCTTTCATTATCTGACCCTTGTTCTTAGTAGCTATGACGTCTGCAAACTTCTCATTAAGAATTGTTCTTACCTCATCCTCTGAAAGCATTTTAGGTGCAAACTCTGACATAACAGCCAGACGTGCATTATATTCTTCTAATAACTCAGTTCTGTCCGCTGGACAAGTATCTATCTGTTCCTTGATACTCTTAATCTCTTTTAATATAGCCTGGTCTACCATCTCATCAGGAATATCTTCACGACAGCCCGAATCAATAGCAAGCTTCTTAGCCGCAGATACAAGTACTGCTATAGAATCCTTTCTCGCCTTATCTCTTGCCTTCATGGCATCAATCATAGCTTTCTGTAATGTTGTAAAATCCATTTCTATAACCTCCCTTAAAATCACTACCATAAATTGTAAATCAATTTAACCTCAATTACAATATTTTTTGTTAAATCATGGCTGTACTCATGATATAGATTATTCATGAGTTACGTTTATATTGTACATTTTGACTGTTGAGCCTGCATTCTCACTATTATCTTCACAATCCTGAATATAATTTCCAGCTTTAAAATAATTATAAAAATCAATCCAACCTGTTGTTACCGGATTATAACTATATTCATATTTTTGTGATATTCCATTACTACTAATTGAAACATAACCTGTACCATCAATTATCTGTATAGATATTGTGAATTTCTGGTTCAGCTCTACTTCGTCAAAATAATATATTTTCTGGTCTTCATATGATTGAGGATGTGCTTTATAAGTAATAGCAAGCCGTTTTTTGTTTCCCTCATATATTACCTTCAAAGGAACTGGTCCATTATCACCATTTGGATATATCCCATGCACCTGACATACCATCACTCTGCCATTTGCTGGAATTTTTGTCACTGCCTCTTCAACATCAAGACAATGTCTGCCATTCCAGTCCCAGTTCACTGTTTTATCGTCTCCCATCATTTCCCGCAATTCAGAACGTGCATATTTTGTGTTAACAGTTTTGGGGGCACTGACTGGTGTATTAAATACAAATGCACTATCTGAATCGTCATAATAAAAATATTCACTTGAATAATTGTCAAACGAAATACCTGTTCCTTTTCCTACTTCTTTAATTTTCGTATCGCTGCCATCCTGTAATTCTGGAATCTGTAATTTCCAATGAGCATTCAGCTTTTCAATAAATATTGATTTATAATTAATTGAATTATCCTCTTCTGCCTCAGATACAGGCCACACACAACCTGTAAATACTATGCCCGCAATTATTCCACTTATAATGAGCATAGTCCACTTGTACTTTCTTATCCTCATCACAACCCCTTATATATCTTCTCTATCCACGCCATCACTACATTTTTAGGTCGTGCAAATGGCTCTTTATGACTAAGCATAAAATATGGTGCTTTTATCTTTTCAAGCGCATTAATCTCTTCTTTTAAAAGGCTTTTATTATATTCTCTTACTGGACCCTTAGTTGCCGGATACAATGCATCTCCAAGGAAGCAATATCTCCCGTCTACTTCCATTGCTACACTTCCTTTTGAGTGACATGACGGAAGCTGAAATATATGAAACTTATGAAAACCAGCATCAATATACATATCATCAGATACAATTTCACCTTTATTAGTGTGCTTATAAGTATATTTCCCTTGATAAATTTTTATCCTGTCTTTTATCTGTGGATGTCCTTTATCCTGCGATTCATCATTCTTCCATAATCCGCATATTTTATCCAGATTGCCAATATGGTCAAGATAAAAATGTGACAATACAATATTAATATTTTTACCATCACAATTAATCTCTTTTAAATGTTCTATAACATCGGGATGATTTCCGACATCATAAAGCCATATATCATCACTTCCCTCAATTACCACAACATTAGACGACAACGGCGATTCCGATGGTGTGATATAAGATATTCCATGCTCTATTTCTATTATATTCAATTCACTCATTGTTATATATTAATCTCCACGGTTCAAACTTTTTTCACAGATTCATCACCAGTTATTCATATTATACCGCTATTATTCCATTATCAACAGGTGAATAATATATCAACAGATAAAACCATAATTAACTTATCAGACATACCTGCCTTAGCTGAGTATTTCAACCATAATACTGGCACAAATCGGATCAAATACTGTATCTGCCATCCTTTCAATATTGTCCCTGATATCGGATATGTCTTCATTCCTGCCTATGTGTCGGTCAGCATAATCAGCTATTGCAACAATACGTGCAAGCAATGGAATATCATCGCCACTTATACCCTCATTAAAACCACTTCCGTCATAATTCTCGCGGTGATATCTGACTGCTTGTGCAATTCCTTGTGATTCATCTGTCTGTAACATATTAATAATCTGATACCCCTTACTGACATAGGTCTTAAAAATCTCATACTCGTCATCTGTAAGATCAACCCTGTTAATAAGTGCATCCGGTATGCCAATCATTCCAATCTCATGCAGTAATCCTGCCTTATAAGCATCATCACATGATTTCTTATCAAGATTCATTCTCTGTGCAATACTCCTTGAATACTCTGCCACATTATTACAGTGCTCCTCTTCTCCCGGTATCTTGGCTGCCAGAGCTTTGGACATTGTATCGATAACCTTCATTGACATAGATTCAAGCTTTTTCCTCTCATCATGCACACGTTCCTCAAGTATCTGGTTTCTCTTTCTTTTTTCAACCCAGTAACGCTGGATAATATACATAAGGCAGTATGATATAAGAACGAAACATATAAACAGATATGGAAAACGAAGCGTTATATTATCGCCGTATATAAACTTGGCTGACATATCAACATTGAGCCTGAAACACACAATTACCATAATTAAAAATACAAAATTAAGCACAATGCTGTTACGTATTCCAAGCACGAATACAATTCCACATGCAAATATCATGGAAAACATTACGCTGAAATATCCGATACTCGCATGATAATACACATAAAATACTGGTATGCTTAGAATTATGCACACTATCGCATCTATCCATGTTCTGTAATAAAATCTTGAAACCATTATATTAATAAAAAGAACTGTGACCATTATAATTAATGCTATTATATAATCATCTGGTGCCCCATAGACAATTCCATTAGGAATACTGATAGCCCATATAAATTCAAATACAACCTTAATCCAGAATGCAAGGCTTTTATCTTCATATGGACACACTATCACTTCCCATATATGCTTTATTCGTGATACTACTCTGGTATTCTCTGACATATCTATATTACTATCCTGCCTTCCTCAATCAATGTAATTACAGTTTCTGCAACAGATTTATCAAACTGTGTTCCAGCGCCCTTCTCAAATTCACCAATAATATAATCCTTATCACAATGCTTTCTGTAACATCTGTTAGAATTCATCGCATCAAGTGAATCTGCTGCACTGATTATTCTTACCATCCATGGAAGTTCTTCTCCCTTAATTCCATATGGATAGCCCTTACCATCATATCTTTCATGATGGTACACAGCCCCCATATCTGCCTGTGGAAGAAATTCCAGACCAGATAATATCTGACCGCCCCAGACTGTATGATTCTTCATTATTCCATACTCCTCATCTGTAAGCTTTGCAGGTTTGTTAAGTACCGCATCTGGAACTGCAATCTTGCCAATATCATGCAGAAAGGCACTTCTATATATCAGTGAAATCTCTTCGTCTGTGAATTCATGCGCCTTCAGGTTCTTTGCGATAAGCTTGGAATACTCTGCAGCCCTCTTTGAATGTTCCTGTGTATATACATCCTTTTCATCAAGCATCTGGCTTATTGCTGTAACAGCATCAATCATAAGTTTCTTAGTCCCCTCTACAGCTTCAAGTACTTCTGCTTCAAGATTTTTCTCATTGTCCGCCTGTCTTATCTGATACAGCTTATAGAAAATATCCATGGCAACTACAAGAAGACAGAAACCCCAGTAAAAAATCGGATAATAGAATAAATAATCCCTTGTGTAATTATATATAAGCATATTATTAAGAGGAGTCCAGAATAACACCGTAATATACAAACCAAAAAATATACACACCGGTGCACCAAATGGCATGCCTAAAAGCACAAGTGTTATGACTGGCAGTAATAAAAACCATAATAGTGAAAAGCCATCATTAGTTCCTTCAATTGATATAATAACTGCCAATATAAAAAATACTACAACAGCAGCCTGACATATCCTGTATACATTTTTAATGTATTTTAATACAATTACAAGCACTATACTCATAACTGCAACTGCCAGTGTCACACCACCGATAATATATTTACCAAGCTTAAAATTCTCTATGTCAATCAGCAACATAACTAATACAAATATCATCATGACACTTTGAAGTGCCTTGGTATCTACTCTGACAGTTTTCTCATATCTGCATACCTGCCTGATTGACTCCACTATATCCGATAATAATCTCATTCCACGTTCCCCTGTAAATTTATCTTTACTATTGCTATAATGATTGTATAATATTCATGTTTTTAATTCAATTATTTTTGTATACTTTTGCCCGTATACTGAGTTATAATTAATGTAGTTTTTGTTCGTAACTTTTAATTAGCTAATCAAAGGGGATTACTATGACAAATATTGAAAATGAATTCTGGGAAGGCATGAATGGCATTTTTCCAGACATTATAAAAGCAATTACATCACTCTCCATCAAATATTATAACCACAATGTCAATAATCCACGCAACCGCTCTTCTGAATTCCGAAACGACCTGCCCTCTTTTATATGCAATCTCATCCATTCTCTCATGCTTAGGAAGCATGAATACGAATACAGGTGTCATAACAAATCCTAACATTCCACCAAGCGTGTTACATATAAGGTCATCCACTTCAAAAAATCTGTACGGATATGGATATTAATAAAAGAACATCTGAATTATTAATTAATAAGATGCTTAACGCACAAAATCCGAACTCAAAGAGTTCGGATTTTGCATCAAAAATGGACCAGAGGGGAGTCGAATTCTTCGCTCCGCTCCGGTCGGCGCAAAGCCGAGGTCCACCGGACCTCGTGCGCCCCTGTCCAAAAACCCGGCTACGCCATGTTTTATCCATTAATAAGACTTCCTCTGGTCCATAGGAAAAAGGGAGCGAAGAAGCTCACGCTTCCTCACTCCCTTTTCCCTATGGACCAGAGGGGAGTCGAACCCCTGTCCGAAAACCCATTCCCTGTTCTTCTACTATCATAGTTGATTATTTGACATTCCCTCCGGTGCACGGGAATCAACACCCTTGTACCTTTAGTAGCTTCATGATACGACCAGCACCTCAAAGCTTTGATACTGTCGTTTCCTACATGTTCGAAGCCTGGGTCTTAAAGTGTAGGTGCTTTAAGTCAGACTGCTGCAATTAGGCAGCGTATGCTAAATTATCGTTAGCGTTTATATTTAAGTTTGGAATTTGACGCTTTCCTGCGGATAGCTTCACCAGCTTCAAGATCCCCGTCGAAACCTTTACTAGCCCGTGTGTAAGCAGTTTCACCTGCTTATTTATATTAACATTGGCATAATGCCAAGTCAATTAACTTGTGCTTCAAAACTGATAAAATATTTCTAAATATTTTTAAAATCTAAGATTCTTGTTCTTGAATTCCTTCTGTGCATCTCTTATCTGGTCTTTCTTTGCAATAGAATCTCTCTTGTCAAAGTTCTTCTTACCTTTTCCAAGACCAATCTCCATCTTCACCTTGCCCTCTTTCAGGTATACCTGAAGTGGAACAAGTGTATAACCTTTAATTGTAAGTTCACCTGTAAGCTTATTAATCTGGTTCTTGTGAAGGAGCAGCTTCTTAGGTCTTAAAGGATCTTTATTGAATATGTTTCCCTTCTCATATGGTGTAATATTCATACCCAGGACGTATACTTCTCCATTTTCAATCTTAATATAAGATTCCTTAATTGAGCACTTACCTGCTCTGATTGATTTCACTTCCGTGCCGTGAAGTACCATGCCTGCTTCGTATTTTTCTTCTATAAAATAATCAAAATAAGCTTTCTTATTGTTCGCTATAAGTCTGTTTCCTGATGCGCTTGTTTTTGATGCCATGTCAGTCTCCATTCTATTCTATGCAAATGCAAAATCAATTGTTCTTAATATCTTATCGGTACCTATGACAACTACCTTAACCTTCTGTCCAAGCTTGTAGCTTCTGTTTCCGAGTTCTCCTACCATCTCATAGTGTTCCTCGTCAAATGTATAGAATCCCTTCATATTATTGATAGAAACCATGCCCTCGATAGTGTTTGGAAGTTCAACATATACGCCCCACGCGGTAACACCCGAAACAACTCCATCAAATGTTTCTCCAACAAACTGTTCCATATACTCAGCCATTTTAAGCTTGTCTGTATCTCTTTCAGCATCTGCCGCACGCCGCTCCATCGCACTTGTCTGGACAGCAACATCCGGTAATATTGCATCATAATGGTCAGCTCTCTTAGGACTTAAACCTCCGTGAAGATTCTCCTTGATAATTCTGTGAATCTGGAGATCAGGATATCTTCTGATAGGCGATGTGAAATGACAGTAATACTTGGCAGCGAGTCCAAAATGTCCTACACATTCAGTAGTATACTTAGCTTTCTTCATAGAGCGGAGTGTCAGTCTGCTTATAAGATTCTCAGCATCAGAACCCTCTATCTCAGAAAGAAGCTTCTGAATCTCCTTAGGTCTTAAATCATCAGTAAGTCTTAATGTATAACCAAAGTTATTAATAAATGTGGCTAACTTACGCATTTTTTCAGGATCAGGATTCTCATGAGTTCTATATAGAAATGGCATATCCTGCCAGAAATAATCCTCTGCAACAGTTTCATTAGCAGCAAGCATAAAATCCTCAATAATCTTAGTTGCTACATTTCTGTCATATGGCTTAATATCAGTTGGGTGACCATTCTCATCAAGTATAATCTTACTTTCAGGGAAATCAAAATCAACCGAACCTCTTGCAAATCTCTTCTTTCTAAGAAGCTCCGCAGCCTCTTCCATCATATGAAACATTGGAACAAGCTCTTTATACTTCATAATTTCATTAGTATCATTATCTACAAGAATCTTTTTTACGCTTGTATAGCTCATTCTTCTGTCTACATTAATAACAGTTTCACATATTCTATGTCCAACAATATTTCCCTTTTCGTCAATATCCATAAGGCAGCTGAGTGCCAGTCTGTCTTCTCCCTGATTAAGTGAACATATCCCATTTGATAACTTATGCGGTATCATTGGAATAACACGGTCTACAAGGTAAACACTCGTACCTCGTTTAAGTGCCTCTTTATCCAGCGTGCTTCCCTCTGTAACATAATGGCTTACATCCGCAATGTGGACACCTAGATGATATACAGGTCCTTCTTTCGAGATAGATACTGCATCATCTAAATCCTTCGCATCCTCACCATCTATAGTAACCATCTGAATATTTCTTAAATCAACTCGTCCAGCCTTATCCTTCTCACTGACAATATCAGGAATATCATTAAGTGCCTTCTTAACTGATTCAGGAAATTCCACCGGTAAATCATATGCCTTGATGATAGACATTATGTCCACACCTGGATCATCTATATGTCCAAGTACTTCTGTAACCTTTCCCTGTGGATTCTTACTCTGGCTGCCGTAATCACTTATAGAAGCAACTACCTTAGAACCTTCAACCGCTCCATTCATGAATTCCTGCGGTATAAATATATCACAGTTAATCTTTGCATTATCAGGAATAACAAAACCATACGTTCTGTTCTTCTGGAATGTTCCGACAACTTCCTTAACCTCATGCTCAACGATAGCAACAATCTTACCTTCAGCCCTCTTACCGCCATTCTTCTCAATAGTTATCACAACCTTGACTTTATCATGATAGAAAGCATTCATCGTGTCATTAGCCTTGACAAATATATCATCTTCCCTGTCAGGTATTACTACAAAGCCAAATCCTCTGCTTGTGCTTTCAAATGTTCCAACAAGTGCTACATTTTCAGGCTTCATATACTTACCCTTCTTTGATACACCTATTGTTCCATCTGCAACAAGACTGTCAAGCACTTCTATAAGCTCAGAACGCTTAGCTTTAGGAATATCGAGAAGCATAGCGATTTCTTTAGCTTTCATTGGAACATACAGTTCATTATTAAGAATCATATCAGCAAGCATCTGTCTTCGCTGTTTAAATATATCCTTCTCCATATCCCTTATATCCCTTTCTTACCATTAAAATATCCGGATTACACCAGATTGTCCGTAAAACAAAAACACTCTTAAGAAATTATCCGTTTCTTAAGAGTGTCCGTAATTTAGAAATTAAAATTAAGTATAACTGCTATAACAACAAAAAGAATTACAAGAATCTTGGTTATCTTAACAAGCTTGCCTTCCATTGAACGGCCCTTGTTCTTACCCCAGTATGAATCAGCAGCACCACTAATTGTTCCTGACAATCCGTTCTGCTTACTTTCCTGCATAAGAATTATTATTGCTAAAGCTATACAAATTACTACAAATACTCCCATTAAACCAATTCTTAATACATCTCCGACAGACATATGAAACAATGGAATTATCTTATTCATACCATCCTCATTCCTGCGCATCATGCGCTTTTTATTACATAATTATGCCAATACGGCAACATAGGTCATTCTATCACAAATAAACATTTTGTGCAAGAAAAATCAACAAATTAATTTCAACCCTTTGATTAGTTCTTCTTCACAAGAAGAGACTCACCTGTCATCTCAACTGGTTTCTCAAGTCCCATAATTTCTATAAGTGTAGGAGCGATATCACATAATCTTCCACCCTCACGAAGTGTATAATTCTCATCATAATTAACAAGAATGAATGGAACAGGGTTAGTTGTATGTGCTGTATGTGGAGCTCCTGTTTCGTAATCAATCATCTTCTCAGCATTTCCGTGGTCTGCGCAGATGAAGAGAACTCCGTCAACATCCTTTACTGCATCTACAGCCTTTCCAACAAGCTCATCAACCTTCTCCACAGCCTTGATTGCTGCTGGAATAACGCCTGTATGTCCAACCATATCAGGATTAGCGAAGTTGATAATAATAACATCATATTTGTCAGACTTTATAGCCTCAACTAAGTCCATACCTACTTCCGGAGCACTCATCTCTGGCTTTAAGTCATATGTTGCAACATCCTTAGGTGAGTTAACGAGTAATCTGAACTCATCAACATTAGGATCTTCAACACCGCCATTAAAGAAGAATGTAACATGTGCATATTTCTCTGTCTCAGCAAGTCTTAACTGCTTCTTTCCATGATTAGCAAGGAATTCACCAAATGTGTTCTTAATAATCTCTTTCTTGAATGCAACCTTCTTGTTAGGGATTGATTCATCATAATCCTTGAAACATACAAATGTTAATGGAATAAATCCTGTCTTTCTTTCAAATCCTGTAAACTTATCATCGCAGAACGCCCTTGTCATCTCTCTTGCACGGTCTGGACGGAAGTTAAAGAATATAACAGAATCATTAGCCTTAACTAATGAAAGTGGCTGACCATCTTTACAGATAACTGTTGGCTCAACGAATTCATCTGTCTTACCATTATCATATGACTCCTGAAGTGCCTGTGTAGCTGACTCGGCCTTAATGCCATCACCTGTTACAAGTGAATCATAAGCCTTTTCTACTCTGTCCCAGTTATTATCTCTGTCCATTGCATAGTAACGGCCTGATAAAGATGCGACCTTACCAACTCCGATTTCTGCCATCTTATTCTCAAGTGTCTCAACAAATCCCTTAGCTGAAGCTGGAGGTGTATCTCTTCCGTCGAGGAACGCATGAACATATACCTTAGACACTCCCTGCTGCTTTGCCATCTCTAAAAGTCCATATACATGGCTTAAATGACTGTGAACACCACCATCTGATAAAAGTCCGAAAAGGTGAAGATCCGAATCATTCTTCTTGCAGTTCTCCATTGCCTCAAGTAATTCTTCATTCTTAAAGAATGTACCATCTTCAATATCCTTAGTAATTCTTGTAAGATCCTGATAAATAATTCTACCAGCACCAATATTCATATGACCAACTTCTGAATTACCCATCTGTCCGTCTGGAAGACCTACAGCAAGTCCTGAAGCATATCCCTTCTGGAACGGGCATTCCTTCATAAGCTTATCCATAACAGGAGTGTTAGCCATAGCAATAGCATTACCCTCTGTTCTATCATTTAAACCATAACCATCAAGTACCATTAAAACTACTGGTTTTTTACTCATAATGTGATTCTCCTTTAAATGTATTCTAATTAATTGCCTATAGCATGATAGCACATTTGTAAAAAAAATCAAAGACCTTGTCTTGAATATTATCATCAAAACAAGGTCTTTTCATGCTTATTTACTTATTATAATTAACTATATCCGCAAAATCCGGCTTGAGACTTGCACCTCCTACCAGTCCACCATCAATATCAGGCTGGGCAAAAAGCTCTGCTGCATTAGAAGCATTAACACTTCCTCCATAAAGAATCCTTATCTGATCCGCTGTTTCTTTATCATATAACTCTTCGAATACAGTTCTTATAAATCCGCATACTTCCTGTGCCTGCGCTGTAGTTGCAACCTTTCCTGTTCCAATAGCCCAGATTGGCTCATAAGCAACTATTGTATGAAGCACCTGCTCTTTAGTAACACCAACATATGCTTCTACTATCTGTTCTTTAACGAAATCAAGTGTAATCCCTTTTTCTCTCTGTTCAAGTGTCTCTCCACAACAAAGAATTGGGATAATTCCATGTTCAAGTACCTTATGCATCTTGAGATTAAGCACTGTATTGCTTTCATTAAAGTACATTCTTCTTTCTGAATGTCCTATTATAACATGGCTTACCCCGGCATCAACAAGCATCTCAGGCGATAACTCACCGGTAAATGCTCCTTTCTCCTGATAATATACATTCTCTGCACCAATATGTATATTAGATCCCTTCACTGCCTCCACCACAGGTACAATGTCAATGGATGGTACACAGAACACAACATCAACATCCGGATTATTAACATTCGGTCTCAATTCAGTAACGAGCTTAACTGCCTGGCTTGGTGTCATATTCATCTTCCAATTGCCTGCTATTACTTTTCTTCTCATTCTACGCCTCCCCACAGGAAATTATCCATAATAACATATATATGGACAATCCTATTAAATTATTCCGATATAACTATCCTAGTAAAACAAATAATAGCATACTTTGGTACATATTTCAAGTATAGTTTGTGAAATAAATAACAAAAAATCCAGACCCCACTTAACAAAAATAAGGTCTGGATTAAAATATTATTATATAACTATGTCAGTAAAATCAATTACTTATCGTTAGCTGCAACTACACCTGGAAGTTCTTTACCTTCAAGGAATTCAAGAGATGCTCCACCACCTGTAGAGATGTGTGTCATCTTATCTCCGAATCCTAAGTTGTTAACAGCAGCTGCTGAATCACCACCACCAATGATTGTTGTAGCATCTTTAAGCTGTGCAAGTTCTTCTGCAACAGCAATTGTTCCTGCTGCGAAATTAGGGAATTCAAACACTCCCATTGGTCCATTCCATACTACAGTCTTGGCATCCTTTAAAGCTTCCTTGTAAAGCTCACATGTCTTAGGTCCAATATCCATACCCATGTCATCATCTGCCTGATGTCCTGCTTCTACAACATGTGAAGGAGAATCATTGCTGAATTCCTTAGCTACAACTGTATCGATAGGAATAAGCATTTTAACACCCTTTTCTTCAGCCTTCTTCATCATATCCTTAGCATAATCAAGATAATCATCCTCTACTAATGACTGACCTACATTACCACCATGTGCTTTCTGGAATGTATAAGACATACCACCACCGATAATAAGTGTGTCAACCTTATCAAGAAGATTATTGATAACTGAAATCTTAGAAGAAACCTTTGAACCTCCAAGAATTGCAACGAAAGGTCTTACAGGATTATTAACTGCATTTCCAAGGAAATCAATTTCCTTCTGCATAAGGTATCCAACAACAGCTGTATCAACATACTGTGTAACACCTACGTTAGAACAATGTGCTCTGTGAGCTGTACCAAATGCATCATTAACAAATACATCTGCAATAGAAGCTAAATCCTTAGAAAATGCTTCACCGTTCTTAGTCTCTTCTGGTCTGAATCTTGTATTTTCAAGAAGAATAACATCTCCATCATTCATTGCGGCAACAGCTGCTCTTGCATTATCGCCTACAACAGTATCATCTGCTGCAAACTTAACTTCCTGACCAAGAAGTTCTGAAAGTCTCTTTGCAACTGGTGCAAGAGAAAATGCAGCATCTGGTCCCTTTGGCTTTCCAAGATGTGAACAAAGAATAACCTTTCCTCCATCAGCAATAAGCTTCTTGATTGTTGGAAGAGCAGCTACAAGTCTTGTTTCATCTGTAATTCTGCTTCCATCTAAAGGTACATTAAAATCACATCTGCATAATACTCTTTTGCCCTTTACATTGATATCATCAATAGACTTTTTATTAAGCATATTAATATCCTCCATATAATACATAAAATAGCTACATATACAGCTTTATAAAAAACCGGAGAATAGTCATACCATTCTCCGGCAAAAACAATCTAAATGATTAGTTTAATTCAGCGAAGTACTTAATTGTTCTAACCATCTGGCTTGTGTATGAGTTCTCATTATCATACCAAGAAACAACCTGAACCTGGCAGCCACCGTTTGGAAGTTCATTAACCATTGTCTGAGTAGCATCAAATAATGAACCAAATCTCATACCAACGATATCGCTAGATACAATCTGCTCTGTATTGTAACCGAATGACTCTGTTGCAGCAGCCTTCATAGCAGCATTAACTTCATCAACTGTAACCTTCTTAGCAACTACAGCATTAAGGATTGTTGTAGAACCTGTAGGTGTTGGAACTCTCTGAGCAGCTCCAATAAGCTTTCCATTAAGTTCTGGGATAACAAGACCGATAGCCTTAGCAGCACCTGTTGAGTTAGGAACGATGTTACAAGCACCAGCTCTAGATCTTCTTAAGTCACCCTTTCTCTGTGGTCCGTCAAGAATCATCTGATCACCTGTGTAAGCATGAATTGTACACATAATACCTGATTCGATTGTTGCACAATCGTTAAGAGCCTTAGCCATAGGAGCTAAGCAGTTTGTTGTACAAGAAGCAGCTGAAATAATCTGATCTTCTGCTGTAAGTGTCTCATGGTTTACATTGTAAACGATAGTCTTAAGGTCGTTTCCAGCTGGAGCTGAGATAACTACCTTCTTAGCACCTGCATTAATATGAGCCTGTGCCTTAGCCTTAGATGTATAGAATCCTGAACACTCAAGAACTACATCAACACCAATCTCTCCCCATGGGCAGTTATTAGCATCTGGCTCTTTGTAAATCTTGATAGTCTTACCTTTAACTGTGATTGTACCAGCCTCATCATCAGCTGTTACCTGATCTTCCTCACCGAAGTTAACATATCTTCCCTGTGATGAGTCATACTTTAAAAGATGAGCAAGCATCTTAGGGCTTGTTAAATCGTTAATAGCAACTACCTCATATCCTTCTGCACCAAACATCTGTCTGAATGCAAGTCTACCGATACGACCAAAACCATTGATTGCAACTTTTACTGACATAAAAACAATTCCTCCTAAAATGAATTTTTATAACATAGTTTGTTAAAATTTCAACTACCATGTATTTTACATAAGAAGAAGCTAAATATCAAGGCTTTCTTCCCATTTTTTACATTTTTGCACTTTTTTCAATAATAACTCATTATCAATTAGTCATTTTGACGAAATTTTAACAAATTCTGTATCCAATATTGTTTACTTAACGCTAATCCACGCTTAATACTGACTTAAAGGAAACATTTCTTTGTATTCCTCAAAATATTTATCAAAATTAGTTCCGTTATCCTTCTTGAGATTAATAAGATACTCATGTGTATCAAACACATTTAACTCAAGCTCAATAATCGCAACTGCCACGTTAGAACAATGGTCAGCAATTCTCTCAAAATCTGTAAGCAGATCATTAAATATAAAGCCCTGATGAAGTGTACATTCACCTTTCTGGACACGCTTGACATGATTCATCTTCATTTCATCACAATATATGTCAACGAGTTCTTCTAACGGCTCTGTCTTATAGGCATATTCTACCTTGTTCTGTTCAAATGCATCTATTACATTTCCAACTATTTCTTTCATAATTAATGACATCAGTTCAACATCTTCAACAGCACAATCAGAAAACCTAAGCTTTTCATTAAACAGTTCTGCTGCTGCCTGTGATATGTTAACAGCATGGTCACTTATTCTCTCAAAATCAGAAATTGTATGGAGAAGCTTTGAGACCTCCTTGTTCTGTCCAGAAGTAAGTTCCTGCTGTGTAATCTTTACAAGATAAGTTCCAAGCTTATCTTCATATCTGTCAACCTTATCTTCTCTTCTCTGAATCTTGTCATATTTTTCCTGCGAAAATGTATCCAGTAGTTCCATGGAACGAATAAGATTTTTCTGTGCCATATGTGCCATTGAACAAAGAACTGTCTTAGCCTGTTCAATAGCAACTGTAGGATGAGCAATAAATCTGTCATCAAGTACACTGATTTCAACAATATCTTTATCTTCCTCATCAACAACCTCCTTGAAAATTGCACATACCATCTTTTCAAGGAATCTGATGAATGGAAACAGTACAGCAACTGTTGCAACTCTGAATAATGAGTTCACAAATGCTATCGAAACAGTTGTCATCGTTCTGTCCATAAATGAAAAATGCACAAAATGATTAATACTATAAAATACTACTGCCCATATTAAAGCACCAAGTGCATCAACAAGAAGATATACAAATGCTGTTCTCTTACCATCTGTAGTCGCACCAAATGAAGAAATGATAACAGGCATGGCAGCTCCGACAGCAATACCCATTATAATAGGCAGTGCTACTGAAAATGAAATAGCTCCTGTAACTGATAAAGCCTGAAGAATACCAACTGTAGCAGATGCACTCTGCAAAACGGCAGTAACCAAAAGTCCTATAAGTATTCCTATAAATGGATTAGAAAACTTGGTAAGCATATCAATAAATGCCGGCTCAGATCTTAATGGTGCAACTGCTGCACTCATGTTCTGCATTCCTACCATAAGGATACAGAAACCTATCATAATATCACCTATATGCTTTTTTGTAGGGTTCTTACAGAACATCCTAAACATGATTCCGATAACACCAATAACAGCAGCAAGAACCTCTGTTGAAAGTAAGTCTACCCATCCGGCACCACCACTGATATCAGAAAGACATAATACCCATCCAGTAACAGATGTACCTATAATTGCTCCCATAATAATACCGATAGCCTGTTTCATTTTAATCATACCGGCATTAACAAAACCAACAACCATAACAGAAGTTGCCGACGATGACTGGATAATTGCCGTAACACCTGTACCAAGCAGTACTCCCTTAAGAGGTGTATTACTTAATCTATACAGAATAACTTCCAGTTTGCCACCAGCCACTTTCTTTAATCCATCTCCCATAAGCTGCATTCCAAAAAGGAAAAGCGCTATTCCTCCGAGAAGAATAATCACAATGTGTATCAATTCAAAACTCACGAAAGCTCCTATCTGCGCATAAAAGTCAAGGTCGGACAGCGTAGTTGGTACTTCTACATCTATGCGCATTCACATAATCAGAATTTATACGCTGTCTTTTTAATAATATCAATACTAATAATCATTTTCAAGGAAAAATTACCTATATTTTACATTAGTTTACATGTTCTACATAAACATCAAAAATATCAATTGCGGATTAATTATGTTTATGTATAATGTATATTGACATTTAAGCATATGACTAATATTTGATGGAGGACATTAATATGCTGTTATCAGATTCACATATACATACTATGTTCTCTTCTGATTCAGAGGAGAACCCTGTAAATGTTGTTAACAATGCTATTTCACTGGGATTTAAGCACATCTGTTTTACCGACCATAATGACTTTGATGCTCCTTTAGAAGATGGAAAAGTCATGTTTGACCTTGATTTTGAGGAATACATTAAGTATTTCCAGAATCTGAAAGAATCATACAAAGATAAAATCAATATTCACATAGGTGTTGAACAGGGACTTATGAGAAGCGTCGCTGACAGAGTTAATGCTTATGATTCTGAAAAGCAGCTTGATTTCATAATAGGCTCGTCACATCTTGTATATGGAGAAGATCCCTACTACCCTGAGTTTTGGGAGAAACGTTCTGCAAAGGATACTGTTTTAACTTATTACGAAAGTATTCTTGATAATCTTGGCTGTTGTCACAACTTTGATGTGTATGGTCATCTTGATTATATTGCAAGATATATACCTGCCAATTCTTACACATATAACTGGCACGATTTTAACGATTTAATCTGCATAATTCTTAAAACAATCATTGAGCAAGGAAAAGGAATTGAAATCAACACTGCCGGTCTTAAATACGGAATGCCTGAACCTAATCCATGCCTTGATATTGTTAAAATCTATCACGACCTCGGAGGAGAGATAATCACTGTAGGTTCTGATGCACACGAAGTTAAATTTTTTGCTTACAGATTTGATGTCGTGGCTGATATGCTTAAGAACGCAGGATTTAATTACTACACAATATTTAATGAAAGAAAGCCTGAGTTCATCAGATTATGATGAGCTCAGGCTTATTTTATATGCATGTATCTTATCTGCACCTTCTACATACATCTGTAAAATCTGAAGCTGTAAGGTGGAAGAACTATTTTCCCAGATAAGTCTTCCTCCTTACCTGTTATAAGATTAAGTGCATCCGCACATTCTGTATCAAAGTAAGCTGTATATTCATTCTCATCTGCATTAATTGCGACAAGCACTTTTTCTCCATCAGCTTCCCTTTTGAATACATATTGTCTGTTGGTGAGTACTTTCTTGGTATAATCACCATAGCTTAATGCCCTGCTGTTATGATACATTTGTCCTAATGAACTTATTGTATAAGTCAGCTCATTGTATTCCGGCTTGTCAAATGAAGGGCGCAGGATATTGTCATTGCCGCTGCCCTTAACTGCCTCACATCCCCATTCACTTCCATAATATATGCATGGAATTCCCGGCATGCCGAACATCAGCGCATATATAAGCGGCAGGTGTGCTTTATTGGTAAGCGTGCTGGCAATCCTTGAAACATCATGGTTATCAACGAATGTAAGCAGATGTTTTCCTGTATAGAGACACCATGGCTCTTTCCCAAACTGCCTTTCTATGCTGTGTGCAATCTCAAACATATTCATTGAATTAAAGCTTGAGTACAGTCCCTTATAACACTCATAATTAGTTGCACTGTGCAGGCACTCATCATTGACTATTGTGTTGTAATCACCGTGAAGCATTTCTCCTACAAGGAAGAACTCCTGCTTCATCCGGTCTGTTTCGTATCTTAAACGCTTCATAAAATCCCTGTTAAGACAGTACGCAACGTCAAGTCTTATTCCATCAATATCGAATTCATTAACCCATCCGCGCACTGACTCAATAAGATAATTAACCACATCCGGATTATTCAGATTGAGTTTCACAAGATTGTAATATCCTTCCCAGCCCTCATACCAGAAGCCGTCATTATATGGTGAATTGCCATCAAAGCTGATGTTAAACCAGTCCTTATAGGCAGAATCCCATTTTTTCTCACATACATCCTTAAATGCAAAGAATCCCCTTCCGACATGATTAAACACACCGTCAATGACTACCTTTATTCCTGCCTCATGCAGCTTTGACACAAGCTCTGCAAAATTCTTATTAGTTCCTATTCTTTTATCTATCATACGGTAATCCCTTGTATCATAGCCATGATAATCGCTCTCAAAAATTGGAGAAAAATACACCGCATCAGTTCCTAACTTCTGCAAATGCGGTATCCAGTCTGCAAATTCTGATATGCATCTGTTCATCACCCCGTCATTGTCTCTTAATCCATCACAAAATCCAAGTGGAAACACCTGATAAAACACTGCTTCTTCGTACCACATATTATTTTAACCTCCGTAACTGTCTGATATATTAATATTAAGCCAATTCCCGCAGTCTGGCAACATCTTTCTTAATACACTCAACCACATAATCAGCTTCCCTGTGTGTAATTGTATGATTAATTGTCAGCCTTAGTGAACCTTCTGCTATTTTTTCATCAAGTCCAAGCGCAAGAAGGACATGTGAAGGCTTTCCTGAATTAGATGTACACGCTGAACCTGCAGATGCGCATATTCCCTGTTTGTTAAGCATTACAACCAGCATTCCGCCATTAACATACTGAAAACTGAAATTCATATTGCCCGTAACACGGATTTCCCTGCTTCCATTAAGTCTTGAATAAGGAATTTCTCTTAGTATTCTCTTAATCATATAGTCGCTGATTTTCTTTTCCTGCCTTGCCCTGTCAGAAAGTGTTTCATAAGCAATTCTTGCCGCCGTCGCAAGTCCTGCAATCCCAGCTACATTTTCAGTGCCTGCCCTAAGTCCGTTCTCCTGTCCGCCTCCATGCATGAACCGTTCTGGCTTTCCGCCCCTGACATACAGAAATCCTACGCCCTTTGGTCCGCATATCTTATGTCCGCTTACATTTAAGAAATCAACGCCCAGCTTTTTCACATCAACATCAATATGTCCAAATGCCGCCACTGCATCAGAATGAACCTTTGCACCATACTCATGCGCAATTTCACATACATTTTCTATCGGCTGGATAGTTCCAATTTCATTATTAGCAAGCATAACTGACACTAAAAATGTATCATTTCTAATCATTTTTTCTAACTGTTCCAGCTTAACAATTCCCTGCTCATCAACTGGTGCAAATGTGACATCTATCCCATAATCCTTAAGCCACAGTGCCGATTCTGTCACAGCATGATGTTCTATTGAACTTACTATTATATGTCCCTGTTTTCTTTTCAGGCTCTCTGCTTTAACTGCCCAGTTATCCCCTTCCGTTCCACCAGAGGTGAAAAATATTTCATTTCTGTCAGCATTTATTATATCTGCAATAATATCTCTTGATTCCTCAACAACATTTTTAGCTTTTTCAGACAACCTGTACACACCTGACGGGTTTCCATAATCTCCCAAAAGATATGGAAGCATTGCTTCAGCCACTTCTTTTCTGACAGCAGTTGTCGCCGCATTGTCCATATATATCATTATATTTCCGCCCTGTAATTCCTTATAATATTGTATTCAGGCAGGGCATATATTGTTAATAAGTCTATCTGCGGTATCTGCTATGAATAATAAATTATCCTTAAAAGGTGGCATATTCAAATCCGCCATAATACTTACAATTGCCGGCGTTCTATCAAAACTGCTCGGATTTTATTTTCGGATACTTCTCACTAATTATACAGGTGCTGCAGGAGTCGGACTATTCCAGATGTGCATACCTCTTATTGCGCTTGCATTTGCAGTATGCTGCAGTGGATTTTCTGTAGCTGTTTCAAAATATTCAGCATCATCTCCATCTCTGAAATGGCTTTTCTGCGTATTAAAGATTACTATTTCTCTTTCAATTGCCGTTATGCTTTTATTTCTTATATTCAGCGATTTCATTGCAAACCATATATTTATGGAAAGCCGCTGTGAGGGAATAATCCGTATAACTGCAATCTCTCTGCCATTCATGTGCATACATAACTGCTTGTCTAATTACTATTACAGCCAGAAGGAATCTTTTCTGCCAGCCTCCTCGCAGCTTGTCGAACAGCTTGTGCGTATTGGCACTATTATACTTTATGTGCGCATAAAAAATGTATCAACAATATCAATTGCTGACGCAGTTACCGGTAATATATTCGGTGAATTTGCAGCTGCCACATACTGTGCTATCCCGCTGTTTTTCCGTTCCATTCATAATAAAAGCATGACGCAGAAGCTCTCCTGTTCACTCCGTGAATACAGATATATTGTTAAATATGCATTTCCAATTAACGCCAATCAGACTGTTCTGCATCTGCTTGAAGGGGCAGAAGCAATTCTTATTCCCGCAATCCTGTGCATGCATGGACTGTCAAAAGATGATGCAATAAGCCAGTTTGGTATACTTACAGGAATGGCTCTTCCACTTGTGCTTTTTCCATGTACGGCAGCTAATTCATTTGCACTTATGCTTCTTCCAAAGGTATCTGATGAAAGTTCAAATGTCCTGTCTGACCATCTTGCTGTGACAGTAAAAAGAACAGTTTCCATGTGTTTGAGTCTCGGCATTATAAGCATATTTTTATTCATTAACTATGGTGCGCGCCTAGGTGCAATGATGTTCCACGAAGACTCTGTATACATATACACTTGTATTCTTTCATGGCTGTGTCCTTTCCTCTACTTAAAAATCAGCCTTACAAGCGTGACTAATGGCATGGGACATACCGCCCTTACATTCATAATTAATATAACCGGAATTATCATCCGGCTTGCCTGTGTATTTCTGCTTATTCCAAAGCTTGGCATAACCGGTTATCTGTATGGTGTTCTTATTAGCAACATATGCATGAGTCTGCTTTACATTTTTAATATATACAAGAAGTTGAACATCCAGCCAGACCCGTTTGGCAGTATAATTGTGCCATTATGTATTGCGGTCATATCTATATTTTCATCAAGAATTATATGCCGCATTGTATTTGGTCTTATAATAAAAGAAGCAGAAGAATACACTCTCCTGCTTACCGGTGCCGCCATATGCTGCATTGTATATATTATTCTCTTTATTCATGAACAATCGGAACAGCGTCCTTTATAGACGGTGCCGCTTCCCAATAGTCAAGTCTGGATTCGTACTGCTGCCTTATCCATTCCACGGCAGCAAGACGACCATCTTCTGTCAGTTCAAATATCTCTGTTGTCTTATCTTCTTCCTTAACAGCACATGAAGCATATGGCCCGCGCCACACGCACGCAGAAAGCTTTAAATCAGGCTTTTCTCCTGTCTGCTTAAGCATATATCTCATTCCATTGTGCTGTCCTGTATACACACCCTTGTATTTGAAGAAATTAAGTGGCATTATTCCATTCGGATCAATCATTGCCATCACCTTCCACACCATTATTATTCTTTATAAGCTTCTCATTATAAAATGCGCCACCTAAATACATAATTCCTATTACAACCGGAAGGCATATAAGAATCAGCATGTTACCAGTTATTGAATACTTAGATACCACAAATACTATTATTAAATCAACAACTCCTGCTATAGTCATAACAATTCCATAAACTTTGATTTTATTAACTGCATCAACAGCACCTATGTTTGTCATTCCATAAAATCCAGCAATTGCAAAGTAAACTCCTTCCACAATAACTGCTATAAATGCTATATTCAGCAGCTTGACAACCATATATAATGCCTTTCCCTGCTCTGTTGCTGAAAATGAATATAGCTCTGACATAATATAAAATGCATAAAATGCCATTATAATTCCCATCGTTACCGCAAGCATTGATGCTAATTTAAGAATTCTGCACTTTGACTTTTCTGTTACTACGCTCATGTTCTTATCTCCGTTTTCTGATGATTAATGATTATAACATGGGATTGGGGATTTTTAAAGGGTGGGATGTATAGCACGAGTCCATTATGTATTGATTATTCTTTATTATTAACCCTCTGTGTATTCTCATCTATATCTTTATAACCATACTTTTCATCCCGGTATGAAGCTAATTCTGCATCGTAATCTGTAATATTTCCCTCTTTTATCATTTTTAATAATTCTTCTAGTGCTTGTTCTTTTGACATTGTGTTCTCCTGTATAAACCCATTACAGCTATCTTATAAATAAAAAAGCATAATTATTATTGGATGGGCGGTGTATCCATCATCTCAGGTACTCCGAGGAGTGTGTCAGGAACCATTTCCGACCTCAATAATAACTATGCTAATCAACAATATATTCTTTTGAGCAAAAATATACACACCATTTATTTCAATAATTCTACAGCTCCCTTAAATACAGTAATTATCATAACTTTCATTAAGGTCATAAGGAGTTATCTGGTATACATAATAATTCAACCAGTTGTTCATCACTTTTTCTCTTTAACGCCTTGATTTTACTGTGTTTGTAAGTTGCATGTGTGTAATTCTACACACTGTTTACACACATTAAACAGCTCTTCTTGTGATATCCACAACATTGTTTTTATCTGCTACAATTCTTTCAATATCATTACTAGCCTTTTTATCTGTGACATGTGTGTATAAGTTCATAGTCATTTGTAAAGTAGCATGACCCAAATATGATTGAACCACTTTCGGCTGCACACCTGCTTCAAAACACCTTGTTGCAAATGTATGTCTTAGGGTGTGACCGCTAAACACCGGAAATTCATTATCAAAACTTCTAGTCAGATTAATCTGCTTAATAATAGCCCTAATTGAATCTGCATAAATCTGTGAATTAAGCCTAGTATTATATTTTGTCACAAACAGATAATCATTTTGCTCTTTAGGTCTTTTATTCTTTATAACCTTTTTTAGCTCTAACTGCCTTTCAAGATATTTGCGGCATTCACTATTCATAGGTACATGCCTATAGCTTTGCTTAGTCTTAGGTGGCTCAATATGAAAAGTCTTGCAATCGTCTTCAAGATATTTTTGATATACAAGCGTTTTGTTAACATCAATATACCTCTCATCAAAGTGTATATCATCTAATGTGAGTGCGAACAATTCTCCTGGTCGCAAGCCAGTATTGACCGCAACATTAAACAAATTATCGTAAAATGTTCCTCTGCTTGCTTCTAAAAAATCTGCTTGTTGTTCTACTGTTAGTGCAAATGCCTTAAGTTCTTTATCTGCCCTAAGCTTCACGCCTTTTGCTGGATTCTTTACCATCAGTTCATCTTCTATTGCTCTTGAAAACATATCACTGAGAATACATTTTATTTTGTTCTGTCGCTCATACTTGTAATTACTATCTGCCGCTTTATCAATTAAAATCTGAATATCTGATTTTACAAGAGAGTTTATGTTGCGTCTTCCTAGGTATGAAGATATATTTTTATTATATATATGAGTATATTCCCTAAGAGTATTAGGGCGTACACTCTTCTTTTTATAAATATCAATCCAACGGCTGAACCAACTATCAAGCGTAATATTATCTCTAACACTAAGAAAGTTTTGATTATCTGCAATAGCAAGTGCCAATTCTTTCCGCAAATCTGTTAGATTTCTGTTATATTTATATTCATATTTCCCAAATCTGTTTTTAAATCTTCCCTGATAAGAACCATCTTTTCTTTGTGAAAGTCCGGCTCCTAATTCTTTTCCTTTTAAATCCTTTCCCATAATTATTTAGCTCCTTTCATCAGAGCCATTACATAACAGTAATATTTTACTATTTAATGGCTTATCTTTCAATATAGCTTTATATTTCATTCGACTTTTCTATATACTTTTCAAACTCTTTTCGCTTAATCAGGCGTTTCTTTCCCACCTTTAAAACAAAAGGGCAACTAATCTCATTAAGCATATTGCTAATCCTGTTGATTCCAATGTTGCTGTATTCGGCAGCTTCATCAACAGTTAAGGCTAGCTTTTCCCATATGGGTACTGTATTCATACGACATATTCTCCTATAAGAAATGGCATATCTCCTGTCGCATCTAAGGTATGCCATTATATTTACTTTAAAAATCCAACTCATCACACTCTCGCATATAACCATCTATAATATCCGCTATATCTTCAACAATGCTTTCGTATTCTTTTACATCTGAATCAGGTGTAACATCTATTGTTCTTAAGCTGTCAGAGTATCTTTCGTTTAGCTGTATACCTCTTATCTCTTGAAAAGACATCACATCATATAGTTCAAATACAATCCTCTGAATTAAGTCTTCCGGAAGCTGTTTATCAAGATTATAGAATGGTGCTATGTAATCAACGAAAAGATAATATGCAGCTTCATTAGTGCTTAAGGCTTCAACAGCCTTAATATTCTTGTGATTAATCCTGTCATACGCTAAATAAATCATATACCTTCTCCTTTTCTTACTGTGGCTGATAGCCATTTAGCTTCAAAACATCATCAGGATTAAACAAATGATATCTACCCTTAGATATTGTGTTTGTATGATATTGAATATTTATAAATGTAATACCATTTGCTTCTAAAGCTGATATCATGCTGCTTCTTCTGATATTAAGCAGCTTCATTAAATCCTTCTTGCAGATGCCAAAAACATCAAATTCACTTATATAAAGATTGATTGTTTCAACAGTCAGATATCGTTCTAGTTCACTAACCATCTCACGCTTTGTATGCTTGTTCTCATATTCAGCATCAATGTATTTCTTGATAAATGCATACATATCGCCTTTAGATATAAGCATAAGCCTGTGTTTCTGCTTAATAACAGATATCATCATCTGATAATTAATGTTTATCTTTCCATACAATGTTCTAGGTCTTCCTCTTCTGGAAGTAATGTTAATAATATTACACATAACAATTTCTCCTTAACTTAACAAACTGTATTTATATATATTGCTGCAACAATATATAAGGCTTATTAATTCCTTATACTTTAATAGTGTATTTATTTTTTTATTAACAATGCGATTTTCCCATAAATATCAAAAAAAAATATAAAATTTTTGTTTAAAAAAAGAGAACCTATGCTGCCAAAGGTTCTCTCTACATTATTATATTTTCAAATATTCATCTAAATTAGTATCATTAACCATTTCCACAAGTTTATCTTTAACTAAGCTTTCAGGGAGCACATTTATAAACCTGTCATTACGCCCTGCGTTCTTCCAGTCATTCAGTGTAAACAGCTTATTAGAATCATTATGTTTATTTATCCAGTTCAATCTGGCATCAGACTTTAAACAATTAAGAGCAGGAATAATACATTGACCAGCTCTATGCATTCTTATACATGTCATAATAATTTGCCTGTCAATATCACTTCCTTTTGTTTTAAAAACATCTGTATTAAGCTTTAAATAAAATTTTTCAAAATCTTCTTTAGTTCTAAGACATTCAATTTTATTTTTAGTTTCTCGATATTTCCTAAATTCATTAATATCTTTAAAAGGTTCTGTCGTAAAATTCACAATTTCATATTTACTTCCATCTACTTCTTTTAATACAGATGTTATGCTGTCTTTCACAGGCTTACGCTTCATATCAAAGTCAGCCGACCTATGTTCATTGTTTCTAAATGCTAAAAAAGATTCTGCTTTACCTAGCTGCATTTCTTTCAACGAAGTATATGATGTATCCTCAAACTCTATTTTAGAAGTACGGCTTAGCACAGCTTTATAAAGCCATTTTCTATCAGCATATGAATCTGGCTCATAACCACTTTTCATATTAAGATGCGCACATACACCAGCATATCGTTTATTATTAAATATAATTGGATTCTCATTTATACTATGTAACGATACATTGCCCCTAGTAGAAAAATTCAACAAATCATCCTGCACATGCTTAATCTCCCATATTTTTTTATCAGTTCCATCAGTTAAAAATAACCTTGCACTTTCAAGCTTTTCTCTAAAACCAAATAAATCAAAGCTTTCCAAAACATCTAATGGTACATCACTTATAAAACCATCTGTTGTAACAGAATAAGATGTATAACCACTTTCTTTGACTTGTGTAATTGTCGCTATCAGAACAGTTCTAACTATAGCTGTTGTAAAACACGCGACAACTGGGTTCGTTATCTTAGAACACCCAATATCTTCCATTGATTTTTTATAATTATCCCAATGGCTCTTTGAGATAACATCCTGACTTATCTTTCCATATATAGAGTTACCAATCAGTTTTAATATGTACTGCTCAAGACAATCCTCACCATATAACATTTTAGCTTTAGCTCTGTCATTTACAAACATCTTAATAACATCTCTAAGTGCATATTTTTTATTATCTTCAATATCTGTGTTGAGTATATAACCGCGTTTCACATATACATTAGCGCCTAATTTCAATGCAAGATACAGCTCAGGACCGCAAGCATAAACACCTTCACAACCATTTGAACTCAAAGGATAAACAGGATTACCATTATCCTGTATCTGAATACTAGGAAACGAGCAATCTTCCGGAAAATCAAAAGTAACATATGCAACAATCATCTTTAAAGGATTTAATTTCCCATCTTCCATAAAATCATCAAGTGTTAGTTTCCGTTCAACAATATCGTCTTTAATTGGATTATACCAATCTATCATAAGCACAAGACTTAATGTCAAAAGGTAAGCATTTTTTAAATCATAATCAAAAGTCAATCCAGAATAACATCCGGGAGAAATACATATATTGTAACCTCCATGAAAACTATAACTACAAAAATCCTGCACAATAAGAGCAGCAGAATTCACGGCTTCATAACTACTTGATTCATAATACACACTCTTACCATTGTTTTTATCTACATTCTTACCATGCTTTTCTTTTTTATGACCTCTATATTTATACTCAAATACTTCATTATTTTCACAATCTAACAAACCAGATAACTTTCTTTTAAAAATATCAGAACCTTTACTTATAATAGTTACAGGTATTTTCTTGTTAAAACCATATAAGGAAGCTGCATACATTAATGTTACAATACAATCGTTTGATGCATATTCAAAAAAATTCACAATGTTTTCTATAAAAAATAGATTCATATGTGCTTTATAAAAAGGTTCAACATATATTTTAGGAAAATTGACAACTTCACCCAAATACTCTAATTTTGCCTTATCTTTAACTGTATGACACATCGTATCAGATATACTCAAGCTAACTGGATAAACATGAATATTACCATTCTTATTATAAATACTTTTAGTACTTGCTATCTGTTTCTTTATAGGATATATAGTCACAAAACCACCACCAATATCCTTACAATAAGCAACTATACCGTGTTTATCAGTATAAGAATCAGAAAATCCAGTAACATCAAATTTAGCGGCATGACAAAGCAAAGCTATATTATTATAAATATTTGAAGGATAGTCATACTCAATATGTACATTCTTACCATCATCATATTTTCCCGCACTATTTTGTTCAGCTTCATTTTTATCTAAAAATAACTTTTCTTCCTTAGTGTCTGCATTAATTATACATTTATATTTACGAACCTTTCTTTTATCAATAGATGAGTACCCAAGTTCATCAAGTATTCTACCTATACATAATTCTACATTCATAACAAAAGAATCTCTGTTATTACCTCTTGTAAAAATAAATTCATACAAATAATTATTGTATACACAAGCAAACTGATAAGATAACATATTACGCTTACCTGTTTGACAACCATTGTTATAGTAATACTCAGTGTCAAAAGCTATAACAAGTGAATCAGCATTACCATCACAGAAAATTTTCAGACAATCAAATTCTGAAAAATGAGATAAAGGCGGCAAGGTGTCAGTTGGTGTCAGATTATCACTTTGGGTTCCCATAGTGGTATTTGACACCTTGCTAATCAACGCCTCTCTATCCCGCTTGTTTACTGGACTTTCAGCTTTTGCTAAATTTGTTACATTTGACTTTTTATTACTAAAAAAGTCAAAATTAGTATCATTTTTTCTGTTATCTAATACCTCTTTCAATCTTCTTTTCCTTACATGTAATTCATATAAATCGTTGTAATCTTTTGTCCTACAGTATCCTACATCTGCTTTTACCCATCCATTTTCGTTTAACAATTCCTCACGATTCTTGAAATTAATGTTCTTGTCCATAACATACTCTCCTTTTGTGCCTTTTCAGGTTGTTTATATTTAAGTAGTGTTATTGACTCCATCTTTTTTTAGGTAATATATATGTTATTTGTATTATTTTTGTAAATTTTTTATAAACTTTTTATTTTTTGTATTATTATTAAATAAATTCACCTAAATAGTGTAAAAACTCTATCTTATTTTATATACTATATAAGGATATTTATAATCATTTGTATTTCCAATACATAAAAAGAGAGCCATATCAACTCCACTCCATTGATACAGCTCCCTGCGTTTTATATAGTAATTTGCTAACTTTATCTGGACAGGTACAATTGCAAGATTTGAAAGCTTTATTCCTTCAAATTCATCCCTGTACCAATCGTCAAATCTATCTCCATTTGCATATGAGGACTGTCCATACCAATAACTGTTATGGTTGTCTTCTGTCCTTAACATTATTTCATAACCGCCGAAGTCTTTATCTTCCTGATTATCTCCATAGCAGGTTTCCCTGTACCTATTTTCCTGTAGCTTATAGTAAATTGAATAAATCGGTGCAGGAGACCTTCCAAGGTCATCCCTTAAATTGCTCCAAGATGATTCATTTCCATTGCTTGAATGATAATGCTTTGAGCCAATTACAAGGTTATCCCAGTCATAAGACACATCTGCTGAAGATGATACAGATGTATATATGTCCACGTTTCTGTTATTGTACATTGTCCATGTATCATAGCATAAGCTCCCTGACGTATATGTATAATCAGTCCAGTCTTTATTTTCCTGCCTTGAAAAGAATGATTTGACTGTTGCACCATTCTTAAGCCTGACATAAGTATAAGCCTTAGAACCTGCCTGAAATGTCTTTGAACCGCCTTTTTCCCATCTGTCAGTACCATTCCTATCAGTAGCAACCCATTCAACTCCATCATCCCAGTTAAGTGTTAAGGTATAAGTCGTGGTTGCATATGCAAGTGTTCCTGAATCAGTAAGTATACCTGATATAACGCTCATTACTGTTGCGATTATCATTAACAGTGTCTTAAAAGTTCTCTTTAATTTCATATTCTCTTCTTCTCCTTCCTGCTAAGTCTTTCTCCTAGCTGACTTGGCTATATTAAGCCTGTATTATAATAGTGTAAGATATTATTTTTTTAAGGGATAAATTTACATATCTATTTAAAATATCTTCCTACAACTACTACATCTTATATATGACAGACACTATAATCATTTTTAATGAATTTTATGTAAAAATATCTGCCTATAATAGTTATGTTACATTTTTTAGTATCTTTATGTGTTGCATTAAGGCTTTTTTATTGTTCAGGGCATAAAAAAACTGCCTGAACTTAATCAGACAGCCTCCTATAAAAATAAAACATTATTTTTCGATTATATTTAATTCTTTATGAAAATTAATTAGATTACTGAAAAAAATAATACAGAGCCATAAAAATGACCCTGTATTATCTCTTGCCTAAACGCATGTTAAAAAACAATTGTTTATTCTCCTTTAGTTCTGCATATCTATCAGCTAATGGACACCCATTTCTGTTTGGTATGGCACAAAACAAAGCTAACGGACACCCATTTCTTTGTCTGTGACAAAAGCATATCAAAAAATAATCTAAATGTCAAGATTAAAATAATTTAACTAATCCATATGAGTCAATATCTTTCTTATTTCCATCATATATTTTTGTCTCCAAGATATTCCACATACCATGTTGGACATTATAATTATTTATATGTCTAATACAATTATATGCAACAATATCTGCAAGTTGCAAGCCAATACTATTTTCTTCTTTAACAGTAAAACTTGTTGTGGTTATATACTTATCAATTGCTTCTGGCATATAAATATTTGTACCATTTTGCAATATATTAAAATAATGTTTTTGTATTTTTCTATTTTGTGTTTCTTCTCTTGATTCAAATACTATACTGCCACGAGCATTGTTTTTTGTTAAAAAATGCAAATAGTTATTCATTACACAAGAAAATAATAATTCATATACATCATGGCTTAATTTAGGATACTCTTTTGAATATTCCTTTACATTAGTAAAAGATGCTATTATTTTAAAATCTACACTAGCAATACTGTTCCTTAGTGAATCCCAAAATTTAGTACGCATTTCAGCATCAGAACACATTATTTTAAAATCTTTCTGTTTTTTAAGGATATCTGTATAATGAAATACAATATTAGGATTCCCTAAAATAGATTTTGTATTCTGTATAGACGGTATTAAGAATTTTTTATAATTGTTTCTTGATATTATAATACCACCAAGCAACAAATAAGGATTTGCTTTTGTTTCTGCACTTTCATCTAAAAATAATATATAATCTGAATTTGTCATATAGTCCTCACTAATTATTAATACATAATAAAATTATTATATACCAATATTTGACATATATCTACAAGAACATTTGTTTAAACAACTTTATTTTTCATCATATCATACAATATTTTTTTATTAAATTGCATAAAAATAAGGGGCTATGATGATTCATAACCCCTTACTTATTGTTTTATATTTATTTATCTATCTATCATAGTCTGAGATAGCAAAATGCTACTTCTGTATAGTCACCAATTTCTTTCTTGTGAACTACTCGGCAATTGAATTACCGAGGATTCCCGCTTAGCATCCTAAAATAATTACATTCATCATATTAATAACTTCCTATGCTGTATGAATATCTTCATATGTTTTTCTTATAATATTATTCTCCTTTGCTATTATCTTCTTATCAAGAGACTGCCATTCATGCAATACGCACTTATGACAGTCTCATTGTTTCATTATTATTCTATTTATTCATCAGATATCATAATAGATAAGAATATAATAAACTGCATGTGTAGCCCCTCTCCAATCTGACATACTAACATATGTATATCCGGGTATATGCCAATTATGTTCTATCATACTATACTCTTCTCCTGTATGTGCGATACTCATTTTCACTGACTTAGGTTTAATCTCATCAATTATTTCTTCTGAACCGTCATCATATCTTACCTTAACATTAATTAATGCTCCGTTAAGCATAAGACTTTCTGCTTCTGATTCAGTAATTTCACCGTTAATATATTTTCTAAAAATATATTCACCAACAGTTGCATCTCTTGTGTCTTCAACGCCATCACTTGTTCTGAAGTCCATATCACAATATACTGGTGTTTTAGTCTGCACATCAGGTTCTTCTGGCTCAGGTGTAGGTTCTGGCTGTGGTTCAGGTTCAACTGGTGTAGGTGTTGGTTCAGGAGTAGGCTGTGGCTCTGGAGTAGGTTCAGGTGTAGGTTCTACTGTACCATTATCTGAACTACCATTATCAGACTGTTCAGGTACATCAGTCTTATTGTCTGAAGTATTATCTCCTACAATTACACTGTTATCAGCCTTGCTTTCTTCTTTCTTAGCTGTTTCTACTTCTTTAATTACATCTTCTGATACCTTTACATCTGAAGTTTCTGAACTACCAGTGCTTTCTTCTGCCTTCTCAGTCTTAGTATCTGTTGTAATCTTGATTTCAGTACCATCTGCCTTTACAAGTGTTCCTGCATCCTTAGCTTTAACATCTGTTACAGTAATCTTATCATCTTTAACATTCCCCTTACCTGTGAATGTCACCTTATTACCTGCATTGTCAGTAACTTCTATTTCAGCACTTCCATCTGCCTGTACTACTGCTTTACCCTCAAGTGTTACAGTATTACCGTCTGTATCTGTTGCTGTAAATGTTACAATGCCTGTCTTTGTCTTAGCTGTATTATTATTATCAGCTACACTTGGCTGTTCCTGTTTAACCTGTGTAGCATCAGTGTTACCTGCCTTTTTATTTCCACAGGCTGTCATGCCAAAAGCTAGTGTAAGTACTGCCATTGCTATTACTGTTGTTTTAAATATGTTCTTTCTCATATTATGTATCCTTTCTTTTTCTTCTTTTTAAAACATATCCATCTTTGTCTTTAATTGTACCGATAATGTATTTCGTATTTAATTATAGCACTTTATTAGTCAGGATGGAAGAGAAGTATTTATTAAAGATAATCAAATATATTACACCTACGACCTGTCTGTTTTCAATATTACTGAATAAGTGTATGTCTATTTTACTACAAATACTCTAATATATATCCAATTTTCCTGTAATTTATATCGTATATATTGACATACTTTTATAATATATTCAACACATAAGTAATCATATCATCATCTACTTCTCATATTAACTCTCACCTGTTTGTCCTTCATCTCCTGTAAATTAAGTTCCCGTAATTTTGAATTTATCTTATCTTCTATATCTGCATCTGCCCCACTCATCATATTGTAGTATTTTTCTTTAAGATTTTCATTTTCTTCATCAATAGTTCTGACTTTTTCTCTAATATCCTTTTGACTGCAAGAATCTGTTTTACTGTCTTCCTTAAAGACATCTCCATATATATTTTTCAAGCTTCTGATATAATCACCAAGAACTTTTATCTGCTCTTCTAATGCTTTCTTTTCTCTGACAAGTTTTTTATTTTTACTAAACCTGATTTTATTTCCCGATATTTCCTGTGTAAGTATAATTAATTTATTACACCAGTCATTGTACCTGTCTAAAGCATCATTTAACTCTGCCTGATAACTGTTATAGTTGTCTGTTGATGTCTGTATTTTATCATTCACTCTAGCCAGCTCTTTTGACATCTGAGCTATCTTATGTTCATTCTTAACCACCTGACTTTTTATTTTCTCAGACTGTGCTATCAGCAGATTTACACCAGCATCTATCTCTTTCCTGCAATTACATGCCATATCATTGTATGCTGTCGCCTTATCATATATATTCTTAACATCATTATGTATCACTTTTTTACCTTCCCTTTCTAACCTTTGCAGCTTTTTCTCATAATTATAAGCTTCTCTCCCCATGTAAAATTTCGGTATTTCCTCAGTTCTTTCCTGCTCTTTAAAGCTCCTGCTGTCTATTCTCGCATTTATTCCTAGTTCTATGAATTTTGCATTAACATACTCTTCCCAATCCTTACGCCAGCGCTTAAGTGTGTCTTTACCATTCCATACTTCTACAACAGGATTTTTTCTGCCGCCATTAGTTGTTTTGGGATATTTGTTCACTCTTTTCAGACCTCTCATAACGCCATCCGTATCAGTTAACCAGACCTTCTTATTATTTTCATCAAAGAATCTATATTGTTTCTGCCATCCATCTTCTTTCGCTGTCTTAAACTCTTCTGCTGTAAAGCCTCTTTCTTTCCCATCTTTTATACATTTATATTCTATCTCTGTCTTATTTGCAAAACTGCCATCATCATTCAGCGGTCTTAGTGTTGTCATCACATGTATATGTGGATTGCTGAATATATACTCATTTTCATCAGTGGTGACATTTCCATTTTTATCAAGGCATCTACCTAAATCATCCTTTCTTGCGGGATTATGTAAACTCCAGTCTGCAATCATGCCTTCTGATACAAATACTTCATCAATAAATTTTTTTGCAAATTGTATATTCTGTTCTACTGTAAGTTCCACCGGAAGGCTTATTTCAAATTCTCGTGCAAGCTGTGCATCTTTTGCTTTTTCAAGCATTTCTACAGAGTTCCATAAGGTAGCTCTGTCATTGTATATCTCTGGTGCGTTATCAGGCAGACTTATCTCTGAATATTCAACAAACCTTTTATTTGTAAAATCATAGTCTTTTCCTTCATAAACTGATTTAATCTTATCAGCCGACCTGTATGCAGCTGCCGCTACTGCACTTCTCCCCTCGTTTCTCTTTATTATCTGTACTCTGAAATGATATATCGCCATAACATTAATATCTCCTTCTCCTAAAATTGACATTTAAATCAAAAACAAAAAGACTAAAGGTTCACTTATACATTACTTTTAAAAAAGCAATGCCGTTCATTCTGCGAAGCCATCAAGTCTCTTATCCCCACTTACTCTTAAAATTTCTTTCATTTTTTTGTAAAATTCTTCATCAGATATTTTTTCACTGTCTGTCATTAATGCTGTCACTATAGCTCCTCTTGCTTTTATTCTCTGTGACATGCCTTTTATATAATCTATCTCTGCTCTTTTTTCTTTTAACTCCTGTCTGTGTTTTCTTTGTAACTCTGATAACTCTTTAGCTGATATATCTGTATACTCATCCATAATATAATCTCCCATAAAAAGAAGAATCACATTACATAGCATTGTTAAGTTATATAATGTGATTCCCTGTATATATTTATTAGTGTTTCATGCTTCTCTTTTGCTTGTTATCCTTCTTATAAGCCGTATCTTTCACCTTTTCAATATCATATAACTGTTTTCCCGTAAGCCTGTAATCTAAATCATTTATAAGCTTTGAAGCCGTTTTATTTATGATATTTAAGCTATTTTTAAGTTCTGCCAGTTCTTTGTTTCTGCTCCATCCGGCGATATAACCAAAACTGTAGCTGCCTGAATCTATACCAAGATAAGTAGAAACACAATATGATACACTTTCTGCCTGCACTTCCTTTGTCTGTGCATCTGCCATACTGTACTTGCCTGTTTCTTTATCATGCAATATACTGTGAGCCACCTCATGAAGCATTGTTTTAATTATCTGTGTTTCACTCATATCCTGCTGTATATATATTTCTCTCTTTCTTAGGTCATAATACCCATTAGACTTTCCTTCATAGCTTTTTATATGCACTGGAACTGGTGATACATCTTCTATTGCCTTAACTATTGCATCAAAATCTGCAACATCTGAATTGAGTTTGTGTGTAATTGAAGGAAGCTCCTCTCCCTCTGTCTGTGATACATCAAAGACACTTGTTATATGGTAATTGATATATTCCTGTATTTTCTTGTCTTTTACCGGATTTCCATTACTATCATATACAGTATTCCCTGCTGAATCCTTTCTTACAGTTTCGATTTCTTTCTTTACAAACTCAGGGGCTATTATCTTTATAGCCTTTTCTCCCTTTTTTACATGTCTGTTAAAGCTTCTTTTCCAGCTTTCGTATCCTGCAATGTTTGTTGCTTGCGGATACTGCATGTATATCAGCATCAGGTTATTGCAGCTATAAGAATGAAATCTGCTCATAACATTAAGATATTCCTTATACCCATCTGATTCAAACATTTCCTTAATTCCATTTTCAAGCTGGCTAAGAAGCGCATTTACACGCTCCTTAACCTCTTCCTGCTTTGATTGTTGATTATTTGCTGTTTTCTCCATAATCAGCTTTTCCTTTATCAATAAGAACCACATCCATACCAGTATTCACAGATGCATATTCTTTATATATCTTTAAAAGTGCCTTTAACTTCTCGGCTTTATTAATCTGCTCTGTCTGATTCATAACATGCTTCCTTTCATCAACGCTTCATTGTATGTTTTATGTCTGCTGTCTCTGATAAAGTCTTTTCATGCTCCTGTTTATCCGATACCATGTTAAGCATCATCTTCTGTGCATTATAGTGATAAATATTGTCTGATAAAAAATCCTTCTCATCTAAAGTCTTATTAACTTCTCTTACCATTTCAGTCAAATACTTAGGCTCAATGCCATAGCAGTCCGGCACTATGATTAGCTCCTGTCTTGAAGACGGCAGTATATAAAAACTACTGTTCAGCTTTTCTGATACTTCTTTCATTATTCTTTGTGATGTTATGACATTTGCACCGTCTACGCCTTTCATATTGGTAAGAAGCATTACTCCATCATCAGCATATTCTTCATCAAAAGCATCTTTTAAATCATCTTTGCCAAGCATTGAAGCTGTAAGCTGGTAAAGGTTATGTAACCTGTACTCCTGATTTTCAGTGTTTTTATGGGCTATCTCAAGTATCTCATCATCCATCATATGAAGATATCTGCAATGCTGGTTTGTTATTAAAAATGATGCTTCTTTTGTCCCCTCACTGCTTACTCTGTATCTAGCAACCTCTGCCAGATTACCGGCTATAATCCTATGCGGAGCTGTTCTGAGAAGCTCCTCGTTTCTAGCTTTATTTATTACAACCGTATAAAGGTTTTTTTCAAGGCTTTCAGGTGTAAACGCAGGTACATTAACATGTAATTTTCCACATGAATCTGCAACCCAATCTGCAATACTGTCTACTGTCGCCCCATTTTTATAGTTTTTGTACAGCTCATCCGGATAAATTACCGGTGCAAGTTCACTGTTCTTAAACTTTAAAATCATGCCTTCCATAGCTGTATTTGCTTTTCTGAATGTGTCATGCTCTATCTTTGCCAGATTATCTCCAAACTTTGCTTGCAAAGCATTCTGCAAAGCTATCTTAAAGTCCAGATTATTTAATTCCTCTTTTGTCATACCTTTAATCTCCTGTTACGCTTTATTTCTGATGATTCCGCATCCGCTATAAAGCTCATTTTCATCTGTCACATCTTTGATTTCAAACACACCTATCCTGTCTGACATAGCATACTCTGTAGCATTGAGTAACTTTCCATCCTCTGAAAATATAGGTTCTACTTCTTTTTCAATTATTTCTGCAACTTCTGGATAAACGCCACCTACATAGTCAAGAAAGCTGTCAATTCCAAAGCTTTCCATCTCTTCCATATCCATGTCGCACAGATACAGAATTGGTGCTATGCTTCCATTTTTAGATGTAACAACATATGCTTTGGTGCATTTTTCTGATGAACACTCACCTATTCTTCTAAAATTATTTGGACATACTAAGATTCCACATTTAATATTTATAAATCTCATATTTACTTCCTTCATTTGCTAATGTGAACATGTCACATTATTATTTTTAATGCATCTTTCTGATGCTTCTTTCATTAACCTGTCTTGATAATAAGGTGCTTTCTTAAATCTGTTATATCCATACGGACTAATTAATATTAATTCTCCGGTATTTCTTAACTGCATAAGGTCTGATTCTGTCACTATATTTGTTTCCTCGTAGCTTATCGAACCTTTACCTGATGCCTTATCACCTACATTCCATGTTTTCTTCTTTGCCCTATACTTACCACACCAGCCAATAATCATCTTTTCTGTTTCCGGATTACTGGCATCAAGAATAACCTTATAAGAACAGTTAGACATTAAATCCTGTATTTCCTTTTCTGAATATGAAACCATCAGACTATCTACGCTTTGAGTTACGAGTAGCAGATTTACTTTCCTGCTTCTTAATGTTCTTGCCGCATCCAGTAACCTTTCTATCTTGCTCTCTGAAACAATTCTTGCAAGCTCATCTATTATGAGCATTACCTGTTTAGAATCTTCTGGTCTTCTCTCAAGTTCTGACAACATCTGGTTAATAATCAGATGAAGCACCTGACTGTAAGCTGTAAGCTTATATTCTTGTACAACAACAAATATATGTTTCTGTTCTTCTATCATCGTTGGATTCATCATTTTAGGGTTATCTCTCAAGCTATACCTGATATCATTATCAACAGCAAAAAAGTTGATATTATTTATCATTTCCGTCACAACACCGCTTAAAGTATCATCCGCCAAGTCTTTAAACTGAATCAGCAGCTTATACTCATTACTAGTTATATATCCCTCATTTATGATGTCTTCTACCTGTTCCTTTATTTGTCTTGATAATATTTTATCTACGATATCTATGAAGTTTACAACACCTTTTTTGTAATAATTAATCATTAGACCTAAGAGAAGATTTCTTGCACTAGATTTCCAGAATGGATTCTGCTCTGATGCAGACAAAGATATCAGGCTGTACACAACATTCTGTATGGTCTCAAATATCTTCTGATTACCGCTTTTATCATCAAGCATATAAAACACATCATATCCATATGAAAACCTGTCCAGAGGATTAAATACAACCGTTCTGCTGTCCGTATATTCAGATGCCTTATAGCTAAGCTCTCCTTTTATATCTATGCAGAAGCTTCCTATATCCTTACTCACTAAAAGTGTTGGTATAATTAGACATGAACTCTTACCTGAACCAGAACCACCTATTATAAGAACATGTCCGTCTTCATCTGGTCTTTTTCGCACATATTTATTTCTGTTTTTTCCAAACACAACACCTTCTGGCTTATTAGTTAGCATCTGCTGGTTTACTTTTGGATACATAAATTCAGTTAATCCCTGTATAGCTTTTTCTCTGTCAGGTCTGTTGCTTTCCGGTATTTTCATAAGAAACATAATTAAGACTGCTGTAGTAAGGCTGAATATGATTATCTGACTGTCTAACATACCTCGTGGCATGTAAGGTTTTATTAACTTATAAAATGCAAAAGCAATCGCTAATACTGCTCCTATATTTATAAGCAGCTTTAAAATCTTATCTCTCATTAAACCACTCTCCTATATTAATTGAGCTTTCTATATGGTTATAGATAAGCTGTTAATATAATAGTGTGATTCAATTTTATTTCAGGTGCTTATTTATCTTAAAAAATAAAAAAATTTATAAATTTGTCTTTGAAATATTCATATATATTTGAACGCAAAAAAGAGAAGAACTTTTCCAAGTCCTTCTCATATTTGTGTCATGTATTGGCTCTGTATTATATTAATTTCATCTTATTTTTTATACACACTTTTTTGCACACTTCTACACACTTTTTACACACTTTTGCCATTGAATTACATAAAATTATATAGCTTTATATAAAATTGAACTAACCCGCAACCCCCCTAAATACAGTAATTATCATAACTTTCATTAAGGTCATAAGGAGTTATCTGGTATACATAATAATTCAACCAGTTAGTATAGAGATTGTTGGCGTGGCTTCTCCATGAGAGCAATGGTTTTCTGTTGCAGTCGTCATCAGGATAATAATTTACCGGAAGGTCAGGCTCAATTCCTTTGTCAATATCACGCTTATATTCCTGATCAAGAGTTAATCTGTCATATTCAGGGTGTCCCATAACAAAAATCTCTTTCCCGCCATCGCCAAGAACAATATATATTCCTGCCTCATCTGAATCTGCAAGTACTTTAAGTCTTGGATTGTCAAGAATCTGCTGTCTGCTTGCCTGTGTATATCTTGAATGTGGTGCCATGAATACATCATCAAAGCCTCTTACTAAAGGCTCTTTTCTATTCATAACCCTGTGCTTGTACACACCTGACAGCTTCTTCGGAAGTAATTCCTTCTTAATACCATAATGGTAATACAATCCTGCCTGCGCACCCCAGCATATATGAATTGTTGATGTAACATGCTTCTTAGACCACTCCATTACTGTTATAAGTTCATCCCAGTAATTAACCTCTTCAAATTCAAGCTTCTCAACAGGTGCACCTGTAATAATCATTCCATCATAATTATTGTTCTTAATCTCTTCAAAAGTCTGATAAAACTTCTTAATATGTGAAGCTGATGTATTCTTTGAAACATGTGATGACATCTGTAAAAATGTAACATCTATCTGTAAAGGTGTATTAGATAACCCTCTTAAAAGCTGTAATTCTGTGTCCTGCTTTATAGGCATAAGATTAAGAACTATTATCTCCAAAGGTCTTATATTCTGTGAAATAGCTCTGTTTTCGTCCATGACGAATATATTCTCTTCTTCCAATTCTGCTTTAGCTGGTAAATCACTCTGAATCTTAATTGGCATTATTGTTCCTTCTTTCTGTTATCATTGTTGTCTGATTATATCATATCACCTTTAATAACTGAACCAAAGTATGTGAGTTTTCTTTATATTTTTTTGTAACTTTGGTGTCAAACCTTTTAAAACCATTCTGCTTTTCATAAAAATCTAATAATCTATCCTTATTTTCAGATTCTAGAAAAACAACCATCCCACCAACCATATATTGTAGTTCTTTTACTTTTCCAAGCGCAATTGAAAGCAAATTGTCTCCCGAAATTGTATTTCCAATACTATCATCATAATTTTTTCCTAACTGTGCTATCAAATATGCTGACAACGAATATTTTCCATTATCAGAGTTCTGTTCACTTACCCTTGCAATTTTTCTTCTTACTGTATTACTAAATTCATCTGTATTAACGGTAATTGGTTTAATTGTTATTGTAAAATACCCAACTATATTATTCTTGTCTGGCGAAATCACAATATATGTAACCGACTGGTTTTTCTTTGTAAAATCTATAGATTGTTCTGTAAGAAAACTTTCAACATCAAGATTTTTCTCACATTTAAAACTGGAGAAAACCTGCCTGAGCATGTCTTCTCCAGCTTTTCCCATTTTTATATATTCTCTGATATTTAATACAAAAAAATCATCCTCCATATAATTTTTTCCACTTCTCCATTACTCTGTATACTTCATCTGTTTCATGTATTTCTCTGTATCTGCAAGAAGATGTACTTGATTCTGAAAGAGATTCTTTATATGACATTTCAATCGCATCAGCGAATTGTTCAACCTGTTTCTTACCTGAAACCACAAAATTCTTGGTAATGCTTGAAGTTGCCATACATAATCACCTCCATATCTTTCTTTAACAAATTGTTTTCTATTAATATTATATTAGACATATATAACATTATCAATCTGTTATTTCTTTACTTTATCATTTCCATAAATTCATCAATCGTAAGCACCTTAACCCCCAGTGAATTAGCCTTATCAAGCTTAGAGCCTGCTGCCTCTCCTGCAACAAGATAATCAGTCTTTTTGCTGACACTTCCTGTTGCTTTGCCTCCATTAGAAACAATCAGTTCTTCCATATCCTTACGGCTGTAATTATCAAAGCTTCCTGTTACAACAATCGTCTTTCCTGCAAGCTTATCTGATATTTCTTTTTTCTCTGGCATCTGCATATTAAGCCCTGACTGTCTTAACCTTTCTATTAATTCAATATTAGCTTCATCATGGAAAAAGTCATATATACATTTGGCTGTAGTTGTGCCTATATCAGGAATATTCTGCAATTCTTCTTCACCTGCATCAGCAAGTGCCATAAGATTATCATAATAATTCATAATCTGCTTGGCTGTATTCTTGCCGACATTTCTTATTCCAAGTGCAGTAAGCAGTCTGTCTGGTGTATTCTGTTTAGACTTCTCAATAGCTGCAAGCAACTTATCAGTATTCTTCTCTTTTCCTATGATTCCCTTCTCAATAAGTTCATCTCGGTGTTCTTTCAATGTATATATATCAGCATAATTGTGTATATATCCTTCTTTTATAAGGGCATCAACAAGAGTTTCACCAAGTCCCATGATATTCATGCAGTCAAGAGATGTAAAATATGCAACTGTTCTTGACAACTGTGCTGCACATGACGGATTAACACATCTTATATCTGCTGTGTCCTCTTCTCGTACAAGAGGTTCCCCACATACAGGACATACCTTTGGTGCTTCAAACACATGCTCAGGTGCCTTTACACATCCATTAAGCTTAGGAATAATCTCTCCACTCTTAAACAGCTTATATTCCCCACCAATACCTACATTCATCTGTGTAATATAATCCTGGTTATGAAGAGTCGCTCTTGATACACTTGTACCACAAAGCCTTGCAGGCTTTCCGGTTTCCGGATCATGGAATATCCCTGTAAATGTAAGTTTTCCTGTTCTTCCCACATCTACAAGAATATCATCCATAACAATAACCTTTTCTTCCGGTGGATATTTGTATGCAATATGACCGCTTGAATACTTGCTTCCTGCAGGGAACTCCTGTCTGAATGCGATATGGTCAATCTTTACAACAGCACCGTCAATGTCATATGGAAGTTCTTCTCTCATTCTTCCTATCTCGTCAATTGTTCTGACAACCTCTTCCTTAGTCTTACATATCTTATGATATACAACCGGTACACCTGCTGCCTTTAATATATCCATTCCCCTGCCGTGGCTTTCCATAATCACATCAGGTCCATCCTGTACATTAAAGATAAACATCTTAAGACCTCGCTTCTTCGTAATTGAAGTATCAAGCTGTCTTAATGTTCCGGCCGCAAGATTTCTGGGATTAGCAGCTGTTTTTTTCTCAAGTCTTTCCTGTTCTTCATTATATTTTTCAAAATCTTCATGGCTCATATACACTTCGCCACGAAGTTCTAGTGAATCATAAGGAAGGTCAATAACCTGTAACACATCCCCCACTACCCTTGCATTAGCTGTCACATCTTCACCAATAAGACCATCTCCTCTTGTCTCTGCCAACTGCAAATGCAGCTTCCCATCTGCTTCTTTTACATATCTTAAGCTCATGCTTAAACCGTCAATTTTAGTCTCTACTGAAAATGTGCAGTCAGGATGCATGGCATGAACCTTATCAATCCATGCACACACTGCATCTTCTGAAAACACATCTTCAATAGACAGCATAGGTACATTATGTGTGACCTTAACCCCGGCTTCTCTTTTTACAGTGCCACCAATCTTCTGTGAAGGTGAATCAGATGTCACCCATTCCGGATGTTCTTTCTCAATCTCTTTAAGCCTTATCATAAGCTTATCATACTCATAATCGCTTATCTCCGGCTCGTCCTGATTGTAATATCTGTCCATATGATAATCTATCGTCTTCTTAAGTTCTGAATATTCCTGTAATAAATCCATAATCCGCTCCTTAATTATCAGCCTGTATTTTGACTGTTTCTATCTGCTTATATATCTGCTCATAAAGTGTATTAAGCTCTTTACCGTCAAGTTCCCTGTACTCACCAGTCTTTAAATCCCCTAATTCCACATTCATAATCCTTATTCTTGTCAGTTTAGTTACACTATATCCACATTCCGCACACATTCTTCTTATCTGTCTGTTAAGCCCCTGTGTAAGAATTATTCTGAATGTCTTGTCTGATATCTTTTCCACAACACATTTTCTTGTAGTTCTGTCGAGTTCCTTAAGATATATTCCTCCTGACATTCTCTTTATAAATTCTTTATTAATTGGTTTATTAACTGAAACGATGTATTCCTTCTCATGACCATTAACGGAACGAAGCAGCCTGTCCATCATGTCGCCATCATTAGTAAGCAGTATAAGGCCATCAGACTCTTTATCTAATCTGCCCACAGGATATATGCGTTCCTTATATCCAATAAAATCTACTATGTTATTCTTTCCCTGTTTATCAGTTGTTGTACATACAATTCCAACAGGTTTATTAAAAGCTATGACTACCTGTGGTGGTGTGGTGTTGTCAACTTTCCTGCCATCAACACATATAATTGTATTGTCTTCTACCATCTCACCCATAACTGCAATTCTACCATCAATTGTGATACGTCCTTCCTGTATCATTCTGTCAGCTTCACGTCTTGAACAGACTCCATGGGTACTGAGATATTTATTAATACGCTCTGACATGTTTCCTCCAATTCTTATCTTCATTGCTGATAAGTTCAAATCAATATACAGATGTATTAATTCTAACAAAAGAAAAAAATTAATTCAATTGTTGCGGTTTTTAATTTAATAATGTATAGTATATAAGCATATAAATTATTATATGTTGTGTACATGTAGCTTAGCTGGATAAAGCGTTCGCCTCCGGAGCGGAAGATCGTGGGTTCGAATCCCATCATGTACATTATTGTATTATTCTGTCCCTACATAGTTATCAATCTTTCTGTTCTGTTATATTCATATACATGATCAGAAAGGACTTCATCTGCAGCAACCCCTTCTGTATTAACTTCCTTTACCATATTAACAAGTTCATCTTTCTCAAACATCGAAAGCTTAGGAAGAAGTATAACCTCATGCACTGATGAAGGTAGTATATACAGATCTGCTCCCAGCTTCTGCGCAAAATCATACAATACATTCTCATATAATATGCAGGCTGCACCATTCAGTTTGCTTTCATTCGTAAGCACATACATATCAGACGGAACATAATCTTTTAAATCAACTTTCTCTCCATCCACATTAACACCACATTTTTCAAAAAGTGCGGCCATGGAACTAATCTTACTGTGAAGCAGATCGGGTGTATTCTTCAAAGCAGCTTTATACACATCATCAATAGTTACATTCCAGTTTTTCAGATTGTTATTATATATTAATGCTGTTGCACTTCTTCCATATTCATTATCAAGCAGACAGTAAAACACCACTGCAAGGTCAAGTATTCTCTTATGCGGCACCTGTTCGAGCAGTTTTTCATTACTTCTGTAATTGACGACCTTATAAACAATCTTGTCCTTTATAGTGTCAAAATGCTTAAGAATATTTACATCAAATGTAACATTATTCTTATTCTGTTCATATATAACCTCTATCTGTCGTATTATGTTCTTAATATTCTCACCATTCGTATACAATTCATAAAAGCTGTCCAGATATATAGTTGGCGCAATGTCTTTCCCCTTCTCCATAATAACAAGCCCATCCATCTCACAGCCATTATTCTTAATCACATGATTAATAGTAATATTACCACCTTCTCCAGCTATATACCCTGCATTCATCTTAATATATTCCACAAATTCCTTATACTCCATATACCTTTTCCTTTCAAATGTTTCCTATCCCCCTGCGCACGGAATTTAATAAATGTTTTGTACAAGTAATATAGTACATTAATAGCAAATCTCTGTCAACAATATATATAGTATTCTATATGTTTTGTTGTGTTCTGTTGAGTTTATGTCGCATTTGGTATAAAAAATGTCGTATCTGGTATAAAAAAAGCTTTTTTCAGCTCATTTTACCAGATACGACTAACACAATATATAGTATTATTCAATTATTCATGCCAACTGTTTTAAAACGTCAGTTATAAGCTCCCATGTCCTTTGTGTCGAAGCAATATCCAATTTTTCTTTTACAGTATGGATATCAATTATATCAGGGCCAAACGATACACAGTCAAGGTCATCAATCTTTGCAGCCATAATACCGCATTCAACACCTGCATGCATTGTTTCCACCAAAGCCTCTTTATTAAAAAGTCTATTATAAGATTCACACAACATATCCCTGATTGCAGAATTCTTCTTAAATTCCCATGCTGGATAAACACCTTTAAGTTCATAAGTTCCACCAAGATATTCAGTCATTTTTCCAACCTTATCAGTAAGATATTCTTTTTCACTCTGCGAACTGCTCCTTATTAAGTAGGTTGCTGCAAATGTTTTCTCAGCCAGCTCTGTAACCCCCAGATTAAGTGAAGTCTGCACCAGCCCCTTGATATCATTACTCATCTTAACAACACCATCAGGTATAAAATTAAACACATTTATAAGCATCTGTGTTGTCGCATCATCACATGCCAAAGTGCTGCCTTCACCTTCACAATTCACCTTGATGGTAAGCTGTGGGTCAGTAACCGAATACTCCTCTTTCAAGACATTTGCAGTATTATTAAGAAGCTCAGTGACCTTATCTGCTTCCTGTGTCATTATAACCGCATCAGCAAATGGAGCTATAGAATTATCTTTTTCACCACCAGATATGCTTACAATATTCACACATTCTTTAACGTCAAAAAGAATACGTCCCATCAGAATATTAGCATTAGCTCTCTGGCATATTATATCTGTTCCAGAATGTCCGCTTGTAAGACCATTAATTTTAATAGACATCTGCGTTCCTGTCATATCCGATTTTTTCAATGGATAAGAAGCCTTTAAAGTTGCTCCTCCTGCACATCCTGAAAGGAATATTCCCTCTTCCTCAGAATCTATATTAAGCATAATTTTGCTTTCAAGACAGTCAGTATTAATTGCCTCTGCGCCAAGCATTCCAATTTCCTCGTCTACCGTAAACACAGCCTCAATCGGCGGATGACACATATCCTTGCTGTCTAATATAGCAAGCGCATACGCAACTGCAATTCCATCATCAGCACCTAAGGTTGTCCTGTCAGCCTTGACATAGCCATCATCTATATAAAGGTCAAGACCTTCTTTTTCCATATCTTTAACCTTATCATTCGTTTTGACGGCAACCATATCAATATGTCCCTGCAAAATAACAGGTGCCGCCTTGCTTTCACTGTCGCTGGCAGGTTTCTTGATTATTACATTATAATTTTCGTCCTGCTTAAACCACAGATTCCTTTCTTTTGCAAATTCACACAGATAATCACTTATTTGCTTCACATTACCAGAACCATGTGGAAGTGCACATATCTGTTCAAAATATTTAAAGACAGCTTGTGGCTGTAAATCTGCTAAAATGTTGTTACTCATATTTTACCTCCTTTACCTACTATTTCATCACCTTTAGCAGCTTTAATAGGTTTTTGCCCCATTCATACATTAATTTCATATGCCATTTTACACTATCGTGTGTGGTGGAATGGGCGACAGGATATCTCCACCGCCCATTATAGGGAAAATGTGAGGTAAAAAACAAGATGCGCTTCGCGTCACTGTGTATACGCCTTCTCACCCCGCAGTAATCTGTCAAGCATATCTGCCACTGGTATCATCGCATTTTTAACCTCTGTACTTGTATTAGTCTGTGCTCCTGCTTCTATAAGCATCGACCTGCCCTTCATATGCAGACAGTAACGATATGCATTAATATAAATATTCCGTAACAGCCCGGGATAATACGCTTCTCCTAAAAGATACATCTGAAGACTCATTGCCAGATTGTCATCCCTGTTGGCATTGTAAAGATAGCCTATATCTCCTTTTGCCTTGCTGTAGCTTATTCCATTAAAAAACATTACCTTTGACATTGTTACACCTTTTTCTTCAGTTACAAGTCTTGTAGTATCCGGAACACCATCCCTGTGAAGGTCTATTACAACCTCAATTGACGGATTTTCTTCCAGTATTTTTGCCACATTTTCTTCTGCATATGTATAAGCCTTGCTTCTGTCAAGCTTTCCATCAACATAATCATACACACTTGTATCATGATAAACATTGTAACCATATGTATTAGTGAGTATATCCGTGAGATAATCTCCAACACCGACTATTGTTGTAGATGTATCCCCTTCAACTGTATCCACAAATCCCTCCTGTGAATGTGTGTGAAATATAAGTATCTGCGGTAAATCTGCATTTTTCTCCAACGACAGGTCTTTTGCCAGAAATTCCTCTGGACGCATTATCTGTGTTGTCAGGCTTGTGATGGATGTGACCGTATAGAACTTCATAAGAAAATCATAATTCTTTAAATCTGCAATATTATAAACATTTCCAGCTGCATTTTCCTGTAAAGGCCAGGGGCAGACTGCAGCACCTGCCTCCACGACCCCCTCATCCGTCTGTGTAGCAGGTTTTTTATCCTCCTCAGCCATGCTAAACATATATTCCGAATCAACCCACACAGAACCTGCATTTTCATCATAATTGTCTTCAAAATATGTTTCTACAGGAAACAATGTCTTAACTGCATTTTCATAAATTCTGTTCTGAATATAATATATTAGATTAAAACTATAATTCATCATTATTACCATAAGCATTAAGCCCATGAATATAAACATATACACAGGCCTGTACTTTCTATCACTCATACATCCTCCTTGCTTTGCATTACCATTATATTGTATTCACATCAGCCATGAATATGAACACCAACACGGTTAATTGCTTTGGATATTATGATACTTATGTTTCTAATGTCTGAATCAATGTCCTTTGGGGTTACATACATTTTTCCTGCTCCCTGAATAATGCCTTCCGCGTCTATAACAGTAGGCACTCCAATTGCAAGCACCGGAACACCTATATTATCTTTTGTTATTCCTATTCTGTGATTTCCAACACCTGAGCCGGGATTAATTCCCTGGTCAGAAAGCTGTATGGTACTATTTAATCTGTTAACACTTCTTGCAGCAAGAGCGTCTATTGCTATGCATACATCCGGCTTTATCTGGCTTACAACACCTTTAATAATTCCGGCAGTCTCAATACCTGTCTGTGCCATAACTCCCGGACTAAGTGTGCATACTCCTGTCTCCTCTCCATCACTTATATTAATACTAATGTTATCTACAACCTCAGGGCCTAATGAATCTGATGTTATATTTCTGTTTCCAAGCCCTATGACAAGAAGCTTTTCTGGTTTGACATTTTTATTCATGCGCTTTAAGAGCTTAAATATATAGCCTGCCAGTGTCGATATAACCTCTTTTGCATATTCTTCGTCCCCACCTGTAATATCATCTGCCTCTATAGTAAGATAAGTTCCTTTGGGTCTTCCTATCGCGGCTTCGCCCAAATGATTTGTCACCTGCAATTCTGTGACTTTCACACCCATCCTTGATTTTTTGCTTTCTCTTAATCTTATCCCCCGCAGCTTTCCTGTTCCATTCATTGCTTCTTCATTTGCTTCTACTGCAAGGTCAGTTCTTACAACTATATTATCCATTTTTCACATCACCTCCCCAACATATTGTGCAGAAAAACGAAATTTTTATACCAAAATCTTCATTTAGTTCTTGACATATAGATGTTTGTACTATAAAATGTGTGAGTATGTTTACATTAGATCGTCCGTGTCCGGCTTTAATGCGAAACAGATATTATTATTGAATTATGATTTGGAGGTGTACGGATTGGCTAACATTAAATCTGCTAAGAAGAGAGTAATTACAAGTCAGGTAAGAGCTGAGAGAAATAAGGCGGTTAAGTCTAGAGTTAAGACTTATATCAAGAAGGTAGAGGCTGCTGTTGCTGCTGGTGACAAGGCTGCTGCTAACGAAGCTCTCCCTGTTGCTATAGCTGAGATCGAGAAGGCTGCTTCTAAGGGAATCTTCCACAAGAACGCTGCTGCAAGAAAAGTATCTCACATTACTAAAGCTGTTAACGCAATGGCTTAATAGGAATTTTAATAATTTAAAGAACCCGGTGCTGACACCCACTCGCACCGGGTTCTTTTTTATTTGCTGTATTTAATTATAATAAGTTCTACTCCCAGCCTGTCATTAAGCCTTCCCTGCTTAACTGCTTCTTCTGTCTTCGCACATTCATTCAATGCATCCAACAGTGTATTCATCTCAAAATATTTTGCCTGTGCCTGATATTTGCTGGCAACAAATGGTGCTGCTCCTATCTTTGATGCAATCTCTTTACCTGAAATTCCCCTTGACATAAGATCTTTTACCTGTAGTATTCCGTTAAACTGTCTTACTATAAGATAAAGTATTCTCATAGGAGGTTCTTTTAATTCCAGTAAGTCATAATATAAATCAAGCGCCTGCTGTTGTTTCTTATTCGCGATTGCACTTATCATATCAAATATATGACTTGTTGTCTGTGTTGTGCATACTTTCTCTACATCTTCTACTGTCACAACATCCCTTCCCTGACAATAGCTAACAAGCTTCTCTATCTCCTGCTTTATATAATCCATGCCTGCACCTGTCTTATCAAGTATCAAATCACAGGCTTCACGGCTTATTTTAAGATTATCCTTAGCAAGAAGCCCCGCTATCCATTTTTCAAGAGTAGCAGTTGTCTGTGGCTTCATCTCGCATACATACCCGACAGAATCAACCGCCTTATATACCTTATTACGCTTGTCCACATCTTTTTCTACCATAACAATAACAAGATAATCAGGAATATGCTTAATATAATCTGCAAGCTCGTCATTAGAACTTTTCAAAAAACCGGTATTTTCCATTATAACAAGTCTCTTCTGGGCAAAAAAAGGCAGTGTTTCACACACATCAATTATATCCTTAACGCTGGCATTATCCGAATCATAATATGAATAATTCATTGTATCGTCACCAGCTATAGCATTCTTTAATCTGTCTCTGTACTGCTTCTTAAGATACTCTTCCTCTCCATACAGAAGATATACACTCTTAAATTCGCCCTTTTTAATATCATCACTTATGACCTTCAAACCTGCTGCCTCCGTTTCTAATCTTAAACAATAGTATCAGATATGTACAAGTGGTTCAAGTTGAAAAATATTTTCTCATATCCCAGCACCTTCACAGTTCTATTCTTACAAAGCTTTAAATACCTCAATTTTATACAAACCATCCCTGACACGCACCGCAATCTCTCCACTTTCGTCTGTCCTATACACCTTTGCTCCAATCCCCGACAATCTCTGTAAAGTCTGCGTATGAGGATGTCCATATGAATTACCTGCTCCACAAGATATCAATGCAGTTTCAGGCTTTACATAACTTAAAAATTCTTCTGAACTTGCCCCCTTACTTCCATGATGTCCGACTTTCAATATATTAACTGACACAAGCCGTGCCGGTTCGCCAGCATCCCCTGTCATACTATTGACATCCTCAATAATACACTTTTCCGCTTTCTTTTCTGCATCTCCTGTCATAAGCATAGAAAAATCTCCATATTCCACAAGATATACAGCAGAATAGTCGTTAGCTGACTCGTAATTGTAACCCTTGCATGGGTGCATACACTCAACCGAGAATTCTCCCGATTTAATACTGTCACCCGCATCAGCATAAACAACATTAATCCCAGCATTTTTCAATATCATCTCTAACTTCGACATATCATCATCAGCCTGCTTCTTTACTGCCGCAGCCCGACTGATTCCCGGCAGTACAACAGTACCTATCTCAAATGTGTTATCACACAATTCAATCAATTCATATATTCCATTAACATGGTCTTTATCCGGGTGACTTATAAACACATAATCGAGACTTCTTACCCCACAATATTTAAGATAAGTATATATGGTATATCTCCCGACATTCTTCTTGCTTGTGCTTCCTCCGTCAAACAATACATTCATGCCCTCCTTAGTATGCATGACAATTGAATCCCCCTGTCCAACATCAAGCATGGCAATCTTCATGTCTGAATTAATATTGTAACGCAGCCCTGTCAGCACGCACACTAATAAAACAAAACATACAGCATCAATCTTCTTATTTATCAATATAATATGTGCACATATCCATATAATCAAAACTGCATAATATAAAAACACCCTTGCAGTATCAGGAATTCCCGTAACAATGACTGCATATTTAAAATGTGATGACAAACTGCACAGCTTATAATAAAAATCAAGAATATATCCACCTGCTCCCGCGAAAAAATATGCTGCTTCAAGAGAGAGTATGCCTGCAATTCCCGTAAATATCCCGCTTATCATTATCAACGACATAAGTGGAATTACTATAACATTAAGGAACAGGCTTATTACCGGAATCTGCCCAGATATAATAAGAATTACCGGAAGTGTCGCAATTGTAACACACATGCCTGTAATAACCGAATCTGCGATTCTGAATAAAATTAATTGAAAAATTCCTGCATTCTTTTTATCAGGACGTCTTATATATATAAGAATAGTTTTATCATCAGACAGTATGGGTTTAATATATATAATTCCTGCCACAGCAAGAAATGACAGCCAGAAAGCTGAATTTGTAATATTATATGGATTAATCCACAGAAGAATAACACTTGCTATTCCTAATGTATTAACCATATCACTGGTTCTCCCAAGCACGTCTGCCAGCATATATACAAGAATCATTATTACAGCACGGCTGGCAGATGCACTATAACCTGTCATGCACAGATATGAAATTATAAGAAATGTACTAAAACATGCAGATGCAATTCTCCCAATTCTCTTTTTTAACCAGTCATATATAAACATTCCAACAAGCGAAACATGAAGTGCACTTATTGCCAAAATGTGGGAAATTCCATTCTTCTGATACATTCTCTTAACATCATCATCAAGCCCTGACCTGTCACCTAGCACAATTGACTGCATAATTCCAGCATTCTGCTCAGAATATGCATTTTGGTAAATATTTTTTATAGAATCTGCAAACCTGTAAATGCTGGAAATATAACTGCTTCCAGATTGTACATTCACAACATCTGACAAATCTGCACAATAATTAAATCCAAGTGATGTATAATATTTTCTGGCATTAAACTGTCCTTCATTAGATGGTATATTAAAATCCTTTAATGTTACTTTAATCTTAACTTCATCCCCCAGATTGGCAAATCTTTTCTCTGAGTATACTACCAAACCGCTTTTAAACTGCCTGCCCCATGAATCCGGCATAACAAAGGCATTTCTTATATACACCGCATAACCGTTTTCTGACTGTTTAATATCTGCTATGTATCCATTTACACAAGCAGCATATGTTTCGTCCAACAATTGTCCCTGATAACATAGCTTTTCCATACTCTCTTCAGTTCTTAGACACATAATAGGAAACATCATTATAAAAATCACATAAAATCCTGGAATTCCTGTTTTCTTAAGATATATAAGGAATCCGGTAAACACCATTATTCCTACTATAATAACGATATATGGCTTGGCATATAATGACAAATATACTGCAGCAATGCTCATAACTGCTGCCACAAAAAATGGTCTCTTCAATAATATCCTTTCCAGAAACGACCATTAATTATCAGATAAATCTTTTTTTACAAGTTCATTATTCATATGAAATACTGTATCAAGGCTGATTACATCTCTATACATCAGATTAGAATTCCCATTGACAAGTATCTTAACGCCATCAATTCCCTCCAGTCCTGAAAGGGAGTTAACAATTGAATATATAGTTACATTGCTCTTTGCATTAACCATATCTGTTGCAAATTCCTGACTGAGATTAACATAACATATCCTGTCGACAACAGATATACTAAGCAGCTTGGTATTCGACGGAATACTCTGGTAACATCCTGACTCTGTTGTTCCTTTAATAAGCTGTTCCATTACAACCTTCTCAACAGATACATTCTTATTATAACAGATTCTCTTGCTGTTCTTTACAAGGGCATCTCCTGACTTGTTAGCAAAATACAGATTAATCGTCTTCCACTTCACATCAGCCATAGCACCTTCCTGTGTATCTACAAAATCCTCATCACTCATATTTCCTATGACTGTTCCATCTTCATACACAGCATCCTTACCATCAACATAAAATCTTACATACAGGACATCACTTATCTGTGACAATTCTTTAACAACTGCTGCCCTGTAAAGTACTTCCGTACCTGGTTTCATTCCATAATAAGAGCTGTCATAATAGACCCCTGCATATATTCCATTAATTTCAACCGTTGGCTGCGATACAGACACTGGCTTAATTATGCTTGTATGCCTGCCTTTTGCAACATTCATTTTTTCAAGGAGTTCATTTGCAACTGAAACAGCATCCTGACTTTCGATGTATACCCTGCCTTCAGTTAGTGATGTTCCGTCTTCATTAAGAAAATATACAGAATATGCTGTTCCCTTCTTCTGCGAAGAACATGAAACAGTTACAAATGTTACTGCAATAACAATTATAACGAATGTCAATTTCATAATAGCTTTCCTTACATGTCCCATCATAACTGCTCCTTTCCTATCCTGTTATTCTTAACAGCTTATGAATATGTCCACTGGCATACTTTCATCTGCATTACTGCTGGTTTTCAACATAATTAAGAGGTATTCTCATTGTAAATGTTGTTCCTATATTTTCCTCACTATGAACCTTAATAGTTCCATGATGCATAAGAATTATGTTTCTTACAATAGCCAGTCCAAGTCCTGTTCCGCCCGTTTCACGCGACCTTGCCTTATCTACCCGGTAAAATCTTTCAAATATTTTATTAATACTTTCCTCTGGTATTCCTATTCCTGAATCTTCAACTCTTATATAAAAATATTGATAATCTGCATTCAGTGAAACATGTACCCATCCATCTTCGACATTATATTTGATAGAATTCTCAACAAGGTTGGATATAACCTGTGTCATCTTAACTTCATCAATCTGTGCAACAACCGGTCTGAAACTTTCAAAAAGCAGTTCAATATTCTTTTTCTGTGCTAATGGCTTAACTCTCTTGAGGGTCATCTCTAATAAATCATTCATGTTAACAGATGTAACATTAAGTGTTGCAACAGATTTATCCATTCTGACAAGAGTAAGTAAATCTTCTATAATCTTACTTTCTCTGTCTATTTCACTTACAATATCCTGCATGAACTCCTGATACACTTCTATTGGCACATTTTCCTGTGTATTAAGAGACTCAGCCAATACTTTAATCGATGTTATAGGTGTCTTTAATTCATGTGACACATTTGAAACAAATTCTGCTCTGGACTGGTCTGTTTCATTAGCTCTGTCCATTATATTATTAAAATCATCTGCAATCTCACGTATTTCGGTATAACTCCTGACAGGGATTCTTTCATCAGTATGCCCTGCACTTACATTTGAAACAATATCAAGTACCCTTTTTACAGGCCGGTTAAGAAAATATATGCCTACGATAAGTAACGCCAGACATATTGTTATAATAACCAATTTAATATTATTATTCTGACTGTTCACATCGTGAAACATTGCATCTATCTCCGTGTAATCAAGATCAGCCACAAGAACAGCGATAAATTTACCCGAATCATTGTATACCGGAACCGCTGCCTGTATATTACCTGTTTTCTTATCATAACCGGAACTGTTCTTATGATTACTGAATATATCGAATACTCTTGGATTAAGAATTGTCTTGTTAGTGTCAATAGAATATGTGTCAACACTGACAACATAATTAAGATTAACAATTCTTATTCTTATCTGATTAAGTGCCGAATAACTGCTGAGTCTGCTGTTCATATCATTATTCTCAGCTGCTTCAAGACTTTCATAATTAGAATATTCTGCTGCAATGAGAACCGCTTCATTCTGAATAACCGCAGTCTGTCTTGTAATTACAGACTGCCTGTAAATATACTCAAAGCCTTCAAATGTACATATTACCGCTGTTGCAACTATTACCGCTATAACTGCGAACTGTCTTGTTGAATATTTATTTATGAACCTGAAAAATGACTGAAACTCCCTGTCAAAAAAGATTTTCCTATGGTCATTTCTTTTTTTAATCTTATTAAACATTAAAATAGTAACCTACTCCCCACTTAGTGTGAACATACTTTGGTTCACTCGGATTATCTTCAATCTTCTCACGAAGTCTTCTCATATGGACATCAACCGTTCTGCCGTCACCTGAATAATCCTGTCCCCACACAGCTTTAAGAAGGTTATCCCTGCTGTATACCTTTCCTGGATTAACTGCTAACAATTCAAGAAGATCAAATTCCTTAGCAGTAAGATTAATAGGTCTTCCTGCAATATACAGATTACGGCTGTCACAATCTATCTTCATATCACCCGCATTAATAATATTGCTCTTTGCTGCTTTCTTCTCTGTCACAGCATTTCTTCTTAAAATGGCTTTCATTCTCGCCTTAACTTCAAGAATGTTAAATGGTTTTGTAATATAATCATCTGCACCATACTCAAGGCCAAGAATCTTGTCCATGTCATCGCCTTTAGCTGTCAGCATAATTATTGGCACATCTGAAAACTCTCTTATCTGCTGGCATACTGATAATCCATCAAGCTTGGGAAGCATAATATCAAGAAGTATTATGTCATATTCATTGTTTTTAGCATACTCGAGAGCTTCTTCACCATCATATGCACAGTCTACAACGCTATAATCCTGCATAAGACTGAACTTAAGTCCCTTAACAATCATTTTCTCATCATCAACAACTAAAACTCTGCCTGCCATAATCTACTCCTTTTTACTTTCTATGCATATGCATCTTATCATACGCAAATATAATTCTTTATCTTATTAAATGCTGCTTCCTTAATTCCAGACACTTTCATTATATCTTCTATTGTCTGGAATCTGCCATTATCTGTTCTGTATCTTACTATATCTGCTGCCCTTGAACTTCCAATTCCCGGCAGTGTCATAAGCTCACTTTCTGTAGCTTTATTAATATTAACAATCCCCTCTGTCTGTTCTTCAACAGAAATGTCCTCTCCATATGCCGGAATATATATCCTTTCCCCATCAGCAACAAGTGCTGCAAGATTAACTGCAGACATATCAGCCAAATCATCAGCTCCACCAGCCATTGCCACTGCTTCATACAGCCTTGTTCCCTTCAGGCACTTTACAACACCTGGAGAATTAACATGACCACATATATACACATATATGTCTTCAACTGATGATTCACTTTCCATATGCCAGCTGTCTTCTATACTACTTGATACGACATTATCTGCAAATGTATTCTCTGACACTGAAGCGTTCTTTCTTCCTGCCAGATATATCAATCCGGTTATAATCAGAAAAACTGCACATATTCCGTATTGTACAGCCCTTTTGTGTTTTTTATATAATTGTCTGTATTCCATGTACACTCTCCTTAAGCATTACCCTTTGGAGATTCCTTTTGCGTACTTTTCTATTTTACAAAATTGTACTATCGAATACAAGCCTAATTTGCCTATAATTGTTTACACTTTTTTCGTTCTTTGGTAAAATGTTACTATTACCGGCTAAGGGAGGAAAGCCATGAATTCATCAAAGAAATCAATTCTTAATTCTAACTTTACATATCTTGCTGCCTTTGTACTTCCAGTTATAATGATGATGGCACTGTACTATACAAGAGGCATATTCCCATGGGGAAACGAATGTTATCTGAGGTCTGACATGTACCATCAGTATGCACCATTCTTTTCAGAACTGTGGCACAAGATAAGAAATGGTGAAAGTCTTACTTACTCATGGAATATAGGAATGGGAACTAACTTCACATCTCTGTTCGCATATTACCTTGCAAGTCCATCTAACTGGTTCGTTGCACTTTTTCCACAAAAATACACTATAGAGATAATGAATGCATTTATAATACTTAAGATAGCTGGCAGCAGTCTTTCTTTAACGTATTATCTTACTAAACACAATAATAACAAGCATGTTATTGCTGCCATATTCGGTATGTTCTATGGTATGTCCGGATTCATTGCGGCATACAGCTGGAATATTATGTGGCTTGACTGTGTTATTCTGATTCCACTTATCATGCTTGGACTTGAACGACTTGTTAATGAGAACCGCTGCATATTCTATTGCATAACTCTCGGATTATGTATATTTACTAATTATTATATTGCAATCATGGTATGCCTTTCAGTAGTGATTTACTATGTTGTTCTTATGATTGCTTATAACGGTATTAAAAGCCCTATGCAGTATGTGAAGAAATTTATTAATTTCTGTGTATATTCACTGCTTGCCGGTGGACTGGGAGCGTGTCTTCTTCTGCCTGAATTCTATACATTTTCACTTTCAGCCTCAAGCGACACGACATTCCCTGATAAGCTTATTTCTTATTTCAGCATATTATCAATGCTCACAAGACAGCTTATCAACATTCCGGTTCATTTAGGACTGGATCATCTGCCTAACATATACTGCGGCGTTGCTGTTTTTGTACTGCTACCGCTTTATATTATGTGCAGCAAAGTCAATGCACGTGAAAAGATTGGCAAATGTGTCATCCTGCTTATCTTCCTGACAGCATTTAACTTAAATATACCTAACTATATATGGCATGGTATGCATTTTCCTAACAGCCTGCCTTGCAGACAGTCATTCATATATATATTCTTTCTGCTTGCAATGTGCTATGAAGCTGTTATTAACCTTAAGAATTCTACTAACAGGCAGCTTGGTGCATCATTATGGATTGCAATTGGTCTTCTGCTTATTATGGAAGAACTTTTTATTAACTCAGAGACTGAATATTCATTTAAGAGTGTATATATAAGTGGAATATTTATTCTTATATATGGTCTGTTAATGTTTATTCATAACAACGCCAAGTTCAAGATTCCTGTCGTTCTTATGCTTACATTCTCAGTATCAATCATTGAATGTACAATGAATATGGATGCAACCGGTATTGGAACAACAAGCCGTACATCATATCTTCTTGATTATGATGCCGTAAAGACTGTTACAAAAACCGTATCTGATAATGACACATCCTTCTATAGAATGGATAAGCTTTTTGGAGCGCGTTCTAAAAATGATGGTGCATGGCATAATTACCGAACTGTTTCAACATTTTCATCAACATGCAATGCAGGAATGTCAAAGCTTTACAACCTTATAGGAATGGAAAATTCAACTAATGCATATGGCTGCAATGGTCTTACCGCTGTTACTGATTCTCTTTTCTCTGTAAAATACACTATTTCTAACCGACTTTTAGTTGAAAGTGATATAAGAAATTATTATACAGGCAGCGATGGTGAATTTGTGTATAAGAATAATTACACACTTCCTATTGGTTATGCGATTAACAGTTCAACAGCATATGACCTTGTTATGGCTAAGAATAACAATGGTATTGAGAACCAGAATCTTCTTATTCAATCTCTTACCGGAATAAGTGATGTATTTGAATATACTACCTCATTCCCTACTGAAGCCGATTGTATCATCACGCCGGCAAAAAGTGGTCATATGTACCTGTCAGTTGCAAATAAATCTGTTGATTCCGTAACTGTTACTATTAATAACACAACCACTTACACCTACAATAATATAAAGAGCAATAACCGGATTCTTGATATTGGTTATGTCCACGACACAGATACTGTCGAAGTAACTTCTGATACCGGCGGAATGAATCTTTCTGTATACACACTCGATGAAGACAAATTCATCAGGGCTTACAATAAACTCAATTCAGAAAGCTATCAGGTTGAGAAATTCTCTGATACTAAGTTTACAGGAACTCTTACTGCTTCCTCAGACAAAGCAATATTATTCTCTATTCCATACGATGGTGGCTGGTCTGTGTATATTGATGGCAAGAAAGCTGACACTTATGCCTGGGAAAATGCATTGTTATGTGTTGACGTAAGTGCCGGAACTCATACCGTTGTATTAAAATATCGTCCTGTTAATTTAATATTGGGTTGCGTTATTACTACACTTTGCATTATTATATTGATTGGCATTTATCTTGCCAGCTGCTTTATTAAAGCAGGAAAAGTAAATATGGCATATTTTCCGTTAGTTATCAGAAAATATCTTGATGATCCGTCTCTTACTGACAAATACATTAAGAAACTGTCTGATGATAATATAGAAAGTTCTATTCTTGATGATATGGATGATTTCGAGAATCTTGAATCACCTGATATTGATGATGAACTTACTGACAGTCTTCTCTCTTCTATTGAAGATGACGAAGATAATTTTAATGAAGAAAATACAGATATTTAATTCAAGGAGGATTTATAAATGAAATTATGGGGTGGACGATTCACCAAAGAAACTAATGAGCTTGTTAACAACTTCAATGCATCAATTTCATTTGACCAGAAGTTCTATAAGCAGGATATTGAAGGAAGTATTGCACATGCTACTATGCTCGGCAAGCAGGGAATTATTCCTGAAAGCGAAAGTGAACAGATTGTAGAAGGTCTTAAGGGCATTCTTGCTGATATTGAATCAGGAAAGCTCGAAATCACTGATGAATACGAGGATATCCATACATTTATGGAGGCTACCCTTATCGAGAAAATCGGTGATGCTGGAAAGAGGCTTCACACCGGACGAAGCAGAAATGACCAGGTTGCTCTTGATATGAGACTTTTCACAAGACAGGAAGTTCTTAATACTGATGCTGAGCTTAAAGAGCTTATGGCTGTTATCTTAAGAATCATGAAAGAGAATACTCATACATTTATGCCTGGATTTACTCACCTTCAGAAGGCACAGCCTGTTACTGTTGCTCATCATTTTGGTGCATATTTCGAAATGTTCAAGCGCGACAGAAGCAGACTTCACGACATATATGAAAGAATGAATTACTGCCCTCTTGGTGCAGGTGCACTTGCAGGAACAACTTATCCATTAGACAGAGAACTTACTGCTTCTCTTCTTGGTTTCTATGGTCCAACACTCAACAGCATGGATTCTGTTTCTGACAGAGATTACCTTATTGAATTCTTATCTGCATTATCAACTATCATGATGCATTTAAGCCGTTTCTCTGAGGAAATATGCATATGGAATTCTAACGAATACAGATTCATCGAACTTGATGACGCTTTCAGTACAGGAAGCTCTATTATGCCTCAGAAGAAGAACCCTGATATCGCAGAGCTTGTAAGAGGTAAGACAGGCAGAGTATATGGTGCTCTTATGAGTCTCCTTACAACAATGAAGGGTATTCCTCTTGCTTACAACAAAGATATGCAGGAAGATAAGGAATTATCATTTGACGCATTTGACACAGCTAAGGGCTGCATCAGCCTTTTCAAGGGCATGATTGATACTATGAAATTCAACAACAAGAGAATGGAAGCTTCAGCAAAGAACGGCTTCACTAATGCTACTGATGCTGCTGACTATCTTGTTAAGAAGGGGGTTCCTTTCAGAGAAGCCCACGGTATTGTCGGCCAGCTTGTTCTTATGTGCATTGAGAAAAATATTGCACTTGATGACCTTTCACTTGAAGAATACAAGGCTGTAAGCCCTGTATTTGATGAAGATATCTACGAGGCAATCAGCCTCCAGACTTGTGTAGATAAGAGACTTACTCTTGGCGCTCCTGGACCGGAGGTTATGAATAAGGTTATTGCTATATATGATGAATATATGAAGGAGAATTAAGAGTATTTCGGGGTTGTACTGTCTGTGGGTTTAGCATTAGTGCCAACTTTAGGTAAGCTGACCTAGTGGCTGTAAATGCCGCCATATACAGAGTTTATTACGGTGCAGGAAATCAAACGCGCTTCGCTTGAACGAGATTTCCTGCACCGAACTTTTATATATAGCGGCATTAACACCCACACGGTAAGCTTACATGCCGTTGTCGCTAACGCTTAACTCACAGACACTACCACCGCGAAGTACCGATTTTGTTTCATGCCATATGTCTCCAGTATTTAAAAAATGGTATGGATAATCCCATACCATATTCTGACTAACAAAGTGACCTCGCTGGTCAAATTATTCTTTCAAATGTAGTCTCACCAACCCAAAAACAATTTAACTAACTATCCATTTATATTTTAGAAAAATATACTTTTTTTATCGGTGGTCATGTCGAAGAAGTGCTTCACACCATCACAACTAAATTGTAAGCTCTCGGTGTGGGTGTTATGCCGCCATATACAGCCACTAGGACTGCTTACCTTAGTTGTGATGGTGTGAAGCACTTCTTCGACTCCCCAACCGTTAGAATCACACTCTTATCTTAGTCCCCTTAGTATCCCTGTGTGCCGTCTTCATCTTGGCAAAGCTGATACTCTTGCCCTTATATTCCATTGTGAACTCGTCACCTTCTGTAAGCAGGAATACATCTTCTATATAATCATCTTTTGAAAGCTTGATTCCTCTTACGCCAACAGCACTCTTCTTCTTCATTGGAATGTCTGTTAATGGGAACTTTAAGAACACTCCGTTTTCTGTCTGTACAATTACATTCTGGTTGCTCTCGACAACCTCTTCTTCCTTGATTTCTCCATCAAGTGAGAACTTTGAATAAATCTCTACTCTTGCGTCTGTTGAATACATTCCGATTAGCTTGTCGTCATCTGCTAATTTTGTACATGCAACTGTACGCTTTGCCACCTGGAATTCTTCGCTGTCAACAAGCTTCATCATTCCCTGTCTTGTGACAAAAAGCATTTTCTGATTCTTAAGTCGTTCAAATGGAGTAATGTACACAATTATCTCCTTAGAGCTGTCATAGTTACACAGATTATCAATCGGTGTGCCTTTATCTCTGAACTTAGTGAATGGCAGATCCTTTATCTTTAACTGGTGCAGATCTCCCGTATCAGTAAATATGCAGATTTTATCTGTGTTCATTACCGGAATGACATATTTGTTCTCATTAAATACAGCATCTTTATTTCTCTCAAATGCAGCCATATCAATGGTTCTTGCATATCCGAATCTATCCATAATAAACATAACTTCCATCTCTGGAATCTTCTTTTCCTCAAATACAGCAGCTTCTCCGTCTTCAATTACAGTTCTTCTTGCAACACCATATTCCTTCTTAATATTAAGAAGGTCAGACTTGATAACCTTAGCCATCTCTTTTCTGCTGCCAAGTATCTTTTCATACTTCTCAATCTTCCTGACACATTCATCATATTCTTTCTGAAGATTAAGAATTTCAAGACCAATCAGCTTGTACAGACGCATTTCTAATATTGCTCCTGCCTGTCTTTCCGTGAAATCAAGACCTGCAGCCTGCTTTTTTGACTGCTCTGACTTGAATCTGATTCCCTCGACATTACCATTGACAAGGCAGTCCTTCGCCATCTTAAGATTAGCACTGCCTCGTAATATCTCGATAATAAGATCAATAATATCACAGGCTCTTATAAGACCTTCCTTAATCTCCCTGTTAGCCTTCTCCTTTTCAAGAAGTGTTGTGTACTTTCTTGTAGCAAGCTCATACTGGAAATTAATGTGATGTCTGATTATATCCTTAATCCCTAAGGTCTCAGGTCTTCCATCAACGATAGCCAGCATATTTACGCCAAATGTATCTTCCAACTTGGTCTTCTTGTAAAGAAGATTTTCAAGATTCTTGACATCAGCGTTCTTCTTAAGTTCAAGGACAATTCTTATTCCTTCCTTAGAAGATTCATTGGAAATGTCGACAATATCGGTAGTTTTCTTAGTTTCTATAAGGCTTACTACATCAGATATAAATTTACCTATGTTAGCACCAATCATTGTATATGGAATCTCTGTAATAACAAGCTTATCCTTCTCGGAACGGTTCTTGGCAGGCTCGAATACGACCTTGCCTCTTAACTTAATCTTACCTGTTCCAGTCTCATATATTCCACCAAGCTCGCTTTTATTAATTACAATTCCGCCTGTAGGAAAATCCGGTCCAGGGCAGAGCTGCATAAGCTCATCTGTTGTGATTCCCTCATTATCCATATATGCACATACTGCATCAACAACCTCTGAAAGATTGTGTGGAGGAATATTCGTTGTCATACCAACCGCAATACCATCTGCACCATTTACAAGCAGATTAGGCACTCTTACAGGAAGAACCTCAGGCTCTTTTTCTGTCTCATCAAAGTTAGGCACGAAATCAACAACATTTTTATCAAGGTCAGCAAGATACACATCCTGTGTGAACTTCTTTAACTTAGCTTCTGTATATCGCATAGCGGCAGCTCCGTCACCTTCGATAGAACCGAAGTTTCCGTGTCCGTCAACAAGAGCCATACCCTTCTTAAAATCCTGTGAAAGTACAACGAGTGTCTCATATATTGAACTGTCACCATGTGGATGGTATTTACCCATTGTATCACCAACGATACGTGCAGACTTTCTGTGAGGCTTGTCGTAATTAAGCCCCAACTGGTCCATGGCATACAGCACTCTTCTCTGTACCGGCTTTAAACCGTCCCTTACATCAGGAAGTGCTCTTGCTGTAATAACGCTCATGGAATAATCTATATAGGACTTCTGCATAACCTCAGAATACTCAGTCCTTATAATCTTCTCAGCCATTTTCTACTCCTTTAGCTTTTACGCATCAATCTCAGCTTCATTAGCATGCGTATATATAAATTCTCTTCTAGGTGGTACATCTGTACCCATAAGCATTGCTGTAACCTCAGTTGCAAGCCTTGCGTCCTCAATCTCAACCTGCTTTAAAATTCTTGTTTCAGGATTAAGAGTTGTCTCCCATAGCTGGTCAGGATCCATCTCTCCAAGACCTTTGTATCTCTGAAGTGTAAATGTTCCTGACGTATGCTTCTTTCTGTAATCCTCAAGTGCCTTGTCATCATATAGATATTCACCCTCGCCCTTCTTAGGAACAACCTTATAAAGAGGTGGTGTAGCAATATATACATGTCCCTGATTAATAAGCTCAGGCATGAATCTGTAGAAAAATGTAAGAAGCAGTGTATCAATATGTGCTCCATCCACATCGGCATCAGTCATGATAATAATCTTATTATATCTTAATCTGCTGATATCAAAGTCATTGCCGTAGCCCTCTAAGAATCCACAGTTGAATGAATTAATCATTGTCTTAATCTCGGCATTGGCAAGTACCTTATCAATACTTGCCTTCTCAACATTAAGAATCTTACCTCTGATTGGAAGAATCGCCTGAGTTCTTCTGTTTCTTGCAGTCTTTGCTGAACCTCCGGCTGAATCTCCCTCTACAATGAATACCTCACATTCCTCCGGATTCTTGCTCTCACAGTTGGCAAGCTTTCCGTTGCTGTCTATAGAGAACTTCTGCTTTGTAAGCATATTTGTCTTAGCCTTTTCTTCTGCTTTTCGTATCTTCGCAGATTTTTCAGCACATGCAATTACAGCGTTAAGGTCGTCCAAATGTCTGTCGAAATAAAGCTGTACCTCGTCTCCTGTTACATTTGCAACAACTGTACCAGCATCAGGATTATCAAGCTTGGTCTTGGTCTGTCCCTCAAATCTTGGTGCAGGGTGCTTAACTGCAACAACTGCAGTCATACCATTCCTTACATCAAGACCAGTAAAGTTCGCATCCTTATCCTTTAAGATACCAAGCTCTCTCGCATACTGGTTGATAATCATTGTAAACTTGGTCTTAAAGCCTGTAATATGCGTTCCACCCTCCTGAGTGTATATGTTATTACAGAAGCCAAGAATATTTTCCTCAAATTCATTAACAAACTGAAATGCTACTTCAACCTCAATATCTTCCTGCTTCTTCTTAAAGTAGACGATATCGCATACTGTCTCTTTGCCATTGTTAAGGTCTTTGATATATGCCTTAAGTCCGTCAGGCTCATGGAAAGTTTCCTTATCCTCGCTGCCCTTTCTCTTATCTTCAAACTCAATTGTAAGCCCCGGATTAAGATATGCAGTCTCATGAAGCCTGCTCTTTATCGAGTCTGCTTTGAATCTTGTCTTTTCAAATATTTCTCCATCAGGAAGAAATGTAACAGTTGTACCAGTATCATTTTTTCTGCATGTACCAATCTTTTCAAGCGGCGCTGTTGCTTTTCCACGCTCGTATCTTTGCTTGTACACACCACCATCAACTCTTATCTCGACCTCAAGCCATACAGAAAGTGCATTAACTACAGATGCACCAACGCCGTGAAGTCCTCCAGATATCTTATATCCGCCATCTCCGAACTTGCCACCTGCATGAAGTACTGTAAATACAACCTCAACCGCAGGTATTCCGGCTTTAGGATGGATTCCGATAGGAATACCTCGTCCATTATCCTTGATAGTTGCTGTTCCGTCATCATTAAGAGTTACATTTATCTGTGTACAAAAACCCGCAAGATGTTCATCCACTGAATTATCCGCAATCTCATATATAAGATGATTAAGACCTTTTGTTCCGACACTTCCAATATACATACCAGGTCTCATTCTTACCGCTTCAAGGCCCTCCAGTATTGATATACTGTTAGCATCATATTTATTAGCTGCCATTATTAATTACTCTCCTCTTTACTTTCCAAAATACGCATTGAAAGTATCCTCAAAGCTGCTTCCCAACGTATACGCATCCTGAATACTTAATTTCTTCCATTCGCTATTATTAAATTCCATATATATACCAGCTTCATATTTCTCAAAATCAGCATTAAACTGCTCTAACTTTCTCTTTTCAAGAATTGCAGACTTATTAACCTCGGTCTTAGCCTTATCATTATCCGATGTACATCTTATAATGTAATATCTGCCTGCTGCCTCAACTATACTGCTCATCTCACCAGTAGACAGATTGAATGCTGCTTTTTCAAATGCTGCATCCATCTCGCCACGTTTCAGTTCGTACTCATATTCGCCATCCGCATTGTACTCCTTGGCAACAGCAAAGAATGAACTTCCTGAATTCACAAGATTATATGCTTTATTAATATCTTCCTCTGAATCTGATACAATATACTGGATATCAATAACTCTTGCCTCATCTGCGCTTACTTCAATATCCATGCTGGAAGTAAGGTCATCGTAGAGTTTCTGTGCTATTGCAAATTCAGTAAACATTGTATTCAGTTTATCCTTAGTTATTCCTGTACTGCTTATCTGCGATTCTGTTAATTCATTGTAAAATGCATCAACAGCCTTACCCACAGAATCTTTTTCTTCTCTTCCAAGCACAACACCGCGTTCCTTAGCCTTAACATTCATAGCCTTGACGCGCATTAACTTACTCTTAATCTGGTCCTTAATATAGCTTTCAAAATCAGCATCACCAATTTTCTCTCTCCATATATTACTGCCAAACATTTCCTCATATTCCTTCTTCACATCAGACATTAGAATATCTGCCTCGCATGTATAAGTTGTCTTCTGTCCTGCTGTCTTAATAAGCTCACCGCTCTTCATACCTGTTGTGAAATATATCAGACGTCCATTAAAGAACTTAATATATCCTGCAACCAATAAAACTACAACAAGAATAACTGCTAATATAATAAACGGTTTTTTTCTTCTTTTCATATTCTATCCTCTTTAATTATTTGTGATATGGCTCATTCTTCATAATCCTGTAAGCCCTGTATATCTGTTCCAAAAGAATAACTCTCATAAGCTGGTGCGGAAATGTCATCTTTGAAAAACTCAGCTTATAATCAGCTCTCTTAAGTACATCATCTGCAAGTCCCAAAGAGCCTCCTATTACAAATGTTATGTTACTTGTTCCTTCTATTCCAAGTCTTTCAATCTTTTCTGATAGTTCAACAGAATCAAGCATTTTCCCTTCTATTGCAAGTGCACATACATAAGCATCATCTTTAATGGCAGAAAGAATTCTCTCTCCTTCCTTATTCTTAATCTGTTCATTGACTATATCACTTGCATTATCTGGTGTTTTCTCATCAGGTAGTTCAACAATATCAAGCTTACAGTATCTTGAAAGTCTCTTAGAATACTCTTCAACTGCCTGGGTATAAAACTTTTCCTTAATCTTGCCTACACATACAACATTTATACGCATCTGTACTATCCTTCCACGAAGAAATATCCGCCATTATCAAGCCTGAATACTTCTAACTGCTCAAGAAGCTCATCATTGCTTAAGTCAGATACATCCATTCCCTCATCATCCATCACTTCTCTTAATTCTTTAATATCCTTGCAGTATACCGCCATACAGTCCTCTAAGAATTCCTTAGCTTCCTCTAAATCATATGCAACAGGCTCATCGAAAAGCTGTTTCTGATCTCTTAAAAACACCTTCGCACACTCATCAATATGTTTATCCATAACTTAAATCTCCTTATCTTATCTCTTTAAATTGCTCTCTTAATGTTCCTTCTACCCATCCTGTTACGAAACGCCCGTGTTTCTTAACATCTTCTACAGCTTTCTCCATAACATATGAGTAATACACCCTGTCAAGCATTGCAATATCATTATAGTTGTCACCAAATGCCATACATTCTTCGGGTTTTAAGCTGAAATATTTCTGTATCTGCTCAATTCCTCTACCTTTATTAACATTAGTGTCCATAAGGTCTAAGTAAAGTTCTCCCGATACAAGTACTGAAGCCTTATCACTCCATTTGTTAATAAAATGCTCCTTGGAATTCTTAATTCCTGTCATATCACACACAGCAATCTTTAATATATCCTCGTCAATGTCTGTGAACTTATCAACTAATGTAGTATGGTAATTGACCACCTTAGTCATTCTGTAATAATATTCTTCTGACTTAGGCTTAATATATGCCGTATGTTCTCCTGATACAAGCACCTCACAATTGGGCTGTTCAATTACATCCTCAATTATCTCTAACGCAAGCTTCCTATCCATCGGAGTCTTCCCAATAGTTTCACCCTTATATTCCACAAGTGCACCATTCTCTGCAATATATGCAAGCTTATCACTGACAGCCCCAAAAAGTCTCTTAAGACTCGTTATCTGCCTGCCACTAGCCGGTGCAAATATAACGCCTTTGTCAACAAGTTTATTGATATACTGTATAGCAGATTCGTCGACGCTCTGTGCTCCGTTAAGAAGCAATGTCCCATCAAGGTCACTTGCTACGAATTTAACCATATATTTTCTCCTTAAAATGTTTTAAGCTCATGTACAAGTCTTGCAACAGGCAGACCGACAACGTTATTATAGTCGCCTTCAATACCCTTAATGTATGCTGCAAATTTACCCTGAATACCATATGCACCAGCCTTATCCATAGGCTCTCCTGTGCTTATGTAATCCCTGATTTCCTCATCAGTCATATCATATACCCACACATCAGTCTTTTCATAAAAACTTACATTCTTATGTGTGCTGCATATAGTTACACCTGTATACACCTGATGTATCTGACCTTCTAAAGACTTAAGAATTCTGAATGCATCCTCTTCATCCTTAGGCTTGGTAAGAATCTCTCCTTTATGATAAACAATAGTATCTGCACCTATAACAATTACAGAATCATCTTTATCTGCATATTGTTCTAATACAGACTGTGCCTTAATAGAAGATAATTCTCTTACATAATCTTCAGGCTCCATCTCTTTAATATTCTCATCTGCATCACTTGTAACAACAGTAAAATCAAGTCCTACCTGACTCATTAATTCTCTTCGTCTTGGTGAACCCGATGCAAGTATCAAATGTTTCATAAAACTTCCATCTCCTTGTTCTTCACTGTATTTTGTGTTCAAAGCCTACTCCGACTCATACATATTGCATTATAGCATAAAAAAGCAGAGTGCTTCAATACCACCCCAATAAAAAAGGCACAACATTACTGCTGTGCCTCTCTGATATCATTAACATTTATTATCTTTTATTGCTCTTTTTGCTTATCACAATAACAGTTCCAGAAATAACAGCTGCTGCTACAAGAATCACAATATATACCCATACATGATTATTGTCACCAGTCTTTACAACCTCTTCATCAGCCGCAACTTCACCAGTTTTTCTGACTCTTGAGCCACCAACAGTCTCATCTTCTTTTCCTATAACTAATTCTTCATCTCCTGCAACTTCACCAGTCTTCTTTGTGACCTGAGTTGATGAAGTTGTATGTTCTTTTGTCTGTTTATTAGAATCTACTGTTGTTTCATTTGACTTTGTTGTCTCATTAACAGCTGTTGTTTCGTTTGATTCTGGTTTTGTCGGCTTAGTTTCCTTACCAGCATCAACTGTTGTCTCATTCGACTTTGTTGTCTCCTGCGCAACTGTTGTCTCATTCGACTTTGTTGCCTCCTGTGCAACTGTTGTCTCGTTTGACTTTGTTGTCTCCTGTGCAACTGTTGTCTCATTCGACTTTGTTGCCTCCTGTGCAACTGTTGTCTCGTTTGACTTTGTTGTCTCCTGTGCAACCGTTGTCTCGTTCGACTTTGTTGTCTCCTGTGCAGCTGTTGTCTCGTCCGTCTTTGTTGTCTCCTGTGCAACTGTTGTCTCGTTCGACTTTGTTGTCTCCTGTGCAGCCGTTGTCTCGTCCGACTTTGTTGTCTCCTGTGCAGCCGTTGTCTCATCCGACTTTGTTGTCTCCTGTACAGTTGTTGTCTCTTCTGACTTTGTTGTTTCTGATGAAGACTGTGCTACAGATGTTGTTTCCTTTTGTGTCGTCTCCTGCTGTTGATTATCTGATATAAAATGCATTTGTCCATTGACATTAACAAATGACTTAGAAATTGCTCTTCCATTACATGTAGATGTTAAGGTAATATCTGCTTTTGGTGCAACAACTATACCACATACCTCACCTATATTAATATTACCAGTTACATTAACAGCATTGAAAATAACCGTGTCTGATACATCAACATCTGTTAATCCGCCTGTATTCTTTCCATTAATGCTGAATCTTTTAATGTCTGCATCACCATCACCGCCAAGCAAATTAATGATAACAAACTGTCCCTGTGCTTTATTTGTTATGTTGAGCTGTCCTTCTCCATAATAAGATGAAACTTCTTTTCCCTGCCAGTCAATATAATTATTAGCATACATATTTACCACTACAATCTGCTTATTCTTAAATAAAGCAAGATCAATCTTTCTATCATCATAAGCACCAATAACTATATCAGCCTCCGAATCTGGTGTATCAGCATACGCCTTGAAATTATCGTATACATTATCAAGTGCTGCCGTTACATCCATATAATCCTCTGCATAATAAACATTGATTGTATCCTTGCAGTTAGCCACATTAATAACAGCACCTGTTCTTTTTCCGTCAGAATCTTTAATATAATATTTATTCTCTCTGGGTTCATAATCATAATCAGTTCCAAGTACAAGATTATTAAATGCATTTCTATCCACATTAACTTCTGATGAACCAGAATTATCAAAACTCTTGATATATGTTGTTCCAACGCTCATATCAAGCCATGCACTCATCCACTGATCTGTTATTACAAGCTTGTTAGTCGCGAAACATGTCTGATTGTGATTACTATTCTTAAATTCTTCAGCAACTACACCATAAGGTTTTGCTGCTCCTAATAATTCATTAAGGACATCCTGTGTTTTCGAGTATGCACCAGCTTTTAAAGATGTACCGGCAAACACAGAACCTGCAACCATTGCAACTGAAAGAACACCAACTGCAGTTTTCTTAACCTTTGCATTCAAACTACTTAATAGTTTTCTAAAAAACATTACTATCCCTCCAAAAATGTCTAAATCAACAGTTTCCCCTTAACTATATTTCTTTTCCCCTCTGAGCGTATAATAGCATTAGTACTATAGTACCGCTTCCCCCTTTGAGGGGGATTTTTTAATTCTACATAAATAAAACAACCCATATCCTGAATCAGTATCATTCTAGTATACGTTCCGGACATGGGTTATATTACACATTATTCAATTTAAATATTATGCTTCAAGGCTTCTGTTCATAGCTGACTCTAACGCATCAATAGAAGCTCTGATGATATCATGGTCAATACCAATACCAAAGTAATTCTTTCCATCCTCTCCTGTAATACCAACATATGCAATGGCACTAGAATCAGAGCCCTTCTTTAATGAATGTTCTTCATAACAGAAGATATCACAAGGCTTTCCAAAGTGACTGGCAAGAGCATTACTTACAGCATCAAGACGGCCATTACCGCCATCTTCAACATTGCATTTCTTACCATTCTCATCAATAGTCACAACAGTCTGGATTCCATTAATCTGCTTGAAATGCACTTCAGAAATCTTGAATACTGGTGTATATTTCTTATATCTCTTCTCAAATATCTCAAGCACTTCATCTGCTGAAAGCTCCTTATGATTAACATCTGATACATCTTTGACAGCATAACCCAGATCTTCTCTCATAGCCTTAGGAACAACCATTCCATAGTTATGTTCAAGAACATAAGCAACACCACCCTTACCAGACTGGCTGTTAATTCTTATAACATCTGAATCATATGTACGTCCTACATCTTCCGGATTAATTGGAAGATATGGAACTGTCCATTTATTAGGATCATTTTCTATTCTGTAATGCATTCCCTTAGATATAGCATCCTGATGTGAACCTGAGAAAGCTGCAAATACAAGCTTACCGCACCATGGATGACGGTCATCAATCTTCATCTGTGTAAGTCTTTCAAATACTTCTGCAAGATGTGGCATATCAGAAAGATTGAGTTCAGGATTAACCCCCTGCATATACATATTCATTGCAAGTGTAATAATATCTACATTACCTGTTCTCTCACCATTACCAAAAAGTGTTCCCTCAATTCTGTCTGCTCCTGCAAGAAGTCCTAACTCTGCATCAGCAACACCTGTCGAACGGTCATTATGTGGATGAAGAGAAATAATAACATTCTCTCTGTTGTGCATGTACTTAGACATATATTCAATCTGGCTTGCAAATACATGTGGAAGTGACATCTCAACTGTAGCAGGAAGATTGATGATACATTTCTTATCAGGTGTTGGCTGCCAGATATCAACAACAGCGTTGCATACCTCAAGTGCATACTCTGGTTCTGTTCCTGTAAAGCTCTCCGGACTGTATTCGAAAAGGAAGTTTCCTCCATCAGCTTCAGCAAGTTCCTTTAATAACTTGGCACCTTCAATAGCAATCTGCTTAACTTCTTCCTTAGACTTCTTGAATACCTGTTCTCTCTGTGCTAATGAAGTAGAATTATATACATGAACGATTGCTCTTGGAGCTCCCTTAACAGCTTCAAATGTCTTCTTAATAATATGTGGTCTTGCCTGGGTAAGAACCTGGATTGTAACATCATCAGGAATCATATTTTTCTCAATAAGTGTACGGCAGAACTCATATTCTGTCTCAGAAGCTGCCGGAAAACCAATCTCAATTTCTTTAAATCCAACTTCAACTAACATCTGGAAGAATTCAAGCTTTTCATCAAGACTCATAGGTTCAACAAGAGCCTGGTTACCATCTCTTAAATCAACCGAACACCAGATTGGTGCCTTATCAACATACTCCTTGTTAACCCAGTCATTGCACTTAACTGGTGGCATAAAATAGCCTCTTTCATACTGTCTGTAATCAAACATTCCTAAAACCTCCTGAAAATATAAATATGTATTGTTAATAAGTAAAGGCTTCCTTAAAGATAAGCATAAAAAAATCTTTCGTCCATGGGCAATTCCACCCAAAGAGACGAAAGATAAATCTCACGCGTTACCACTCTTCTTCATAGCTATGCTATGCACTCACTGAATACGTACAACAAATGTGTTGTATTATATTCTGTCCACTATAACGGTTGGCTTCCGGCTACTCCTACTTCTCATAATGATTTCAGGTAGCAGCTCCAAGGCGAGTTCAATAAGTTCCTTCGACTGCCTCGCACCACCCGGCAGTTCTCTGACTCTGGTTCCTATCTAATAGTCCTCTTCACAGCATTTACTTATTATGTACGCTTATTATACTTGTCATTTTTTATAAAGTCAAGCATAAATTCAAGTTCTTCTTTGGAAATATTCTTATCAGAATATCTTGCTTTCTCATAACTTGCTGTAATTCTGTCTGCAGCATCAGCATCGTCAGTTATTCTGTTTATTGTTATATCCTGTGGCTGCATATTTTCAAGTGATTTACCATCCGAATCCCTGGCTGCCTTTGATGATTTTATTGCTGCTTTTCTGAATGCCTTCCTGTACTGCATATTAACAGGCATATTCTTAGCTTCTTCTGCTCTCTGACGTCTCTTTATCCTTGCTTCTGTTCTTCTGTCATTGCCAATGAATTCAATCTCATCACCATTATTATCCTGTGACTTTTTGAAATTCTTGGCATATCTGATAATCATATAGACAATAAATACAACAAGTGCAATTACAAGAACTATTGCAAATGCTGTAAATAATGCACTCATAACAGGATTATCAGTAAATGCAAGGTCGTTATCTCCCTTTACCACATCATCATCAGTGACTGGATTCACGGAATCTTCGGGCATCGTAGAGACTTCTTCTTTCTCTCTTATAAGTCTTAAGAACAGCTTCAGCACTATCCTTACAACTGCTACAAAACCTGAACCAATCAGTGTAAATATATTGCCATAATCCCCACTATAGAACAGAATCATGCCAAGAATCATAAGTCCTGACACAACCATGACCATTATCATGTTAATTCCTGTAATTCTCTCAGCAGGAAATTCTGATTTGCCAGCATTACTTATAAACAGAGAATTAAGCTCTTTTAACTGGTTAGCAAGAAAAGCAAGCAGAACAAACAGCACAAATAATACTGTTTCATAGTTAACAAGCAGTCTGTTGCCTGCTGAACCGCCATAAAGACTTCCTGCGACCATAACCAGACAATACAGAGGTGACATTCTCTCTCCTGCCTGCAAGGCAGCTTTCTTGTCTTCCTGAGTTACATCAGCAAACTGATTCCCATAAAGCGGTTCATTCATATATTCAGTTTTTCTTGCATTAGCCACTCTTATGCTTACAGACCTTATACACACAGCAAGTACACTTACAAAATATGCTGTAGACTCTGCATCTCCATTACCAATTATAATGGCTGTTATAAGCAAAGCAGCATGAATCAGCATAAATAGAAAATTCTTATGTATATTCTTTCTTGCCGCATAAGTTATAATAACCGGAACTGCCATAAGAAGTGTTGCAATAATATAACTGTCAGATTTATTCGTAAGTCCCAATATAACAAATGCAGAAAATGCGAACGCTACAATACACTGGCTTATTATATCTGTCAATGTTCTTATTGTTCTCAGTTTATTATAATTATAAACTTGTCCCGACTCATTCATATGTTATCTCCTGATAAACTTATTTCACTTCCCAGCCCTCTGGTCTGATACCACAATAATCAAGGCTGTATTCTCCACCAGTCATATATGGAACAATCCATATAACCTGTCCATACTTTTTCTCAAACTTCTGCATAGTCTGCTGCAGCTTCTTTCTTCTGCTCGCTGATATAACAACATATACACTGTTGTCACTACTCTGGACAGAAACATTTTTTATAAATGTTCTGTTAATAAACGCTGCAAACTCTTCTTTTTCAAGCTTTAAATCCATTCTTGCAAGTACAGTATTAATACTTCCAAGATGTCCAACTCCTGATCCTTCTCTTATACCAACTGCTTCCTTTGTGTCAACATCACATGCATTACTAATTAGAGAGACATTAATTCCCTGTCTGATGAATTCTTCTGCCACAGAAGCTGCAAGACTTATTGCTTCTTCATTAACCGAATCATATGTAAGCATTCCATCATCCTCAAGATTAAGAAGAATACATACATTACGGCTGATTGACTCATTATATTCATTAACACACAGATTACCTGTTCTCGCTGTTGCCTTCCAGTTCACATTCTTTAGGCTGTCGTTGCTTGTATAATCTCTTATTCCTCTGAACACAAATGGATCTTCAAGCATATATTTCTTACGTTCTGCTTCTCCTGATATTCTGCTTCTTATAAAGCTGAATCTCTTACTATCCACAGTCTTAGGATAAACTGTTATCTCACAGGTACTACCCACTTTGAGAACATTAATCTCATTCATAAATGGTCCGGCAAATGTAAGCTGTACTCCTGATATTCTGAACACACCTCTGTGATTGCATTTAACAGGAATTCTTCTTGTAATTCTCTGATTAGCCAGAAATGAGAACACATCATTGCGGTATGTAAGGTCTGACACACTTGAATTAGTATCTGTTCCAGGAAATTCAAGTTCCCTGTCCACCTGAAACTTAAGATTCACACATGGCAGCGGCAGACGTTTTTCGTTGGATATAACCTCAACAACATTAACTGTTTCGCCATTTACAACATGCTTTTTCTCAAATTCAAGAGCGACACCCAGCCCCTTATTCCAGTTATAACGAAATACAAGCTTAATTGCCAGATATACTATAAGTACACCAATAAGCATCAATAATACATTCATTATCTTTTCCAATCTTCAGTAGGAACTGCTGTGTTATTAACAACATGTTCTACAATCTGTTCTTTATTATCCATATTCATGTAACCTGTCTGTAACACAATTCTGTGTGCCCATACTACAGGTGCAAGTATCTTGATGTCCTCTGGTACAACATAATCTCTGCCTGCAACATACGCATATGCTCTCGCCGCATTGAGCATACCAAGAGTTCCTCTCGGGCTTACACCGATTGATACATTATCCTGCTGTCTTGTCATCCTTGCCAGTTCAACAATATAATCAATAAGCACTGGGTGAACATATACATTTTTCGCATCTTCTTTCATTGCAACAATATCTTCACATGTTGCAACTGTTGAAAGTTCTTTAGAAGGATCTTCTTTTAAGAATCTGTTAAGAATAAGTACCTCATCATCTTTCTCTGGATAACCCATGTTAATCTTCATAAGGAATCTGTCAAGCTGTGCCTCAGGAAGCTGATAAGTTCCTGCTGTCTCAATAGGATTCTGTGTTGCAATTACAACAAATGGTTCTTCTAACTTAGAATATTCACCATCCACAGTAACCTGATGTTCCTCCATACATTCAAGCAATGCCGACTGTGTTCTAGGTGTTGCCCTGTTAATCTCATCTGCAAGAATAACATTAGCGAATACCGGACCTCTTCTGAATACGAATTCCCCCTCTTTCTGGTTAAACACATGCACACCTGTAATATCTGAAGGAAGCAGATCTGGTGTAAACTGAATTCTTGAAAATTGTCCATCAATGCTCTTTGCAAATGCTTTCGACATCATAGTCTTACCTGTACCCGGAACATCTTCAAGGAGAACATGTCCACCAGCAATAATACTTGTCAGAACAAGTTCTGAAACATTTCTCTTACCCACAATCACCTTACTTACATTATCTAATATATCTGAAGCCTTACTCATAATACCTCCTCGTAACACGAAATTTAAACTCAGATAATTATAACAAAAACACTGCCAGAACAGCAAGTGTCTGACAGTGTTAATAGGTTAAATAATTATGAACTTTTGATGAATTTAATTATCTGTAGGCATCTCCTGATTAACATCAATACCTCTTGGAGCAACAGGTGTTGAGAACACAATCTGTGTACTTGTTCTTCCGAACTTCTGAAGCTGGCCGATAAATGTATCAAGTTCCATGGTACTTGGGAACATAACTTTTAATAGCATTGAATAATTGCCTGTTACACAGTTACATTCAACAACATTAGGGCATGACTTGATAAATGGATAGAAATCCGGTTTCTGCACAGGAGCAACTTCAAGATTAATAAATGCTGTTATATGATATCCCAGCTTTAACTGATTAATCTTAACTTCATATCCTTCAATAATCTCTTCCTTCTCAAGTCTCTCAATTCTTGCTGAAACAGCCGGTGATGAAAGGAAAACATTCTCGGCGAGTGCCTTTAATGGCATTCTTGCATTCTGCTGTAATAATGTAATTATCTTCTTATCGATTTTATCCATGGCGTGAACCTCCAGATTATAATATTCGTTGTAAATGCTATTAATTTAACCAAAAAAGGGACAATCCTAGCGTTGTTGCTAAAATCGTCCCCTTTGACTTAAATTATTAACTTATACATAATATACACCTTACATAATAAAATAGCAAGTGTTTTTTCTTTATTTTCATTGCTTTTATACATAATATTTGTTAGAGTAGAGAAAATACTAAAGCCATTACTGGCAGAACGGAGACATTATGGAGAATAATAATCAGGAATATAACACAGTAACTCTTATGCTTGACGATAACACAGAATGTGAATGTGCAATAATACGCATATTCCCTGCTGGAGATAACGACTATATCGCACTTCTTCCACTTGAGGGTGAAGCTGCAGACAACGATGAGGTATATCTTTACAGATACAAGGTTGAAGGCGACAACGAACCTGTACTTGAGAATATTGAATCTGATGAAGAATATGAGCTTGTATCTGAAGCATTTGACGAAGAATTAGATGCTATGGAGTATGAAGATCTGTACGAAGAAGAGGATAACGAGCAGTAAGAAGTTCTTCTATAAAGCGTGAACGGGTTGTATCTTTGTTGTACCTCTGCTTGGGATACAGAAGATACAACTTTTCTTTCGCCCTCGTCATCGCAACATAAAAAAGTCTCCTCTCCTCTTCAATCTGCTCATCTAAAACCGCCTTATTATACGGTATTATTCCCTCACAGACATCCATTACCAGTACAATCTTATATTCAAGACCTTTAGAGCCGTGCATTGTAAGCATATGCACACCGTCTGCTGTATTATTCTGTCTGTCTTTATCGCACTGCCTGATGTATTCTGCAATACCATCAAGCCATTGTGACAGACTCATATACTGTGAAGCCCTGTGTGCCAGTTCATCAAGCACATTATATAATTCTTCCTTATCAGCCTTGTGTTCATATATATAATTCCTTATATACTCATCATAACCAACACCCTTTCTTATATAATTAACAGCTGCAAATGGAGACATACTTCTTATCATACTAATATCAGACACCAGCTTTTCTACCTGTTTACTCATCTGTTCATTCCCCTCATAGCCTCTCTTCAATGCATTAATATCTGCCGGCTGTGTAATATATGAACGGCTTATATATCGGAGTGGCTTATTAATAATCCGCAGAAAGTCTATTCTTTCCCTGCTGCCAAGTGCTATCCTTATATATGTAAGAATATCCTTACTTATCCAGTGCTCATATATATCCTGTACTGCCGAATAATCACAGCATGGAATCCCATCACTTTCAAGCCTTGACATATACATATTCCCAATTACATTTGTTCTTGATAACACAGCAATGTCATCAGCAGCTATTCCAGTATCAATCAGTCTTCTTATCTCTGATGCAAGAAATGCTTTCTCATCATTCAGACTGTTAAATTCATATACAGACACAGTATCTCCTTGTGAATTGTACGTCGTTATATCTTTATAATAACGATGCTCATTCTCCTCTGCTACAGCCCTTGAAGCAAACACAATATTGCCCGTTGACCTGTAATTAATACACATGTCAATTCTCACTGCATCACTATAATACTTATTGAAATCTAACATTATCTGTGGAGCAGAACCCCTGAATCCATATATACTCTGGTCATCATCCCCCACCACAAAAAGATTTCTGTATTCATCAGCAAGAATCCTCACGACATCAAACTGTGCCTTATTAATATCCTGAAATTCATCTATCAGAATGTACTTATACTTATTCTGCCACGCCCTCCTGTAATCTTCTCTCTGCATCAGAAGCTCGCGGCACTGTACAATCATATCATCAAAATCAATCAGATGTTTTCTTACAAGCATATCATCATATGCCCTATACATTATTCTAAAACTCTGTGGTGGAATACATCTGCTCTCATATTCATCTATATTAACAGCTTCACCCTTAACACAGCTTATCTCAGATAAAACACCAGCTACAGCTTCCTTCTCATCATCATACTCCAGTTCAAGCCTGCACATCTGGTCTTTCACGAATTCATGCTGTGTCTGCGGCTTAATAATACAGTGTGCAGAATAATTATATGCTGCCTTAAGTATTGTAAAAAATACTGCATGAAATGTGCCAAACGTCACTGCAGAGTTTCTGCCCTCTGACAACCCCTTAAACTTAAGCTTCATCTGTTCAGCAGCAGCCTTAGTAAATGTAATAACAAGAATATCTGATGGATTAACGCCGTACCTCTCAATCAGATATCTTACCCTGTGTGTAAGAACCGTGGTCTTTCCAGAACCCGGTCCTGCAATTACCATGCACGGTCCTGTATTATGTTGTATAGCCTGAATCTGTGCTTCATTAAACTGCAAAAGCGGCACCCCTTATAATAATCTTACGCAAACAAATGTATACTAAGATTATATAAGTATGCCGCCATTATGTCAACTTAATAATATATTTTTTTATTTATTAATAACTTGTTATACTATCATCAGAATCATCAGTATTAGATATACTCTTGATAACAACATAATATTCAACCTGTGGATTAACCTGTACAAGCACCCTGTCACCCTTCTTATGCCCAAGAAGAGCCTTGCCAAGAGGCGACTCTATGCTGATCATACCGCTTAATGAATCAGCTCTGATTGTAGTAACAATTTTAATAGTCTCAGTACTTTCATCATCCTCATACAATACCTCAACCGTATTATTAACGCCAACCTCATCATCTGCTGATGAATCATCAATAACAGTCGCATTCTTAATCGTTCTCTGCAGATATCTTATTCTGCTTTCATTCTTATTCTTAAATCTTTTCGCTGCATGATACTCGAAATTCTCACTTAAATCTCCCTGAGCCCTTGTCTCCTTGACATCATCAAGTGCAGCCTTTCTTACCTCATGTATCCTGTACTCAATCTCTTCTTCCATCTTTTTGATATCATTCTTAGTAAGTTCGTGTCCCATATCTATCCTTCTTTCTTACCTTTAATCATTGAAATAATACGAGTATATTTTGCCCTTTTATGATACATTTTGCAAGTCTGTTCATTCCTGATTTTAAATATATAAATATATTTTGTTTTTTTGCTTGCACTTCCCTGTAGATACGCTATAATATATAAGTCGCATTTAGGCATCGGCGTGTGGCTCAGTTTGGTAGAGCGCGTGGTTCGGGACTACGAGGCCGCAGGTTCAAATCCTGTCACGCCGACTAAAAAGCTCATGAGGATATTGTTAATCCCCATGAGCTTTTTATTTCTATATAACTTTCCTATACAAGATTATTCTTAACATAAACAAGTGCCTTATTAACGGCTGGCAATGATATAACAATCAGAGTTATTACGGCTTCAAGGCCTATGTATGAAACATTGTAAACAAATGAATAAAGTATTGCACTATTAAAGAATTCCGGAGTGTATACCGCAAAAAATATCCATCCTGACAGAAACGAGCAGACAAACCTTCCAGCTGCTCCTATTACATACCCCTTAATCAGTCCATTCTTTGACTTTGAAAATATTCCTGATAAACCAAGCATTCCAAATCCCAGTATATAATCCAGCATTACCTGTGGAATATTCAGAATGTATGAATCAACCAGCAGCTGCAATACCCCATATGCAATCGCAGACGCTAATCCTGCCTTTAACCCATACCAATATCCAATAAGTACAATAAAAAACATGCTGAACAATGTTACAGAGCCACCCATTGGCAGCTTAATTATTTTAATCATAGAAGTTACAAATGCCAGTGCTATAGCCATGGCTGCAAATGCAATATGCTTCGCATTTATTTTCTTAACTGAGAAGCTCATAATATCCCTTTCCATTCCTTTTCATTCATCCATCCGTAAAAGATTATCCATTTCTTATTAAAATGTCAAGAAAAACCCAGAGTTATTATTAATCATCTCAATAATAGCTCTGGGGAAAATGTGTTTATTCAGTTATTGTGAATTAAACTCTTTTCTTCTTAGTTGAAGCAAAGATTCCTAATCCTGATAAACCAAATATTGTGATAAGTGCTGCGATTGGGGACTTATCTCCTGTCTTTACAGACTTGTCAGTATCCTTAATTTCTTTGTATTCTCGTCATAAGTTGCATCAAGTACATCAACCTTACCATCGTGAACTCTCAATACGCTATATGTTCTTGTCTTTCCAGCATCTTTATTAATTAATTCATCTGGAACAGATATCTTAATTGTGATTGGTTTCTGTGTCTTTTTAACGGATATCCTATCATAACTGGGCTGAACATAATCTGTGGGGACATATTCTATATATAGAGAAAGAGAAAAGAGAGCGAATAGATTATCTTTTCAGGGAAATACAAAAGGAATATGATATTATCGATGGCTATTCTGACTGCTGCATAAGCACTAAAGATATAAAAGAATTCATTACCAACTCTGATAATAAGATTAATCAGGATATGATTATTGCCGCCAAATATATTGCTGCTGAGTGTGGCTTCTGCAATCCCAATTATTTCAACGATATACTTAAGCTTGTCAACAGAATTTCTCCATCCGAATTCAGGAAAAATAATAAGCCAAAGAAAGCTGTAGACGTTATTTAGGCATTTCAAGCCAAAAAGACCAATACTATCGCGCCAGTCCGAATTTACCACTAACTGCATTATACTTCCACCTTTTTCCATCTTCCTGCAGCCCATAATTGAGATAGTCTTCGTATTTTTTCACTTCTGTTTTGAATTCATCCGCTGGCGGCAAATCCTTCTCAAGATGTATCAGTCTGTCGAACCAATATTTCCTATAGTCATATATCCATCCAGTCTGTTCTTCGACATGATATGCCATGCGTTCCAGGCCATCAACCATTTCAATACCATCGCATACACGTATGTAATGTCTTACTGCGTCTGTGAGTTTCTCCCATTTCAAACTAAAGAGACTTTCAATTTATCCCAATTTTCTATTGAAATCTCCATAGAAAAATCAGACTCTTCGCCTTTTATATCACAAGTTATAATTCCATCTATTAACTTGATATTTCTTACACTAATCATTTTCAATCGTCTCCTTCGATAATGACACAACAACTTTAGATGTTCATTTAATATCTCTCAAAAATATTATAAAATTTGTCCAATGTCATCTTCATCACCAAACCTTTCCATAGCCTCCATCAGCTCATCATCTTCTAAGTTAAACAAATCCTTGTCACCTGCACAATTAATCAAAAGCTGTCCCAAACGCAGGTCTGGATGTTCTCTCCATACTTCTTCAATTTTTCTAATTATTGGTTTAATGCGACTACCCCTCTGACAAAAAATCCATTTCATAATCATCATCCAAATGTTCTTCTAAAACAAATACCTTCTTTTCCATAAGCACCAATCATTCTACCCCTCAACCTGAGCTTGATACAATTTCATGAGCTCTGCTACACATGCTGACTCACTCTTATATGCTTCTGTATCTTTGGTAAAACCATATGCGTTCATTACAGCCTTATCATTTAGCTGATGCGCCTTTCTTAGCTCTGGTGGCATAAAAGTGTCATCATACAATTTCGCTAATGTAGAATCTGGAAATAACTTACGTGCTTCTAAAATTTCCCTAGCAGTCTGCTCTATTTTTTCTTTCTGCTCTGGAGTAGGATTACACCATACAAAATTGTTATAAACAATATCCTTAGCATATCTAAAATCGCTCTTGAGTCTTCCTGCTACTAATCGCATCCATGAATTATGTACATTAGACATTAAAACACCAAATTCATATAATCCTGCATTTGGAATAAGAAATACCAAATCACTAGCAATCGTATCTTTATCCATAAAACCAAGCGGAATATACCTACGCTTTCCTGAAGATGTTTTAGGAACAATAATATAATCAGAGTCAGGCTGTGCAATCTGACAAAACAATGTCGGAGTAGCTGCAAACTTTCTCGTTCCTTCTGCCTTAGATGATAACCTCGCCTCTTTAACATGCTCTACCCGTCTTTTTACTGTCTGACATTTCATTATTTCAGATGGATCTGCTCCAACCAACCACAAACAATATCGTTCCTTACCATTCAAAAACTCTGCTGCTCCAATATATGGCTTTATCCATTTTTCAGCTAATGGTTCTGATTTAATTAACTCTATCCTTTCCTCTGGTGTCAACACAAAACCACCATCATCTCTTGGCATACTTCCAAATCTCATTGCTGGCACTTTACAAATAGGTTTACTTCTTGAATCTACAAATATAACAGGTGTATCTGTCAAGTAGGGACTAATCTCATCACACAATTTATAAACCTTATTATCTGTATACAACTTCTTTTTATTAGTTGACACTCCACGTGAAAAACCTACAATAACACAATGCACTCTTGCTTTATTTTTTGTATTATTTCCCCATTCAAATGTAGTATAAGCAAAATCAATATGTACCCCATATCTTTCGATTAAATATTTCCAAAATGTTATAACAGAACTACCTTGACATATACTATTTGTTGATACAAAAGCACACTTAATATTAGTACCACTAATTAAATCTACCGTTTTTTTGTACCAGCCTGTAACGTAATCAAATTCACCAGCTCCCTTTACATCTTCAAAAATAGTCCTTATCTCTGCTTTTTGTGATGGACTCATATACATACCTCCTACAAATGGTGGGTTACCCATAATGTAGGAAATCTCATTCACTGGAACCAACTCATTCCAATCTATTCGCAGAGCATTTCCTTCTTTTATATACGCATTTGTTTTCAATGGTAAGAAATCCAACTCCATGTGAATTATTTCTTCTGTTTCACGTAACATCTGACTCTCTGCAATCCACAAAGCTGTACGCCCAACCGTTACAGCAAAATCATTAATTTCTATACCATAAAACTGACTAATTGATACTTTTACTGGATTAACAGCAACTCCCAGAAACATCTGTCCAAATATTTCGCCCTTAGTACAAGCTATAACTTCTCTGATAACTTTATTTTCCAATCTACGAATACTAATATATGTCTCCGTCAAAAAATTACCACTACCACATGCAGGGTCAAGAAACTTAAGACTTGCTAATTTGTTTTGAAATGCTTCTAAACGTTCCTTTCGATTTTTAACTACCCCTAATGAGCAGATTTCTTCAAACTCTTTATTTAAGTCATCTAAAAATAAATTATCAATAACTTTATGAATATCCTCAATGCTTGTATAATGCATTCCACCCTTGCGTCTAGTCTCAGGATTTAATGTACTTTCAAACACCGCACCAAAAATTGTAGGACTTATTTCGCTCCAATCAAAATCAGCAGAACATTTATTTAACAATATATCTACTATTTTTTCATTAAATCTAGGGATTATAATATGCTCATTTGCAAAAAGCCCACCATTTACATATGGAAAAGCTAAAAGGTCAGGATTTCCATATGGATCTCTGTCCTCTACTTTTGTATCTAAAATTTTAAAGAGCTCTACTAAAGCATCTCTAACGTTATTAGTACCTACACCTGCTAAATAGTCATGAAACATAGCATGTCTACCAAATATACCTGCATCCTCGGCATATAGACAAAATACCAAACGTACACATAGTTCATTTAAGCTACTTAATACCTTATCATCATTAGGATCATTATATTGCTTGAGAATTTCATCATATAGCTCTCCTACAAGGTCACCAGCCTGTAAGGATATATTCATCTCACGCTTTAACTTATCACTTTCCTTATTAACTAAGAATTGTAATAAGTAATAATCTCTCCCCAAGTTAGCAAGCTCTATTTTTAAAGGTTCTCCACTTGGCTGTTCCATATCATAAACATAAAATTCTTTAAAATTACAAGTGACTACCCATCTAGGATGCTTGCTTAATGGTAGCTCCGTAATGTATCTCTTTGCTTGCTGAAAAGGTGTTAACAAACTACCATCAGACTGTTTAATAGGCTCATCTAAACTCTTATTGCTCCCCTTCTGCTCTATTAACACTTTTGTCTCCGATATATAGCCATCAATAAATGAAGTATGTCCCAAAAACACTCTATCCTCAAAAGAAATATACTGTTCTGGATGCTCAACTCCTAAAACATCCCTAAGTAAACTCAACCAAAATGGCTGACTCTGACCTTTTTCATATCCTTTATCTTTCCATTCTTCAGCAAATGCTTTCGCTGCTGCCTTCTGCTCTCTATCTGTCATATTGTAAAAACTCCTTTAACTCAAGTTATATCAAAAATATTATAACATAGAAACTACCATAAAAAAAGAAACATCTTCTATGTACTACCCCTGCAAACATAAAACATAAAGATTGAAGTACCTGACCATTATAATCAGGTACTCCATGCAATCTTACTTTGTCTGATTATAAATAGTCATTCCCCCAGCCACATTCACCGCTATAGCAACACCAATTTTCCAGTTCAGCATCTGCATACTTATCAATCATTTCACTAAATGTATCATATTCATCAATCGAAAGTTCACAATACATTGAAGAACTTATATCGTTTAAATTCTCTAAAAATTCCTCATAGTCATTATACAAATAATCATATAATCTCATTACCTCGGTTGCTATATCATCATTATAATAAATAACATCACCTGTTACAATCTTATATGCAAAGTAAATATCAAGCTCATGTTTACTAAAGCCTGACATATCATCACTATGTAGCACTTTATAAACGTCCTTATATGCAAGTGCTTTATCAACTGCTTCCTCTGCATCAAAATCTGGGATAATATTCCAAATTTTATCAAACATGACTTCATAAATCTCATCACTGAATTGTGCCAACTTTTCTGAATACATATCATCCCACACTGGCATTTCCTGAGCAAAAACATCAGCCTTATCTCTGCTCTTTGGCTTTAATAGAACAAAAGAATTTGGGTGTCTTTCAGTTATAGTGTTTAATAACATAGAAAATCCTCCAATCGTATAATTTTTGAACCCAATCATGGGTTTGTGCTATGTTAGCTCTCGACTTAATTTCTGTAAATAATGTCTTGGAATCTTTCTTAAAAAGTTGCATGAACTGTTCAGTTATTTGCCTGTCTGCGAAAAAATGTGCAAAAAATTAGAGCCACCCGAAGATGACTCTGTATCTTTACATTATAAACTTGTAGCTTTATCGAATGTTTCTTAGAATTGCTGTACCATTATACCATAATCTATGCATATGATATAAATCAACTTCCAATATTTTTTATATACTCTCTTAACTTGCTTCTCATATCATCAGGAGTGATATGAATGTTTTTATTAAATTCTTCCTTCAAATATTTTACCAATTGTTCTGATTCCTTATAACCAAATTCATGCAATCTTTGATCTAATGAACCATAATTAAAATAAAACAAAGAAATTAATTGACTACTATTTTGCACTAATTCAAATAACATTTCGATAGTAGTTATATCTCTTAATGAATAATTTTGTTCCACAAGAAGATATTCACTCTCATATTCTCCCAAAGCATTTCCTATATATTTTATTGGTGTGTTTGCTATCTTTTTAAATGCTTCATCATCAAGATTAAAATTCAATCGTGTTATCATATCACCATACATAAAACAGCTCGCAATCGTTTCCTCTGTAACAAATGATAGATATTTTTCATTATCTTTAGCTTCTGTTATTTGTCCTGGTATATATTGAGCAAATACTTTTTCTTCACTCCTCCCTGGAGATGATTGTGAAAATCTATAAAATAAATGGTCAGTTTTTGCCAAATCCCCTAGTGTTTTGGGAAATTCTTCAGTTTCAATACCTTTAACATCAATTGTCTCTTCCATACGTTTCGCTCTTCTGAAAAATTTATTAATCATAATACTAACCACCTCCAAAATTCCACTTAGTATTTATTTTTAGTATAACAACCTCACCAGCAAAAGGCAACTGGCGTTTACCCCATACCCCATTACTTTTGGGAAACAATTTCTCACCATGAAAACTACAGAAAAATACAAAGCCAATCACATATTTCACATCATCCTAAAAAGTACCTATATGCAGCACCTACACACAAAAACACCAGTCAATCAAAGGTTGGAGATTTGAAAATGCTTTCTATGCTGGACATTTACAAGAAATATTCATTATCATACAATAACCTTGAAGTTTTCTGCATTGGCTATGGCATAAGAAAAGGACTTGCCACACAGAAACAAGTCCCTTCCACATCTATATTAAATTTTATCAGGAAGCCCTTCTTCATCTACCCCTGCTGCTTTAAGCAATTCCTTTATGATGATATCTACATCTCGATTTATATAAAGCTTTGAAATCTCCGATGTATTCATCAAGTAATCACGATTAATCTCTTTGCTAAATCCGCTGAGATAATAGCTTACTTCCGCTACTACCGCATATATGGCATGCAAATATGTTGACTTCATCTTATACTTGTTAATGTACATTGGAACTGATACACGACTCATATCCATATCATAATACCAAATCCTATACTCTCTGCCTGTTTTTAATCTTATGTCAATATAAAACTGCATCATCAAGCAGAGGTCTACTGACTGTACATCAAGTTTTTCCTCAATGTGCCGTCCCTTATATGTGATTCCATCAATGACAAAATCACCACTTATAAGAGGTCTGAGATGCACTCTCTTTAGTTCCTCCACCTACATCACCACCTCGGAATAAGCATCTTTCATAAAATCCATGACATTGCTCCAAAGAGCATCGTATCCGGATACCCCAAGGACATCCACAATACCTTCATCCTCGACAATATACTTGTTGAGTAAATCGTCCATGCCATCACAATGTAAAGGCATGACTATTATATTGTGGATTTGATGAATCAAATCCTGAAAGAACTTATACAGTTGAGTTGTGTTAAATATCTACATAAAAATAAAACTGGAATAGTACTTATAATACCATTCCAGTTAATATCATGCAATGTTATTTAATTCTGTGATATTATCTAAATCAGTTAAATCCATACCTTCATATTTCTCAAGAAAAGATTCAAGTGTTTGCTTTCTTACTTTTAGGCTACCAAGCTTCATAGCAGGTAGAAGTCCTTTCTTTATAAGATCATATACAATATGCACATTGACTCCAAGTGTTAAAGCAACTTCTTTAACTGTATATAACATTTTATCTTCTTTGTTCATAATTACGCCTTTCCACTAGAACCAATTCCACCTCTGTCTTTGTTATTAAGATACTCAACTTCTTCTATATTAAGAGTTGGCATTTTCTCAACAATACGGAACTGACAAATTCTATCATTCTTATGGATAATTGTGTCTCTTAATGCATATGCAGGGTATAACCACTGGTCATTATCACCACAATAAGATTCATCAATTACCGCCTGATGATTTGTCTGAATGATACCAAAATTCTTATATGTAGAACTTCTTGGAACAATATGAGCTTCATAACCTTTAGGTAGTATCATTCCTACTCCTAATGGAATCAACTTAAAATCTCCTGCTTTCATATCAACTGTTTCAGCAGCTCTAAGGTCAATCCAGTCTCCGTTTTCAACCTTGGTAATCTTATCAATTTCAGTGTTAAAATACTTAATTTTAATTGTTTTCATCGCTTTAATATTCCTCTCTTGATTAATTTTTCAATTTCTATATTAATATTCTCCTTTATAACATCATTTACTAACGAATTCTTTTCTGTATAATACGGAAAATAAATACCACCTTCAGACTTAACTTCATATGTAAATACATTTTCTTCAATATTCACATAGAAATAGGTATATATAGTAGTCTTATCGTTCCACTTATATACAGGTAAATAGTTTCGGTCTGAACCGGGAACAGCACCTTATATCATATCATCATGAACTTACTCATATTGAGAATGGAGACTACGACAGGCGGTGTAAAGATGTGGATATAGTTGAAATATTCGCACATCAACAAATGAGGTTATTGAATGAAAATATACGGAATATTAAAATAAAAGCCCCTGTGCTACCAACACAAGAGCTTTTACCACGATACTTACATAAGCAGTGCCTATGAATAATACCGCCCTAGACAAGCCATATTATATCATTAGCAGCACCGCTTTTTCAAGTAGGTGTTATTTTTGTACCCATTTTTACTGTTGCCTGGTGCAACTTCCCCAAAAACAGAAAGGAATGGTTAATATGAAAAAGAAAATATCTAAGGTCCTTACATATAAGCGTGGCAATCTATGGGCCTATCGTTTCGAATCTGCCCCTGTAGATGGCAAAAGGAAGCGGATTACCAAGAGCGGATTTAAGAGCCAATCTGAGGCATATGAAGCCGGTATGGCCGCATACACACAATATAAACAGACTGGCAAGAGCTTCACTCCATCTAATATCTCTGTATCTGATTACATGGATTACTGGATTGATAATTATTGCAAAATCAATCTTAAAGCTAATACGGCATCAACTTACAAAAAGAAAATTGATTTATATATAAAGCCGGCTATTGGTTCATATTATCTTAAAGACATAGAGCCAAGTCTTCTCCAGGAGCTTATAAATAATCTTTTTAATACCGGAATGTCGCGAAACTCTCTCGGCAATGTTAAGGGCATTCTTACCAAGTCATTTGCCTACGCAAAGACTACTGCAAGATTTATTAATGATGACCCTTCTGCAACTATTTTTCTTCCGCTTCCAAGAGCAAAGGCAGAGGTTAAAACCAAAAAGAAAGTAAGAGTCGTATGGACTAATGAGCAGCTTGATACTGTCTTTAAAACATTTGCACAAGGACATATATATCATATGCCACTTCTTCTCGCTTATAGGTGCGGCATGCGTCTGGGTGAGATATTTGGTCTTATGTGGGATGATATAGACTTTGATAATGGAATATTAAGCATTAACAGACAGGTACAGAATCATGATGATAAATGGTATCTGGAAAACCCTAAATATGATTCATTTCGTACCATAGAACTTGATGATACAACGCTTTCAGAACTTAAAAGGATGTACGAACATGAAAAGGAATGTGAACAGTACTATAATAAATATTACAATTATATCTACTGTGAGACACTTGAAGATGACTCTAGTAGACTTACTTATGAGCCGGCTGGCGAATCAATGCATATGGTACTTGTAAGAGATGATGGCTCATGGATTCAGCCAAGAACCATGATGCACTGTTTTAATGTTATTCATCACAAGCTTGGCTTCACTGAGCTTGATTTCCATTCTCTCAGGCATACACACGCTTCTAATTTACTTGCCAAAGGAGCTGATGTTAAATATGTACAAGAGCGTCTGGGACATAAAAATGTAGCAACCACTCTTGATATATACGCCCATGTCACAGAAACCATGCGTGAGCGCAACAAGGACATATTAAATACACTATAACAAAAAGGCATCTGTACACACATCTCATTGTACACATTAAATCCTAATGTGTACAAAATGTGTACAAATGCCTTTTTTCAATGTGTACACATTAAAATTGTACACATATCAAAATCGTAAAACTTAGAATTTACCGTTCTTAGCGGCTTCTTCGATAGAAACAGCTACAGCTACAGTAGCACCAACCATAGGGTTATTACCCATTCCGATTAATCCCATCATTTCAACATGAGCTGGAACTGATGAAGAACCTGCGAACTGAGCATCTGAGTGCATACGTCCCATAGTATCTGTCATACCATAAGAAGCAGGACCTGCTGCCATGTTATCTGGGTGAAGTGTACGTCCTGTACCACCACCTGAAGCTACTGAAAAGTACTTCTTTCCAGCTTCAAGTCTTTCCTTCTTATATGTACCTGCAACTGGATGCTGGAATCTTGTAGGGTTTGTTGAGTTACCTGTGATAGATATATCAACATTCTCCTTCCACATGATTGCAACACCTTCTGTTACATCGTTAGCGCCATAGCAGTTAACCTTAGAACGAAGACCATCTGAATATGCTGTTCTAGAGATTTCCTTTACTTCGCCTGTTGAATAATCCATCTCTGTCTCAACGAATGTGAATCCGTTAATTCTTGAGATAATCTTAGCAGCATCCTTACCAAGACCGTTAAGGATAACTCTAAGAGGTTTCTGTCTAACCTTGTTAGCCTTCTCTGCAATACCGATAGCACCTTCAGCAGCAGCGAATGATTCATGACCTGCAAGGAATGCAAAACATTCTGTCTCTTCTTCAAGTAACATCTTTCCTAAGTTACCATGTCCAAGACCAACCTTTCTCTGGTCAGCAACTGAACCTGGAATACAGAATGCCTGAAGACCTTCACCGATAGCTGCAGCAGCTTCTGAAGCCTTTCTTGCACCCTTCTTGATAGCGATTGCTGCACCTACTGTGTAAGCCCAGCATGCATTTTCAAAACAAATTGGCTGGATACCCTTAACCATAGCATATACATCTAATCCGGCATCCTTAGTAATCTTTTCAGCTTCTTCAATACTAGCTATACCATAGCTGTTAAGAACTGAAGTAATCTTATCTATTCTTCTCTCATATGATTCAAATAAAGCCATTCTAATTGTCCTCCTTACTTAACTTCTTCATCTGTTCTTGGGTCAATAATCTTAACAGCATCTGCAACTCTTCCGTACTGTCCGCAAGCCTTCTCATATGCTGTTGTAGGGTCATCACCCTTCTTAATGAAGTCTGTCATCTTACCAAGGCTGACAAACTTGTAACCGATAATCTGGTTGTCCTTATCAAGGGCGATACCTGTTACATAACCTTCAGCCATCTCAAGGTAACGAGGACCTTTCTTTAATGTACCATACATAGTACCAACCTGAGAACGAAGTCCCTTACCAAGATCTTCAAGACCGGCACCAACTGCAAGTCCACCCTCAGAGAATGCGCTCTGAGTTCTTCCGTAAACGATCTGTAAGAATAACTCTCTCATAGCTGTGTTAATTGCATCACAGACAAGGTCAGTGTTAAGAGCTTCCATAACTGTAAGTCCTGGTAAAATCTCTGCTGCCATAGCTGCTGAATGTGTCATACCTGAACATCCGATAGTCTCAACTAAAGCTTCCTGAATGATACCTTCCTTAACATTAAGAGTAAGCTTACATGCACCCTGCTGAGGAGCACACCAGCCTACACCATGTGTAAAACCTGAAATATCTTCAACCTTCTTATTCTGTACCCATTTACCTTCTGTTGGCACTGGAGCTGCTCCATGATGAACGCCCTGTGCTACTGGACACATATTCTCTACTTCCTGTGTGTAAATCATCTTATTACTCCTTTCGTAATTCATAGTGTTTACTATAAATGAAACGACGGCCAGAAGCCGTCGTCCAAGCCTTGACTATTTTCTCACAAACTTTTGCATTAGTCAATGTGAGACACAACATTTTTACATTAATAAAACAAAAATTTCACATAATTATCTCTTAGTTACTACTTCGCCCTGCTTCTTATATATAGAACCTGCCGGAATAAAGCCTCTTACGCTTGAAAGCGGATAAATATTACTCTCTCTTCCAACAATTGTTCCAGGATTAAGTACGCTGCCACAGCCAACCTCAACATTATCTCCAAGAAAAGCACCAATCTTTTTGATACCTGTATCAATATTGCAGTCAGGTCCTTTAATAGTAATAAGCTTCTTGTCAGACTTAACATTAGAAGTTATAGAGCCCGCTCCCATATGAGCCTTGAATCCAAGAATTGAATCTCCAACATAATTATAATGTGGAACCTGTACCTTATTAAAAAGAATTACATTCTTAAGCTCAGTTGAATTACCAACAACAGCGCCTTCACCTACAATAGCTTTTCCACGGATAAATGCACAGTGTCTTACCTCTGCATCTTTACCGATAATTGCAGGTCCTGCAATATAAGCTGATGGAAATACATTTGCAGTTCTGTGAACCCATATATTCTCTCCACGCTTCTCATATTCATCTTCTGGCAGTGAATTGCCAAGTTCTACAATAAAATCACCAATCTTTGCAAGTACTTCCCATGGATATGTACAGCCTTCAAACACTTTTGCCGCAATAGTTTCATTAAGGTCATACAGATTACTTATCTTTAATACATCGTTATTCATATCTAATATCCTCTTTATATCAATTATTCAACAGTAACAGATTTTGCAAGGTTTCTTGGCTTATCAACATCGTTACCCTTAAGAACTGCTGTATAGTAGGCAATAAGCTGTAATGGAACTGCCGCAACCATAGGCATAAGAAGCTGGTCTGCCTGTGGAAGCTTAATAACAATATCTGCCACTCCATCCTCAATATCAAGCTCTGGTTCTGCAATAAGCACTACAAATGCACCTCTTGACTTAACTTCCTTAATATTACTTATAGTCTTTTCCTCAAGATTCTTCTGTGTTGCTATTGCAATTACAGGCATCTGTTCTGTAATAAGCGAGATAGTTCCATGCTTAAGCTCTCCTGCTGCATATGATTCAGAATGAATATAAGATATCTCCTTTAACTTAAGAGAACCTTCCATACTGAGCGCATAATCAAGACCTCGTCCTATATATAGAAGACTGTCTGCATTAATAAGCTTGGATGCTGCAAACTGACACCTACTCTCAAGTGCAATGGCTTCTTCAATAACCTCAGGTATTTCTTCAAGCATCTTAGTGTATCTGCTGCATTCTGCCTCATCCATCTTACCATTAGCATAAGCTAATTCAAATGCAATTAAATACATAATTGATACCTGAACCATATATGCCTTCGTTGAAGCAACTGAAATCTCAGGACCCGCATGTGTATATACAACCATATCTGCTTCTCTTGCAATTGATGAACCCTTGACATTAACAATTGCCATAGTATCAGCACCTGCCTGTTTTGCAAGTTCAAGTGCAGCCTTAGTATCAGCAGTCTCACCTGACTGTGATATAACAATCATAAGGTCATCTTCACTAATAAGAGGATCTCTGTATCTGAATTCTGATGCAATATCAACAGTTACAGATACTCTTGCTATCTTTTCTATTATATATTTACCGACCATTCCGGCATGCATTGCAGTACCACAGGCAACAATATATATATTCTTATAATTCTTTAACTTATCAGGATTGAATCCTTCTGCACTGAAATCAGGCATATCGTCCATGATTCTTGGCATGATTGTTCTCTTTACAGAATCTGGCTGCTCATGAATTTCCTTAAGCATAAAGTGCGCATAACCGCCCTTTTCTGCAGCATCAACATCCCAGTCAGCAGTATTTAATTCCTTATGTATCTCATTACCATGAACATCGTATATCTTAACTGAATCCTTCTTAATAACTGCAATCTCATTCTGGTCAAGAAGGTAATAATCTCTTGTGTAGTGAATAATAGCCGGAACATCAGATGCTATGAAATTCTCATGTTCTCCAACGCCAACAATAAGAGGGCTGTCTTTTCTTACTGCAAATATCTCATCAGGGAAATCCCTGAACATAATTCCAAGTGCGTATGAACCCTTAATCTCTGACAGTACCTTTGCAATAGTCTTCATCGGGTCACCATCATAATAGTAATCAAGCAGCTTTGCAGCAACCTCAGTATCTGTTTCACTTGCAAAGCTATATCCCTCTCCGACAAGAAAATCCTTAAGCTTCTTATAGTTCTCAATTATACCGTTATGTACAATAGTAACTCTCTTATTGCCATGTGGATGTGAATTAATGTCTGATGGTTCTCCATGCGTAGCCCATCTTGTATGGCCAATTCCAACATGTCCTTGTGGTTTTCCTTCTTCATCCATCTTCTCAACAAGGTTGGCAAGTCTTCCCTTGCATTTCTTGACCTTTATATTACCATGATCAAATACCGCAATACCTGCTGAGTCATATCCTCTGTATTCAAGCTTAGATAATGCATCTACAAGTACATCTGCGCTTTCTCTGTCCCCTACATATCCTGCAATTCCGCACATATATTTAATTCCTTTCACTCATTTACTTATAATTCTTAGCGGTCTCGTTAAAAAGTCCTATAAGCCCCGCCTGATTCCTTAATGCCATAACAGCCCTTGTTCTTCTCGAAACAAAACCATCAAGCTTTTCCATATACTCATCTGCTGTAATATTCCCCTCTGCTACACCTGTAAGTCCTTTTTCCCAGCTTGCCGTAAGCTCCGGATTAAGCAGATGCCTGATAGAATTGTCTACAACATCATATATTATCTCGCCTAAAAATGTGGGCGTAATAATCTGTGTCTTAGAATTAATAGAAATATACTTAATAGTATTAAGTTTTTTAAGAATCTCTGCTCTTGTAGCACTTGTTCCTATTCCACTACCCTTAATCTGGGCACGCAGCTCCTCATCTTCAATAAGCTGTCCTGCATTCTCCATTGCAAGAATAATAGAACCTGAATTATATCTCTTAGGAGGTGATGTTTCACCTTCTTTGATATTAAACCCATTAAATGTGATTGTAGAACCTTTTCTGTATTTTTTCAATACCTCAAATAAAGCTGCATCACATTTATTATCTTCCTTATTATCGACGCTATCATCATCCTTTACTTTTGCATCATTTCTCGCCTTTGCAAATGAGTTCTTAGCTACGCTAAGATACCCTTCATCTACAAGCACTTTAAATGAAGCATACAGCTTTTCATTCTTTACATCACTGGTAATACTTACCTTCTGATAAATAGCCGGTGGATAGAATATACTTAAAAATCTTCTTACAATTATCTCATAGGTTCTCGCAGCTGTAACTGACAAGTTCTTTAAATTATTAAACCCCTGTCCTGTCGGAATAATCGCATAATGGTCTGTTATTGCTTTATCATTGCAGTATCGTGTCTTTTCAATTCCCTTCTGCATATTATTCTGTAATATATGCTCTGCTATCTCCTTCACAGGAGGAAAATTCCTAAGTCCGCCTATATTCTTATGTATTTCCTTACTTACCGCTGTTGATAACACTCTCGCATCAGTTCTTGGATAAGTAACCAGTTTCTTTTCATACAGCTCCTGAATAATATTAAGGGTCTCATCAGGGCTTATCTTAAACAGCTTGCTGCATTCGTTCTGAATCTCGGCAAGATTGTACAGAAGCGGTGGATTCTTGGTTTCTTTCTTTCTCTCAATAGAATCAACTACTCCCTGTGCCGGCAGTGGATCAGATAAGAACTTAACCAGTTCCTCAGCCTTTTCCCTATCCTTAAAACCATTATCCTTATATAAATATGGCGTACCGGCATACATACTCTTATCACTTACACGCCATTCTGCATCAAATGTTGAATTTTCAGCCTGTGCCTGTCCAATAACTCTGTAGAACGGAGTCTTTACAAAGCTTCTTATCTCCCGTTCTCTTCTTACTACCATTCCAAGAACACATGTCATAACCCTTCCGACAGATACAACTGCCCTGTCAAGGTGCAGGTAATTAGCAATATTGCGTCCATATTTCAATGTAAGAACTCTTGAGAAATTAATTCCCATAAGATAATCTTCCTTCGCACGAAGATACGCTGAATCACTCAGATTATCATATTCAGATATATCTTTAGCCGTATTAATTCCTTTAAGAATCTCTTCCTCGGTCTGCGAATCAATCCACACACGGCGCTCTTTCTTTCCCTTAACGCCTGCCTCCTGCCTCACAAGCCTGTATATATATTCTCCCTCTCGTCCTGAATCGGTACACACATATATATATTCAACATCATCCCTTGTAAGAATGTCTTTAACTATATTAAACTGTTTCGCAACTGCAGGTATAACCTCATACTTGAATTCCTTTGGTATGAATGGCAAGGTGTCAAAGCTCCATCTTTTCAGATTAGGATCATATGCATCCGGGTAGCTCATAGTTACCAGATGTCCTACACACCATGTCACAATATGGTCTCCACCCTCAAGATATCCGTCTTTTCTTGTGAAGTTCACATGCAGTGCCTTGGCAAACTCCTGCGCCACGCTTGGTTTTTCCGCGATATATACGGATTTTCCCATTATATCCCTCATTTCTGTGTCTATTACACAATTATTATTCTCCTGAAGCATCAAGAGTTCCCATATAAGCTGGTATATATTCTTTTATAAAATAATCTGCTTCCGGAATATTCATATCAACAATAGCCTGATATATTGTCTTTTCCGCATCAGCAAAATCCATATTACCAGACTTCTTTTCCTCAAGACATTTGATATAAGCTGACATCTTATCAGCCGCCTTTACATATTTCCAGAGTTCTTCTTCCTCTTCTGTCTCTGATAACACACCCTTATAATGTGCTCTTATATCAGATGACAGACCTGAGAGCATCTGCTCCTCTGCAACATGCTCTACTTCCTTATAAGCATTTCTTATAACCGGATTGTAATACTTTACAGGAGTCGGAAGATCACCCGTAATTATCTCTGTAACATCATGATACATTCCAAGAATTGCAAGCCTTTCAGCATTAATATTCCCACCATATATCTCATTGTTGATAATTCCCAATGCATGTGCTATGAATGCCACTTCAAGACTATGCTCGCACAGATTCTCATGGCGTGTATTCTGCATAAGTCCCCATCTGTTAATATATTTCATTCTCGACAGCATTGCATAAAAATAATTTTCCTTCAATGTAAATGTCCCCTCTTAACTCTTTAAGTCGTTTCATAATTTTATATCATAATAGGTTTTTAAGCAAGTAAAAAGAGATGCCATCTCTGACATCTCTTTTCTGGTATGTGTATTAGAATTTAATTATTCTGCATCCTTAGGAGTGATATAACCCTGTGCCTTAAGAAGTTCTGCAATAAGAACAGCTCCACCTGCTGCACCTCTTAATGTGTTGTGTGAAAGACCAACAAACTTATAATCAAACACACTGTCTTCTCTTAAACGGCCAAGTGAAACACCCATTCCGTTCTCATAATTTACATCAAGCTTAACCTGTGGACGGTCATCCTCTTCAAGATACTGGATGAACTGCTTTGGAGCACTTGGAAGATTAAGTTCCTGTGGAACTCCCTTGAAGCTTCTCCACTTTTCAATAATCTGTTCCTTAGTTGGCTTCTTCTCAAAGTTAACAAATACAGCTGCTGTATGTCCATCAAGAACCGGAACTCTGATACACTGACATGTGATAACCGGATCACTTGCAGGAACAATCTTTCCATCCTCAATCTTACCCCATAATCTTAAAGGCTCTTTCTCAGACTTTTCTTCCTCGCCACCAATATAAGGGATGATATTCTCAACCATCTCTGGCCACTGTTCAAATGTCTTACCAGCACCTGAGATTGCCTGATATGTTGTTGCAACAACAAGCTTTGGTCCGAATTCCTTTAATGCATTAAGAGCAGGTGTGTAGCTCTGGATTGAACAGTTAGGCTTAACACAGATAAATCCTCTCTTAGTACCAAGTCTTTCTCTCTGATATTTAATAACTTCAAGATGCTCTGGGTTGATTTCTGGAACAACCATAGGAACATCTGGTGTCCAACGATTAGCACTGTTATTAGAAACAACTGGAACTTCTGCCTTAGCATATCTTTCCTCTATAGCCTTAATCTGGTCCTTAGGCATATTAACTGCACAGAATACGAAATCTACCTTAGAAACAATTTCATCAAAATCCTTATCCATATCATATACAGTCATCTTCTTAACGAACTCTGGCATTGGTGTCTGCATCTTCCAGCGTCCTTCAACAGCATCTTCATAAAGCTTTCCTGCTGAACGTCCTGAAGCTGCTACTAAAACAACCTCAAACCAAGGATGATTCTCAAGTAATGTTATAAATCTCTGTCCTACCATACCTGTACCGCCAAGGATACCAACTCTTAACTTATCGCTCATTTTTAACTCCTTCAATATGTAAAATCTAAAAGACACTTCCCTCTGTTCTGTCTTTCTGTGACGGACATTTGTTTTTGTGTCTAAGAAAATATATCACAGCCTATAGGATAATGCAAGCCATTTTTAAATATTTTAAGATTTTTCTTAATAAAAATATATTTTTTAATGTAAAAATGAAAAAGCCCCGGCAGTTAACCGGAAGCTTTTTCTGGAAATATTAGGAGAAGTAAATTCTTATAAACTTATTTATCAAATGTCTTCTTTCTCTTTAATTCAACACATGCAATTCCTGCTGTTAATGTCATTGCAGCAATATACCATACCATATGGTATGAATCACCTGTCTTAACACCATTATTATCTGATACCGCTGGCTCTGTAGCTGGCTGCTCTGCTGGTGTCTCTGGTTTAACAGGCTGCTCTGGTGCTGGTTCTACTGGTGTTGGATTCTCTGGTTCGCCTGGTGTTGGATTCTCCGGTTCACCTGGTGTTGGATTTTCTGGTTCACCTGGTGTTGGATTCTCCGGTTCACCTGGTGTCGGATTTTCTGGTTCGCCTGCAGATGTAATCTCCTTACCATCAACAACAAGCTTAACATCTGAAAATGTCACATCAGCACTTCTTGCAACATACATTCCAACATATACATATTCTGAATCTACAGAAGTTAATTTAAAATCAAAACCACCTGTAATAGTTTCTTCATTACCAAATGTACATGCATAACCATCTGTATTACTTTCGATTTTAAGGTTATATGTCTCACCAGCCTTAATCTCATTAGCACATGTTCCTCCCTGTGTAAGAGCGCCACTCTTTCTTGCAAAACAGTTCCATACAGAACCTTTCTTAGTAAGCTTAAGTGGACCAGCTGCAACATAGTCACCTAAAGTATTATTATTATTCTGATCAACATACATATCATCTCTTGCCATAAGACCAAATGATACCTGATCATTAGATGTAAAACTGTTCACAGTCGCCTTTGCTGTAATTGTAAAATTACTGTTTGCTGGAACTCTGTAATAATACATAGCAATTCCATCAGCAGTACTTGCTATCTTTCCTGCTCCGTTAACAGCAATATTGATATTACCATTATCAAGACTCTCAAGCTTGAATTTAGATGCTATCTTGTCATTGCCGCCAACATTTCCAAATACAGTTCCCTTAAAGATTCCTGCATTAGCCCATAATTCACTGTCTTTTAAATCATTTGAATATTCTGACTCTTTATAATCAGGATTAGACTTTAAAACATCACTCTTAGTTGGTGCTTTAGCATCAATAATATGCTCTGCAAGTCCAGCTACATTAAGTTCCTTAATTGTCTTAGTAACAAGATATGCATTATATGTTCCGCCCCAGATATTAGTATGCGTATTGTCTACACTTTCTGGCTTTGATGATGTCCATGCATGTAAATTAACTGTCTCGGATGCTCCTAATGAATCGTATAATTTCTTAGTAAGAGAAGTCATATCAACCACTGGAACATTAAGATCTTTTCCAAGATTAATGATTGCCTGTGGATAACTTCCTCCTTCAAACTCTCCTGAAGCAGCTGTAACATGAAGCTGGCTGTCAGACCAGTTGCCATCAGCAGTTCTTCTTACAATCGGTGTACATAAAACAACAGTTGTTCCTGCTGCCTGTGCCGGCTTTATATAATTCTCATATAAAGAATTAGCAAATGAGCCTGCTGTCTTATAATCTCCATTAGGGTTAGTATATCTTCCGCTCTCCGCTTTTTCATCATTGTGGCCGAAACCAACAAGAAGAAAATCTCCCTTTTTCATTCCAGCTATAAGCTCACCATACTCCTTATCTGCTGTATAGCTTGTTGAACTTCTTCCTGATAAAGCAATATTCTTTACCTCAAAAGTTCCATCCAGATACTTATCAATCTGTGTTCCCCATCCATATCTAGGATAATAATAATTGTCTGTGAAAGCACTGACTGTCGAATCTCCCACAATCCAGACAACAGGCTTTGATGAATCTGATTCCTCAGCTCCTGCAAATGTGCCAAATCCAAAACTCATAACAAGCAAAAGAACTGCACTAAGCAGACAACTGATTCGTCTTCTATTTTTGTTTTTCATAACAAAGACCATTCCTTTCTTTTATTTGTTCAAATTGTAAACTATGAACCAATGTCAAGGTCAAGTCTTTGTGTATATTTTACCATAAAATGTTTTTACAAAAAAATCCCCGCACTATGTGCGGGGAAATTTACAAAATATTAATACGCTATACCATTAGATACTTCTACATAATAAATATTAACTCCACCAGATTCTGATACAATATAATATTCACCTGCCTCATCTAATCTGAATGACACTGACTTAAGTGAAGAACCAGGTATCTTAGCTGTACTTGTTACATCATTACCATTCTTATCAATAATCTTAATAAGTCTGCTTGTATCTGTATCTGAGCTTGTTGCATATATCTTTACCTTAGAATCACCTGCTGTCTTAAATGCAATTGCTCTTGCAGATTTGCTTCCTGCACCGCTAAGCTTGATTCTCTTTGTAAAGCTGATATTCTTGTAATCCTTATCACTCTTATCAACTGTTACAGTCTTTTTGCTTGTTGCAACAATCTTAAGACCATCAACTACAGTTGAACTCTTAATCTTTCCTGTTGAAACATCATTAGCATTAAGAATTAATTTTTCACCCTTTGTTGATACTGAAGATGCTTCTGTTGCTTTTGTTGGAGCCTGTGTCTCCTTTGTTGTTGCCTCTGTCGCCTTTGTTGGAGCCTGTGTCTCCTTTGTTGCTGCCTCTGTCGCTTTAGTTGGAGCCTGTGTCTCCTTTGTTGCTGCCTCTGTCGCCTTTGTTGTTTCCTGAGCCTTTGTTGTCTCTTCTGGCTTAGTTACCTCAGATGATGAATTCTTTAAAGATACACTAATCATCTGATTAGCAACATTGAATCTTGCTCCCATTGAAGCATAGCTTCCTATTGTCTCATAGAGACCGTTCATATTAACAGTTCCATCAGAATTTCTAAGCTGTTTATCTATATTTTTGCTCATATCGATTGCATTAACAGTGTTCTTAAACATTCCAGCTGTCTTAGCAGGGTCAGTCACAACAGTTCCCTTCTTATCTCCACTTACTAAAGAAGTAAACAAAGAACCTGAAAGATTATAATACTTACCTGAGTTGTAATATATTGAATCAGCCATTTTACCAGTAAACTTATCTGAATCAATTGCACCTGCTGATACAAGTCCCTTAAATATTGCTGCACTTGATGTTCTGTAACATAAGAAGTTACCCTTCTTAGCATACTTTCCGTTGCCCCATGCTGTAACATTTACAATTGTAAGACCTGTTGGGTTATTATTATCTGTAAATCCTGTTGCACCATTGTCAAATGACAGACAATTCATTACATTATGTGGAGTTCCAACACCTGAACCTCCAAGCTTGAATCCATTCATATCTCCATTAGCATAATGAACACCGTTAGATAATGTTCCATTATTAAATGCAACACAGTTTCTAATTGTAATTACACCGATAGGACCTGTTGCACTCTTTGCAAATAAATCCCATCCATCATCTGAGTTGCTATATGATATACATCCGTCAAACACATTGCCTTCACCGCATGTAAGCTTTGCAGCAAATCCATCTGCATTCTCACCTGTACCACCCTGTTCAGGGAAATCACAGTTATCATGTGATGTACAGTTAATAATCAGGTTATTTGATGGCCATAAATCTTTAGTAGCTGCTGTTGTGTCATATCTTGAAATCTGAAGACCTGAATCCCTGTTTGCTTCAAATACACATTTTTCAAAAATGTTGTTATTACCAGCAAGTAATACTCCGTTATCTCCAGCACCATAGAAATTAATTCCCTGGAAATACCAGTAATCTCCATCTACAACTACACCTCTGTTAGCTCCGTCAAGCTTCTGTGCTGAGAAATCAAACTTAACTTCCTTGCCACTTTCAGCCTTTACAATAATATAAGAGCCTGATTTTCCATTCATGGCATTATTAATTACAATTGTATCAGAGAACTTATATGTTCCCTCTTTTACAATAATTACATCACCAGCCTTAGCTGAACTGATTGCATTAAGAATTTCATTTGAAGATGATACATACTTTGCATTCTTGAAATCTGCATCTTTCTTCTTACTGATATCTGTATACGCACCTGAATAAGAAAGGCTTGTCTTATCATATGATGTTGTTGCATCTGAACCCGTTGTTTCCTTTTCAGTTGCCTTTGTTGCGCTTTCTGTTGATTTAGTTGTTGCCTGTGTTGCTTTTGTTGTTGTCTGTGTTTCCTTAGTTGTTGCCTGTGTAGCTTTTGTTGTACTCTCTGTTGCCTTAGTCTCTTCTGTTGTTGGATCTGGTGAAACAATCTTCGCATTAGTACCACCTACAGAAACAAGGTCTGTATTCTTGTAATTAGTAACTGTTGCCTTTAATTCCTTATCTATGGCATATACAGAATCATCTTTATCAGAGAATGTCCATGAAATCACTCCACCACCAAGGCTTCCTGCTCCCTTTGCAGATGTTACTACTGAAGGTACATCTTCTGCATTATTAAGACTTCCTGATTTAACTCCGAGATCCTTAGTTGTATCAAAGTTATCATAAGATGTTGCACCTGCTACAGTCTTATATGAAGATGGAACTTTCTCATCTGCTGACTTTGCAAGGTATGCATCAAATGATGCCGCATTTGCAGAATCACCTGTTTCTGAAACAGCATTTGCATAGATAATCTTCTGTGCACCTACGATAACATTTCCATATGCTTTAATGATACCACCGTTCTCACCTGAGAATGTACCCTCACCAAGTGCATCTGTTCCCTGATTAGATGAAAGCATTGGATTCTTACAGTTTCTAAAATAGTTATTCTGTATGAATAATGAAGAACCCATTGTTGAACCAGCACCATACTTTGCATTGCCATCATAGTAGTTGTTATACATATGCACTGACATTGTTCTTACTCTTGCATGTCTTGAATCAGAATGATCAAACCAGTTATGATGATATGTAATATAGTTAGGACCAGACTCACTCTTCATTCCACATAATGAGCACTTACCTGAGTCATAAAAATGTACATATGAAACTGTTATATACTGTGAATTACCTTTAATGTCAATTGAACCGTCACCCTTTGCCTGGTCAGCATCCCCACCTGCTTTACCATAGTACAGATCAACATTGTGAATCCATACATTGCAGTTTGCTGTATCGAGAGAAATACCATCATCCATGAAATTAATAATTGAGAAATTTCTCATCTCAACATTTCCTGCATTTCTTAAGAGGAAACCGAATCCATTGATTGTTGCATCATCTCCGATACCCTCTATTGTCATATTAAGATTTGAATAAGCACTAGCTCCTTTAATCTGTACTCCCTCAGATGAACTTGAAAACTTATCCATTGCAGTATCTGTAACACATCCGATTACACGAACATCAAGTGCTCTTGTTTCTATCCCCTTGCTAGCACTTTTTGTATATGCATCAATTATTGTCTGAAGACCTGTATATTCCTTCTCTCCCTTTGCCTCTTTTACTGATGCCTTAATTGTCTTTGCATTATCGTTAGTAACATAAAGAACAATTGCATCTTTCTTAAGTGTTCCATTCTCATTGTAAGCACCTGAACCTGTTTTATATTTTGATTCAGATGAAAATGCAAATCCGGATCTGTCATAAGAACTTACATTGAGTGTCTTAGTAACCTGTGCTTTGTCAGTAACTTCCTTTCCGTTCTTTACAGGAACTACCTTAATAACATAGTCACCTGCCGCAAGTCCTACTGCATCAACCCTGTAGTAGTTCTTATACTTTCTGATAAGTTCATTGTCGATTCTTGCATAAGCAGAATCTGACTGGCTGGCTTTCTTGATATATGCTGTATATCCTTCTGCCTGATTATCAATGGCCCACTGTGCATATGCTGACTCTAACCATCCTGCCGCACCATCAATAAATTTAACTGTTCCAACATCCGCCTTCGCTGTAAGAAGTGATGTAGGAATCACGATACTCACAATCATAACCAATGCAAGTACCCATGCCCATTTTCTACGGGCTGCTTTGCTAATAATAGCTTTCATGTTTTGCTTTTCCTCCTCAATACATTTTTTTGTGCATTTTGCTTTAACCAGCAAGGGTTTATGTCGTTATATTAGCAATTTTTACTCAAAAAGTACATGTATGTTAAGTAGGAAATAGGTACCATATTCATAATTTTTATGTATTTCATGTGAAAATATGTCAAAAATATGTAAAACACCGTAGCACATTTGCTGGTAAGCTAATATGCCACGGTGCAGATTAAACATCCGGATATTCAAATATATATCTCTCATACCCATTAATTATCTTAGTATTCTCATTATACTCATATTCCTGCTTAAACTTCATCTGGTAGCTCCTATGGATATGACCATGGATAAAATACTTAGGCTTATATTTTTCCAACAGATAATTAAAGCCCTCAAAACCCTTATGCGGTTCGTCAGGTCCGTCACCTATTCCCGCTGCCGGAGAATGTGTAAGCAGTATATCAAAACCTTTATTTTTCTTTATCGAAAGCCACATTTTATTAATTCTGTGGTTCATCTCTTTCTGTGTATACTGGTTCTTTCCCTTCTTATAGCGTATAGAACCACCAAGTCCCATAATACGGACACCTTTATACACATATATCTTATTCTCTATATCAATGCATCCATCCGGTGGCTGTATATCATAACAGTCATCATGATTGCCATGCACATAAAGAACAGGTACTTTTGAAAATGATGCAAGAAACGACAGATACTGGGGCTTTAAATCCCCTGCTGAAAGTATAAGATCTATACCTTCCAATTTTTCCTTTTCGAAATAATCCCATAAGTACTTTGATTCAACATCAGCTAACACAAGTATTTTCATTAATAATTCCCCAGCCACCACTGCAGGCAGCATGCTTTCTATTCTTCTTCTTTGACAACACCCTGAAGTGCCATTTTTAATTTAGCATTATCTGTAAGTTCATCATACCGAGGCAGTCTGCCAACCACATTATCAAGCAGCCAGTCCATAGTAATTATATGTTCCGGATCAATAAGCTTCCCTTCTTCAACCCTTATATTACCCTGCTGATCTTTTAATTCACCCTCAAACACTCTAAACCTTGCTTCCTTAAGTTCTTTCTCAAAGAGCTTTACAAGTCTCTTAGTTGCTGATGGCAGACTCTCTGAATATATAAGATCAACAACTCCTGCCGACATTCCCCACCAGTAATTAAGTGCTTTTACATTATCGCCGTCCTCATCCTTACTCCATGAACCACTCATAATGCTCTGTATAAGCTTTTCATAAAAAACTCCCCAGTGCCATACAGGCATAGCCAGGTGCTTATCCGAATCACTCGCTTTATACAACCCGAACTTTCTCTTACTCTTGCCCGGAGTAATCATATCCTGATTAGAAATAATGCTTATATTCTTCTTAGCAAGATTTTCCTCTGAATCATTATCCTTAATACTGTTCCATTCAAGGTAAACCTTGGCTCTTGGATTAACAAACTTTACTCCCAATGCAAATGCATTTATATTCGCACATGCCCCATAAACCGGATTATCAGCTATATAACCAACATTATCGTCATCAGCCAGTGAACCTGCAATAATCCCTGTTATAAACTTTGCTTCAAACATTCTTGCATAATATGACCTGATATATTTATGTGAAATGTTAAGAGAACAATCAAGAATCTTTACTGACGGATGTGCTATTGCAGCTTTAAGTCCAGCCATATTCATCGCCGAAGATGTCACGAATATAAGGTCACATCCTTTCTCTATAAGTCTGTTAATTGCCGCCTCATCATTCTGCTCCGGTATCACATTCTCCTCAACATATGTTTCTATCTGGTCACCAAATGTATCATCAATATACTGTCTTCCAAGCTCATGTGTATAACACCACTCTGAATCCTGCGGTGTCTTTTCATACACAAATCCAACCTTAAGCTTCTTAACTCCTCCACCCATTGGAAGCAGATAGCTTAATATATTCTTCTTAGGTGCTGCTGCCGGCGTCATCTTAAGTTCCACTTCGCTGTTGTCATCAAGAAGCTCGAATTCAGCCCATGTCTTGGCGACATTCTTTGCCATTTCAGACTTAGTCATCTTCTTAACAGCATCATATCCGTGAATATGAATGAAGCGTAAAAATGAATCTCCTGTTGGGAAATCAAACTTATCCCCTCCTCTTGATTCATAAGCAAGCCTGAAATTAAGATAGCACGAAACAAGGTCTTTCTTATCATCCTCATCCATTGGTTCTCCTGGTGTAATTCCAACCAGCTCCATAAGAGTTGTAAAACTGCCCTCTTTACTGAAATATATATCGTTTAACTTGGTAGATTTATAAAAATCCATGAATTCATAATATATCTTAACATCAGGATCATCACTGTATTTAGGTATCTTTCTTATAACCTGTGCACTTACTGTCACCGCCTTAAAATATTTAAGTACACTGACTCTTTTATTACCTTCAAGCACATAGAACTTATTCATGTACTCATATACTTTAATATCGTCTCTTATTCCTTCATTCACCTGACTGTCGCTAAGCGAAGCCCACTTTGCTGAAAATTCTGTTCCCCAGTCAAGTATAGGCATGAAGTTGTCTGCAAATGCAGTAGTTCTACCTGCTGTACATGTTCCAACCACAAGTCTTAACGGAATCTGGTCACTTCCAAGACTAACTTCTCTGTCAATACTGTTTTCATCAATAATATCCTCCAAAACCGGAAGATATGGGTATGTACCCTTATTTACACACGCATGATATTCTTTTTTACCAATCTTTACTGCACTAAGATAATCCTGTACTGACATATCTTCTACCTTTCCTTTCTGTCTGCATTCTACCGTTTAATGTTCCTGTATGTAACATTTGCAGACCGCCATATCTTATTTATTTCTACTTACATATATAAAACTATCACATTTTCACCAAAAAATACACCTTAAAATTGACTTTTGTTAATTATGCTAGTATCTTATTCGATAGGCTTGAAATTTTTCTATATTTCGGGTCTGAATAAAATGCATGCAGATACGCATTTAAAGAAATGGAGTATACATATGAATATTGAATTTTCTAAGAGAGCTGACCGCTTTGGCAGCAACATTTTTAATATACTTAATCAGAAAAAGAATGACAGACTTGCACAGGGAAAGCCGGTATATAACTTTACTGTAGGAACTCCTGATTTCAAGCCTGATGAATCTGTTATGAAGGTTGTTTCAGAGGCAGCACTTGACCCTGAGAATTACAAGTACTCACTTGGTGATACTGATGAATTGCTTGACGCTGTATGCAAATGGTACAAACGCCGTTACAACACCGTTATCACACCTGATGAAGTCGCCTCTGTATTCGGAACCCAGGAAGGCATGGCTCATATTGCCCTTGCTTTGTGCAACCCTGGTGATTTATGCTTAGTTCCTAATCCGGGATATCCTATATTCGAGATTGGACCATTCCTGTGTGACGCACAGATTGCTTATTACAATCTTCTCCCAGAGAATGATTATCTTATAGATTTTGATTCTATCGATGAAGATACTGCAAAAAAAGCCAAAATGATGGTTGTATCTTATCCACTGAATCCTGTATGTGCTACTGCACCTGATGAATTCTACGATAAACTCATCGCATTTGCCAAGAAATATAACATCATTATTATTCACGACAACGCATATTCTGAGATTATATATGACGGACAGATTGGTGGCTCTTTCTTAAGCCACGAAGGTGCTATGGAAGTTGGAGTTGAATTCAACTCTCTTTCTAAAACTTATAATCTTACTGGTCTGCGCCTTTCATTTCTTATCGGAAACCGTGAAATCGTAAGCAAATTCAAAACTGTCCGCTCACAATTCGACTATGGAACAAGTTTTATATATCAGAAAGCTGCTGTTGCTGCACTTAACGGTCCGCAAGGATATGTCGCTGACAACCGTGCTGAATATGAGTTAAGAAGAAATGCTCTCGTTGCCGGAATTAAGAAGCTTGGACTTAAACCTGCTGATGTTAAAGGCACAATGTTTGTATGGGCTGCCATTCCTGACGGCTATACCAATTCAGCTGATTATGTTATGGAACTTCTTAATAAGACTGGTGTTTTATGTACACCAGGAAGCAGCTTCGGAAGCCTTGGAGAAGGTCATGTAAGATTTGCCCTTGTACTTCCTCATGAAGAAATTGAGAATATATTTTCTAATCTGTAATTCACTAAAAAACATAATATACATACAAAACCCCGTATCCTGTAAAACAGAATACGGGGTTTATATGTATCTTTGATATTAACAATCACTGGTGATTAGCCACGGATCTTCTTAACAAGAGCAACAGCCTCTGCTGTCATATCCTTAATCTTGTCAAATTCTCCTGCCTTAATCATATCACCCTTAACCATCCATGATCCACCACAGCAGAAGATCTTATCGCATGATAAGAATTCCTCAAGGTTAGCTGTGTTAATACCACCTGTAGGCATGATTCTTACATTAGTGTAAGCTGCGCACATAGCCTTGATCATCTTAATTCCACCTGCAGCTGTAGCTGGGAAGAATTTAACTCTTGTAAGGCCTCTCTTAACAGCCTGAGCAAGCTCTGAAGGTGTAACGATACCTGGCATAACAGGAATGTTCTTAGAAATACAGTAATCAACGATTTCTGGATCAAATCCTGGGCTTACGATAACTGAAGCACCAGCTGCTACAGCTCTGTCAACCTGCTCTGTTGTAAGTACTGTACCTGCTGCAAGTACCATATCTGGATATGCTTCATGCATAAGACGGATAGATTCCTCAGCTGCTGCTGTACGGAATGTAACCTCTGCACAAGGAAGACCACCATCAACTAAAGCCTTAGCTAATGGAAGTGCATCTTTAGCATCATTCAATACTACTACTGGAATTACTCCAAGTTCTTCAAATTTGTCTGCAATATTGCTCATAATTATATAGACTCCTTTCATATTTTCCCAATCTCTGGGATAATTTTGTCCGCAAATATTCTATCACACTCTTAGCACCATTACAAGCATTATAAATGTTGTTATTCCCTCAGCAACAGCATACGCAAGCCATACTCCTGTCATTCCAAAAAGTGCTGACATTACAAAAACTGCACCTAAAATCAGCACAAATCCTCTTGCCACAGAAACAACTGCCGCTTTAAACGCATCCTCTGTTGCACTGAATGCACCGCCACCTACAATATTAATTCCCGCAAAGAATATTCCAATAAAATATAACTTAACGCCTTCTGTTGCGTAAAGCCTTAACATTTCTGAACCTTCACTGTTAAACACTGCGACAAACTGTCCTGCAAATATAAACAATATACTATACATAACCGCTGCAAGTACAAATGCTGTTGTATATCCCATTCGTTTTAACTGTGTACATCCATCCTTGTCTCCCCTGCCGAAACAACTGCTTATAAGTGGCTGACTTCCCTGTGCAACACCATTAAATACCGCAGTTGTAACAATTGCAATATTAGCCACAACTCCGTATGCAGCTACTCCGACATTACCAGCCAGTTTAAGTATTACGAAATTAAAAGCAAGTGTAATGACCGCTGACGACATCTCTCCTACAAATGCCGATACACCAAGCTGGCTTCCTGCCACAAGTTTTCTTACTGAAGGCTTACACACAACAAGCCTGACACTGCTTTTCTTAGAGAAGAAATGTATGCTGCATATTCCCATACCTATAATCGGCGACAAAGCTGTTGCCAGTGCTGCACCTTCCATTCCCAGATTCATCGGGAACATGAGAATATAGTCAAACACTATATTAAACAGACTGCTAAAAAGTGTTGCACTCATGGCAATTCCCGGGGCTCCGTCATTTCTCACAAATGCATTAGTCACATAGTTACACATAAACATCGGTGCAAAACACATGAATATCTTAGTATAATTATTCCCAACTGCCACAATATGTTCATCAGCTCCTAGAACACGCATGATATCTGCCGAAAAGAATATTCCGGCAAAAACGAATAGCATGCTTGACAATATACACCATATTAATGCATTCCAGAAATAGTCATCTGCATCTGCATCTTTTTTAATCTTACTGATTGCATACCTTATAGCTGAACCAACACCAATCATCTCACCAATTGAGAATATTATACTATATAATGGCATAACAAGATTTAATGCTGTAAGTCCGTCTGCTCCCTTTGCTATAGATATAAAATACGAGTCAGCAAGAACGTAGCATGAAAACCCTATCATTCCGAGAATATTCTGCGATACATATTTAAAAAAATTCTTTCTGTTTTCCTCCTTGCTCATCGAAATCTCCTTAATTAAATAATATAAGTTACAAAAACGGCTCCCGTTGGGAGCCGCATTTTACACACTATCATATCTCTTAACGCAAAGCAATTACATGCCCATAATTATTTACTTAGTTCCGAAGATTCGGTCTCCGGCATCCCCAAGTCCTGGGCAAATATAAGCATCTGCGTTAAGCTCTCTGTCAAGATGTCCAATGTATATCTGAACATCTGGATGCGCCTTATGAAGCTTTTCAACTCCCTCTGGGGCAGCTATGATACACATGAACTTAATCTGCTTTCCGCCAACCTTCTTTATCTGGTCAATTGCATCCACTGCCGAGCCACCTGTTGCAAGCATCGGATCTGTTACAACAATAGTTCTTTCCTCAATTGGATGTGGAAGCTTGCAGTAATATGGTACCGGCTCATGTGTCTCTTCATTACGGTACATTCCGATATGTCCAACCTTAGCAGTTGGTACAAGTGAAAGTACACCAGGAACCATTCCAAGACCTGCCCTTAAAATAGGAACAATTGCAAGCTTACGGCCTGAAATCATAGGTGTCATACAAGTTTCAATAGGTGTCTCAATCTCAACATCTTCTGTTGGAAGGTCTGATAAAGCCTCAAAACCTTCAAGCATAGCTATTTCTTCAACAAGCTTTCTGAATTCATTAGTTCCTGTTTTCTTATCTCTAAGAATTGAAATCTTATGCTGGATAAGCGGATGTGTAAATATAGTTATATTCTTCTCATTCTCAAAATCCATCATTATAAAGTACCTCCAAATTATATAATATAATTACTCAATGTATTTACTCTGCCTCTTCTGGCTTTTCCTCATCAGAGTCTGTATTCATAACATAAACTCCACGGCTGCTGTCACCTGCTGGATTCTTACCGAATTCATAATCATTACCAGGTAATATAGCATTAAGAAGAATACCTGCTATAGCAGCAATTGCGAGTGCTGTAAGTGTTATAGATGTTCCACCGATTGTAAATGTAAGTCCATCACCGAAGCCTAAACCACATACAAATATAACACCTGCAATAATAAGATTTCTTGACTTAGTAAGGTCAACCTTGTTCTCAACAACATTTCTTACACCGATAGCTGAAATCATACCGTAAAGCATGAATGATATACCACCGATAATTGCTGTTGGCATAGTTGATATAACTGATGAAAACTTAGGTATGAATGAAAGTATAATTGCAAATACTGCTGCAATCCTGATTACTCTTGGGTCATATACCTTAGAAAGTTCAAGAACTCCTGTGTTCTCACCATATGTAGTATTAGCCGGACCTCCAATTGCTCCTGCAAATGCTGTTGCAACACCATCACCGATAAGTGTTCTGTGAAGTCCCGGATCTGCTAAGTAGTTTTCTTCAACTGTAGCTGAAATAGCTGACATATCTCCGATATGCTCCATCATTGTTGCAATAGCAATCGGTGCCATAACAAGGATTGATGTAACATCAAATTTCATAAACTGGAACTTCGGAATTCCTACCCATGAAGCAGATGCAATTGATGAGAAATTAAGTATCGCTGAACCATCAGGATTATGTACTCCGCATGCATTAAGAATAAGTGCAAATACATATGAAATTACTACACCCATAAGAATAGGGATAATCTTGAAAAGTCCCTTGCCCCATATATTGAATATAATAATTACAGCAAGTGCAACAAATGCAAGTAACCAGTTAGCTGATGCATTTGTAATAGCTGAACCTGCAAGTGAAAGACCGATACATATAATGATAGGTCCTGTAACTACAGGTGGAAGGAATTTCATAACTCTGTTGACTCCAACAAGCTTAATTATAAGTGCAAGTACAAAGTAAAGCATTCCGGCAACAAATATACCACCACATGCATAAGCAGCCTTATCATTAGCTGACATTCCAGCATACATACCGCTGTCAAGATTAGCTACTGTGTAGAATCCACCAAGAAATGCAAAGGAAGATCCTAAGAATGCAGGTACTTTGAACTTAGTACACAGGTGGAATATCAATGTACCAAAGCCTGCACAGAAAAGTGTTACTGATACAGACAGACCTCTGGTAAGCTCCTCACCGCAGGCAGCCTGAAAATATCCTGATACCAGAATAGGTACAAGAATAGTTGCGCCAAACATGGCAAACATATGCTGAATACCAAGAATCAGCATCTTCGCTTTACCAAGCTTTCTGGCATCACGAATAGGTTCGATTTTCTTTTGTTCCATAATACGCTCCAATCAATATATATTTTCATATTATTATAGAACATATTATGATTTAGGGCAATGAAAAAATATTCCATTTTAAACATTTCGGGGCATGAAAAGCTTTTGCCTTCCATGCCCCGAAACTCGTGTTATGGTCAAAAATTGGATTATTTCTCTTCCGCAATAGCAGCCTGTGCTGCAGCAAGTCTTGCAATAGGTACTCTGAATGGTGAGCAGCTCACATAATCAAGACCAATCTTGTGGCAGAATGCAACTGATGAAGGATCTCCACCATGCTCTCCACAGATACCTATGTGAAGATCCGGATTAACCGGTCTTCCAAGCTTTATTGTCATCTCCATAAGCTTGCCTACACCATTCTGGTCAAGCTTTGCAAATGGGTCATTCTCAAATATCTTAGATTCATAATATGCATTAAGGAACTTACCAGCGTCATCTCTTGAGAATCCGAATGTCATCTGTGTAAGATCGTTAGTACCAAAGCAGAAGAAATCAGCTTCCTTGGCAATCTCATCAGCAGTAAGTGCAGCTCTTGGAATCTCAATCATAGTACCAACCTCGTATTCAAGGTCGATTCCTGCTGCCTTAATCTCTTCATCTGCGGTCTCAACAACAGTCTTCTTTACATACTTTAATTCCTTAACCTCACAGATAAGCGGAATCATAATCTCCGGCTTAACATTCCAGTCAGGATGTGCCTTCTTAACATTGATTGCAGCTCTTATAACAGCTCTTGTCTGCATCTTGGCAATCTCTGGATATGTTACTGCAAGACGGCATCCTCTGTGTCCCATCATTGGATTAAACTCATGAAGACTTGCAATAATATTCTTAATAGTCTCTACTGACTTGCCCTGTGATTCAGCTAACTTCTTAATATCTTCTTCCTCTGTAGGAACAAATTCATGAAGAGGTGGATCAAGGAATCTGATAGTTACAGGATTACCTTCAAGTGCCTCATAAAGTGCTTCGAAATCTCCCTGCTGATATGGCAGAATCTTATCCAGTGCTGCTTCTCTTTCTTCTACAGTATCAGAACATATCATCTCTCTGAATGCTGCAATTCTGTCCTCTTCAAAGAACATATGCTCAGTACGGCAAAGTCCGATACCTTCTGCTCCAAGTTCTCTTGCCTTCTTGGCATCCTTAGGAGTATCTGCATTAGTACGAACCTTTAACTTTCTATACTTATCAGCCCACTCCATAACTCTTCCAAACTCTCCTGCAATCTTGGCATCAACCGTAGGAATCTGTCCATCATATATGTTGCCTGTTGTACCATCAATAGATATATAATCTCCTTCATGGTATTCCTTGCCTGCAAGTGTGAACTTCTTATTAGCTTCATCCATTGCAATATCACCACAGCCAGATACACAGCAGGTTCCCATACCTCTTGCAACAACCGCTGCATGGCTTGTCATACCTCCTCTTACAGTAAGAATACCCTGCGAAGCCTTCATACCTGTAATATCTTCTGGCGATGTCTCAAGTCTTACAAGAACAACCTTCTCGCCTCTTGCATTCCACTCTTCTGCGTCTTCTGCTGAGAAAACAATCTTACCACATGCAGCGCCAGGAGATGCTCCAAGACCTCTTCCTGCTGGAGTTGCAGCCTTAAGTGCAGCTGCATCAAACTGAGGATGAAGAAGTGTATCAAGATTACGAGGATCAATCATTGCAACTGCTTCCTTCTCTGTTCTCATCCCCTCATCTACAAGGTCGCATGCAATCTTTAATGCTGCCTGTGCTGTTCTCTTACCATTACGTGTCTGTAACATGAACAGCTTGCCATGCTCTACTGTAAATTCCATATCCTGCATATCTCTGTAATGTTCTTCCAGAGTTGCACACACATCCTTAAACTGCTCAAATGCTTCCGGGAACTTCTCACTCATTTCCTGAATATGCATTGGAGTTCTTACTCCGGCAACAACATCTTCACCCTGTGCGTTAGTAAGGAACTCTCCAAAAAGTCCTTTAGCACCAGTTGCAGGATCTCTTGTAAATGCAACACCAGTTCCACAGTCATCCCCCATATTACCAAATGCCATAGACTGTACATTAACTGCTGTTCCCCAAGAATAAGGAATATCATTATCTCTTCTGTATACATTAGCTCTTGGGTTGTCCCATGAACGGAATACAGCTTTTATAGCTCCGTATAACTGTTCCTTAGGATCATCTGGGAAATCCTTGCCAATCTTAGACTTATATTCAGCCTTAAACTGTGTTGCAAGCTCCTTAAGATCATCCGCTGTAAGCTCTACATCAAGCTTAACCCCTCTCTCATCCTTCATCTTGTCAATAAGCTCTTCGAAATATTTCTTGCCAACTTCCATAACTACATCTGAATACATCTGGATAAATCTTCTATAACAATCCCATGCCCATCTTGGATTACCGGATTTCTGTGCAATTACATTAACAACATCCTCATTAAGTCCAAGATTAAGAATTGTGTCCATCATACCCGGCATAGAAGCTCTTGCTCCAGAACGAACAGAAACTAAAAGTGGATTCTCCATATCTCCAAACTTCTTGCCTGTAATCTGTTCCATCTTCTCGATATGTTCGTTAATCTGTCCCATGATCTCATCATTGATTTCTCTACCATCCTCGTAATACTGGGTACAAGCTTCCGTGGTAATAGTAAACCCCTGTGGAACCGGAAGACCAATATTAGTCATCTCTGCCAGATTCGCACCTTTACCACCGAGAAGCTCACGCATATCTGCGTTACCCTCTGTAAACAAATACACCCATTTCTTTCCCATAACAAAACCTCCATAATTTAATATTCAGTTATTTAAGTAGTATATTTCTTAGCTTGTTAAAATTATAACATAGTAATCGTTTTCGTGCAACCATAAATGTATTTATTTTAATACAATTTTATATACAAGCCTTACATTTACAGAATATGCTTAATATGGGAAAATATTCATGCTGTACTAAATAGTACAACAATAGAGCCATCACTGAAAACACAATATAAGGAGGATTTTTCTATGCCTAAAGACCCTGTTATGCTTTTAAGCTTTGTCAATACACAACTTCGAGACAATTACAATTCATTAGAGGAACTGTGCAAATCTTATATGATTTCTGAGGAAGAAATAACCAATAAGTTAAAATCAATTAATTATGAATATAATACTGAAAAGAACCAGTTTATCTAGTTCTGTATAAATATGTCTTAATCTGATTATTGATTCGTTGTTCATTATACCTATAGGTAGTCGCATTATCACTTGATTTATAGGACATATACAGGCAGAATCCTTATTCAACATTCACTTTTTCTTCCAATGTGCCTATAGATAAACTTCCTCGTGCCTGCCTGATAGGTATATTCCTGCAATTTCATGTATTTCTGCCTGAAATTTGCCTATATAGATTGATTATTTATTGTTCTTATAGGAACACGCAGAAGTAAGTTCCTGAACAGAAACAGACTTTTCCATAAAATAAAAGCAATGCCAGTATCCACTCTTCCCAGCATTGCTTTATCTTTATATATTATATTGTCAGCTATCACTCCATATCCGGACACTTGTATCCCGCATTAATCATATTAACTCGCAGCTTTTCTACACTTACCCCTAGCTTTTGTGCACCCTTTTCCATACTTATGCTCTTATCTTCGACCAGTGAATATATCATCTGGTTGCCGCCAAGACTAAGTCCTTCTTCTCTTCCCTTCTGAAGTCCTTTCTCAATTCCCCTGTCTTCAAGCCTCTGCGCTACATCACACATATTGCTC
>ERZ1106915.66-NODE-66-length-153561-cov-8.805819_pt1 | contig 153561 bp, 138 predicted proteins | sample MGYA00403653_ERZ1106915 | MGnify/ENA primary metagenome ERZ1106915 (study PRJEB35170, sample SAMEA104062404) | human gut metagenome | biome: human gut; feature: human-associated habitat; material: faeces | place: Denmark | collected 2012-06-06 ...
TTTGTCTCTACGATATCACTACCTATGCGTTTGAAAGTGTCGAAGCTGACAGCCTGCGGGAGTTCGGATACTCCAAAGATAAAAAATTTAATGAAGTACAGGTTGTGATGGCTCTTGCTGCCGATAAGGACGGACTTCCAATCAGCTACAACCTTTATCGAGGCAATCAAGGCGAGTCACCTACGATGGTTCCGTTCATTGAGGAACTAAAGAAAACTTACGGCGTAGAAAATCTTATCGTCGTTGCGGATAAAGGGCTGAACAATACGGCTAACATCCACTGTCTGCTGGAGCTGAGCAACAACTATGTTCTCTCCTCAAAGATCAGAAGCGCATCCCGAGAAATCAAAGAAGCAGCCTTAGACCCGACCGGAAGGGTTGAGAGACTCGTGGCCGACGGCAACGGTGTGCTCTCAAAGACGTGGTTCAAGGAGGTAACTCTGGAAACTAAAGTCAGCTACAAATACCCTGACTTTGCATACGAAAACAATAATCCTGAAGAAAAGAAAAAGCTCAAAAATAAGTTGAAGCCATACACGACAAAATACGGCAACAAGAGAAAGAAAGGAACAATTAAGCGTCGCTTTATTATCACCTTCTCGGAAAAACGACTCATCAAGGACAGGATCGACCGGCAAAGGTTAATAAAGAAAGCTGAAAGGCTCGTGGCTAATCCGTCTAATTTCTCTGCTGAACTAAAGAAAGGCGGAAAAAGTCTGGTCAGCGTGGATATTGATAAAGAGAGCCTGACTGTCAACTACGAAAGAATCTCAGAGCAAGAACTCTTTGACGGAATGCATGTGATCGAAACTTCTCTGGAGGAGCCGGCAGAAGAAGTACTGGATATCTACAAAGGTCTTTGGCACATTGAAAGTAGCTTCCGAGTTCTTAAGAGCCAGTTGGAAGGCCGCCCCGTATACGTAAGAACCGAAGACCATATCCGCGGCCACTTTCTTTGCTGTTACATCTCACTAGTCATCTCTAGGCTGCTGGAATACAAACTTAGAAAAAGAAAAAACTCGATCCCAATAGGCAAAATCGTTGAAGCTCTCAACGGTCTTAGAACAACAAAAATCAAGCTGGACAGACTCCCCGCAATCTACGCTACGACAGGGATATCCGAGGAGATAAAACAGATCTGTGCCGCTTTAGAGATGCAAGTTCCGGAAGACTACGAAACAGCGGCTTCGCTGTGTAAAAAGTTAGCTCTGAAAGGAGAGTTCGGAAGCTACTTCCAACCTAGGGAGGCTATTACCACAGCAAAAGAAAAAACGGAAAGTTAGAGACCCACTGAGGCACAAGGGCTCTTGCTAAATTACCTGCGATTCTTTCCTAAAACTCAGGAAAAAGAAGGGGATGTTGCAAAATTGATATCAATTTTGCAACATCCTAGACCATCTATAAACCGAGGAAACTTTCAATTTTTTTATGATCAAAATAAGACAATAACTACAACTTTTATTTCCATTAATCCCAACGCAATCCTATCCTCGGATGGCTAAAGTGGGATAGCGGAAAAACTCAATTTCACAGTTTTTCTTGGCTATCTTTTCTTACTATTTTTATGCGGTATAGATAACCCTGATTAGATCGAACTTTTGCAAGAATCTGTTCTCCGCGCTTGCTCTCAATTGTTTTAACGAACCCTAAGGTCTCCGGTTTATTCTTCTTACAGTATTTAAAGTGCTTTTTCTCCTCTTCACTTTGAGGCTTTTCTGGAAGCGGTTCAAAAGAGGCTCTCAGCTCGTGAGAACCAGAAGAAAGGTAAAGTACTGAACGTTCTTGAGGGTATAGAACCATCGCTAGTTGGCCGTCCAGCCATAATCCTATTCCGCATTCTCCGGTTGCTTCTCCCGTCTCTAGATACAATGGGAAAGTTCCTGATTCCTGAGAGTGTGAAATAAAAATTCTGTTTTCCGGAACGGTCTTTAATTCGTCTTGGACAGAGTTTACTTGAGCCAGAGCTACAGAAGACAAACTGGCGATCAGACATAAAAAGTACAATTTTCTTTTCATAAGATTCTCAGATTGGAGTTTTAAACTCCAACCCCTCTAACATTATTTGAAATTAGAAAACATAACGCAAACCTATGTCTGCTCGATATTCTTGCTTGACATCAGAAGCGAAAGAGCGTTTTACCTGAGCGAAACCAAACACATCTTTGCGGAAGTTATAACTACCGCCGACAGTTATCTCACCCCACGTATCTTTTAGGCTTATTTCGGTTTTGTTTTTGGTTCCTGAATCTAGTGCATAAGTACCTTTGTACTTTGCTGAAAACTCTCTCAGAGCGTCAACTTTTACAAAAGCACTTCCTTCCTTAAATTCACGCACAACTGAGATGCCTGCGCGTCCGATCAGATTATTGAGTCCGGAAGTTCTGACATTTATATCTGAACTAGTTCTGCATTTGGTTCCTTTAATACGACCGTAATTTAATTGCAACTGTGGATCAATGTACCACTCATCATTCACCATGAACTTTTTGCCAAACTCCGCTCCAATCTGATAAGCATATGTATGATATTTCCCTTTCGAAAGATATCTCATCTTATTGCTTATCGCTGTATAGTCATGATGAATTCTGCTTGCTTTAAAAATTATGTCTAAGTAGGCATCGTTATTAAATTTTTTGACTCCGTACAAAGAGACTGAGCCAAGCCAATTTTTACCGCTGCCACTATTTCTTAGGTCGGTTTTGCCATGCGTATAAGTTAATCCGGCACCTAATATCCAACTTCCTCCATCTTCTTTATTAAAAACATGGTCTAAGCCAAGTTGAATACCATAGTACTTATGCTTAAAGTAGTGATTTCCTTTATCTAATGTATTTTTTCCGCCCAATACTCGGAACCAGCCACCTTCAAGATCAGCTCTATCTCGGACTTCACCCATTCGCTGGTACAAAGTTTCATTTTCTAAGCGCCAAAGGTAATAGTCTGACAAAGCTACAGAGTCGATAGCATCGACAGTAGACGATGGTCCTTTAGGAGGATCTTTAGGGGGATCTTTAGGGGGATCTTTAGGGGGATCTTTTTCCTGCACAGTCTCTTCAAAGATTTTTTCGCCTATTTCTCCTTCCCAAGCATAAAGTGCTTTAGCATTATCGGTGGTAACTGTAATATCTAAAAGAAAGCCATTTTCATCCACGAACTGACCTTCCTCATTAACTGTTATTTCTTTGAAATCTCCGGCTTTGTTTATATATCCTAGTTTACCGTCCTGTACTAACAAGGCCAGAGAGGTTCCTGCCGCAGGGGCCTCATCGGTTGGATCATCTGGGTTTGAATTATCCAAATCTCCTGTCCCGTCAGCCGCAATGTTGGTATCTAAGGGAGGATCGCTAGGCTCTTCTGTTGATCCTCCGGATGAGTCAGGGTCTTTGGGTTTATTTTCTAAATATACAGCGTTATAACTTGTGCGAGGATTTGACTCAAGAGCTAAAGTGACTTTTCTATCGGAAGCCGTGTAAGAAGTAAAATTGCCGTTTCCGTCTACCAATCGGCTATCAGTGGGAACCAATTTAAGAATAGCTAAGTCCAAAGGGTCTCGAATATTGTTTTGATTGCCAACTATTTCAGGATCTTCATAGTAATACTCTTCTTCATATCCGCCATTGATTTTGCCTTCATTAATATAAACTTTACCGGCTATGTACTTATATTTTTCGTAGACTCCTTTATCGTCTTCCCATTTTTCTAAATCTACACGCTCTCGTATATTATCAATACCCTCATTGACAAATAGATTGTTCACGGCAGAACGCATGATCTGGTATGCAAAGTGCTCATCAGGAACATCATCGGCTGATATAGGAATCTGAACATCTAAATGGGAATTGTTATTGGCCAGAGTTTTCTCCACGTTCTTCATAAGGACTCCTCCGCTTATGATCCCGTAGCCCTTACCAACAAAATTCCACCTTAAATTACCCTCTCCACTTGTATTTTCAGTATCGTTTGCTTTGGCTGCCTCGAAACTATCTTTATCAAAATAAGCCGAAATCAGCCCTCTACCGCGAAATACACCTTGATCATTAACGGAACTGTACTTTCCCAACACAACGTTATATGTTGCAGTTGTTTCTTGCCTATCATCTCCCAACACTAGTTGGGTCGTTAGTTTAGAAAGCTCAACATCTCTTGCGCCCTTTCTTACGGTAAGGCTAACGTTATCGTTTAAAACCAATTGGTTCCTGTGTAAATCATCAGCTATCAAATATAGGGTTGAATTACTTGGATATATATTTTGAGATTCGGTTGTATTAGCTACTACGACATCTCCTTTCAGGATGCGAAAATTGCCTCTTAGCCATGTTGATGTCTCTGCTTTTTCAAATGCATCCCCGTCCATTATTGGATTAACGAATACAGAAAAAGCCCTGCTGCCTGCTTTGGAATTTTCTACATGTATATCTACATATTGCCGTAAATCTGTACCGATGGGTTTGGACTCTATAGTTTGGACTCCGCCACGGTTGTAAATTCCATAGCTCTCATTAACCTTTGAAGCTTGAACTCGAATCTCCTGAGTTAATCCTACATACTGCGTTCCAATATCTCGTTCGTCTCCTCTGGCGGCTCCACTATCGCTCCAGTTATAAATTCCTACAACCGGTAAGATCCCCGATACATAATTTCCGTCGGGGCCCCAATAGCCTCCAGCAATGTTACTAACTATGTCACTTACAAGAATTCTGTCGACAGAATTAATTTTTTGCTCTCCCCTATCGGAGGTCATTGCAGTAGTTCCGCCGGCTATCCCAAAATTTGTAGCATAGATCGTCCCAATTCTATGAATGTATTGCTGCTTCCCATATACATCCTCAACTCCTGTTGTGAAAGGCTGATCTTCATCTCCTATCTGCTCAATAGGCATATAGATCATCTGTCGTGCTTCAGCTTCAAAATTCCTGACAGCAACTCCCCTACCCGTTGAACTTTGAGTTCCTGTTAAAGAACAGTTAATTGAAATCTTCTCAATTACACCTTCGGGTTCAGTGGGTGATTTTCCTAAAATTTGTTCACCATGTGAATTAAAGATAACGCCTCCGTAACTTCCTGAAAGGCCATAGCCGAATAACAAAAATCCCGGAGTTGTTGCGGGCTTATAACGTCCAACATTAGCTAACAGTTCTTTAAAGTTACCAGTGACAATTTGAGAAGATCCAGCCCCAATTTCCCGTTTCAGAGGAGATAATTGTTTGGCCTGTTAAGGCTATAGTTTGTTTTCCCGCGCTTTTAAAAACCTTTCCGCCTTTAGCGGAGATATGCAATTGAGGCACAGTAGAAAAAATATTTTGTTCCGATGAGGAACGGAACAAAGCCATCGTCCGGTTGAATTTTTCTCCCGAACTAATAGAAGAGGAGATATCTCCGATAATTTGATAGTCGGCCCCTAGGTTTTCGACACTTCCTAGATCGCCAATAAGTTCAGAAGCTAATGTATTGTAAGAAAAGGGATAAATAAGTAAAAGGGCTAATATCTTACCCCCCCCCTTAACCTACGTAACAACGATTTATGGATTAAATCATGCATATTTCGTACCTCGGGATTTATTTGTGTAGTACGTTTACATTCTCCCTCTAAATGAAACTCCTGAGAAATAATACTTTTCTTATTTTAGGGTTTATTTGATTAGGAATAACGAGTGATCACTTTTCCTAGAGTCTAATGTTACCCATAAGTTAACTTAAATGAATATCCCGCTAATTTAATCGAAGGTTTTCTAAAATTTTGCCAGTGACCCGATTTGTGCAATTATTGAGCCAGAACTGACCGGTTTGTTTTGAGAATCCTGTCAACCGCATCGGTAACTAACAATCGAGTAGGGTTTCGCTGATTTCCAGCGAACACCCTCTCACACCGCTGCCCATACCGGTCTGGTAGGCCAAGTCACCTTAGTTTTTCAGCGATTTCTTAACGTTTTAACCTCTAAAACATCCCAACCATGACCATCCCCTCTGTTTGAGGAAGTCCGTGGTCAGAGTGGTCGTGAGAATGTGGCTGTTGGATATCCGCCAGTAACCCTTCCGGGTACAACCCCAGTAATAAGCTTGATTAGCGTCCGCCCCCAGTTTAACAAGGGCCCTGATTCTTGTTTTTACCTTTTTCCAAGTTTTCCACAAGAGTTAGCGGATGCGACGTCGTATCCACCGATCCACCCCTTGCGTCCATCTTTGAGCGTGTGCTAATTGGAAGTAGTTCATCCACCCCCGAAGCTTTTGCGCTAGTAGCTGTTTCACACTCTCTATGCTCGTTTTCGGACTCCGAGAGAGTAATTTCCTGATCGTATCCTTGAGCTTTTGTTTGCTCTTTTCATGGATTGTCAGTCTTACCTCTCTTTTTGTCCGACTGTAGTAGAAGCCGTACCCTAAGAATTTCGTTTGCGGGCTCGATATATAGGCCACATGCGACTTTTCCTGGTTTACTTTCAACAGCATCTTTTCCTGTACAAATCTGAAAAATTGCAAAACTAGAGAACCAAAAGTTTAAAAATCATACTAAATCCTTTTATTTTAGTAGAGTAAATAAAAGGATTTTTTATGTTATACTAGATTACCTAATTTGATAATCTATTTTAATTATGAAAACGCCTCAGCTTCCTCCGCTCATCATTAAAAAGAGTCCTTCGGCTTTCTATGTTTACACCTACAAGAACAAATGGGACCCGGAGAAAAAGAGAAGTTACCGCGCCAGCTTCAAGAAGGTCGGCACCGTTACTTCAGGCGAGAAGGAAGGCAGGATCCGCTGGGATGACCATTTTTTAGCTGAGCGCCCGGAATTAAGGGACTTTATCTGCGAACGCAAAGGTAAGGACTATGTCTTTACTCCCATGAACGAAGGCGGATTGACACTTTCTCAGACAATGGAAGTTAAACAACTGCACGCCGGAGCTACGTGGGCGCTGGATCAGCTCGTTGCGCAATCTCCTATTGGAGAAGCGCTCAAAAGAGCCTTTCCTCAGCGACGGGACTATCTAAAAGTTTTATCGGTTGCGTACTTCATCATCCTTAATCAAGACAACAATATTTCTAGGTATCCGACCTTTGCCGAAGCAACCCGTCTGCCGTGGGGAAGGCCTTTGCATCCCTCCTCAATAGGCAGGATTTTTAGGAAAATCAAAAAACAACAGATAGAAAATTACTTCTCAGCTGTCCAGAAAGGCTTAATAGAACAAAAGAAAAAAGTTGAGGACGATGACAAACTGACATTGGCTTTAGACTCGACTTCCATTTCCAGCTATGCTAATAAACTGCCAAACGTAGAAAGAGGCAGGAATAAGGACGAGGACAACCTTCCTCAAATTAATCTGCTGATGTTGGTTGAGTCCAAAAGCGGGCTGCCCATCTTCTATCGGATCTACGATGGAAACGTTCCGGATGTACAAACTGTCAGACGAGTTATCGCTGATAACTCCCGACTAGGCATCCAAAATGTCGTCCTTGTGTCTGACCGCGGCTACAGCGGCACAAAAAACATCAACGACTGTCTGAGAAGTAAAGTCGGGTTCCTGTTCAACATGAAATGCGGGGTCGCCGGCAGTCTTACTCAAGAACTCATTGATGAAGAAAGACTCAATCTCCAGGACTTAAACCGAAGGGATTGGTATACACAGGTCTTCCAGGTGACAAAGAAAATCAACTGGATTTACGAGTCTAGTCCTGTAAAAAACCAGAGATCCACAAGAAAGACACAGGAAACTGCGGAGCTTTACTGGCACATCTACTTCGATCGACAAATTGCTGAGAACGCCAGACAAGGGCTGTTCGAGAGAATCGATCGCGTACAGGAAAAGATAGCCAACGGTAAGGCGCTCGATGAAAACGAACAAACTCTATTGGAAGAAGTCTTTGAAAAACATGAGCAAGACGATACCGTCAGCTACACCGTCGACAATAAAAAAGTAGACCAAAAGCTCCGCTACAAAGGTTATAGGGTGCTCGTGAGTGACGAAATATCTGATGCCGGAAAAGCTTGGTGTGCTTACCAGGAACGCTGGATCGTTGAAGATACGTTTAAAACACTCAAATCTCGCTTGGGCTGCTCTCGAAACCGAGTCTCTGATAACGAGTCATTAACCGGCAAAACATTTGTGCAGTTCTTGGCGACCTCTATTGCAATGATCGTCAGAACGAGATTGAGAAAATACAGTGAGGAGTGCAAAAAAAACACCGCGTTGCCGATGGTTTATGACGGAGACGGCAGAGTTCTTGACTCTTTGAATAATGTGATGCAGGCCAGATTCTGCGGAGGTTATTACTTCGGAGAGATCGCCGGAAAAGGAATAGGATTACGAAGACGAAGAAGAAACAGAATTCTAGAGAGGCCGATTTGGTTCAGAGGCCGGCCTCTGCTAGAGGCTCTAAATTTTGCAATATTTCAGGAACCAAACTAAAAAATCGATCATAAGAGATCAAATCTTCTAATGTTTTAAGATCAGAAGCAACAAGGAGCTGATTTAGCAGGGCTAACTCTTTGATTTATTGGTTCGGATATTTTATTGAAAATGCGCTTCAAGAGGGGGGGGGGATGGCGGAGAAAGAGGGATTCGAACCCTCGAGACCGGTTTTTGCCAGTCTGCACCCTTAGCAGGGGTGTGCCTTCAGCCACTCGGCCATTTCTCCGCACATCGATCATTGCGATCAGGAAAGCGTATTCTATAGATAAAGTTTCGTTTTGGCAAACGACTCTAAAAAATTACAAACGTTAACATTCGCAAGAAGATCCTGCTTAACTTCCGTTGTCTGAAATGCAGTGAAAGCGAATAACTGCACTGGCTCGCTGCGCTTCGTAATTAAAAATGCGGTTTTTATCGGTTATGTAGTAAACTTGGGGAACTAAATTTTCTCGGATGTCCTTGCAATATAAACGGGCTTGATCCTCAAGTCCTTTCACGACGACTTCCCCCTTCATGGTGAAATCAAAATAACCGGAAATCTCATAGTCATTCGGTCCGATTTGTCTATCTGTCCAGCTGCATCCGGCAACAACAGAAGTCAAAACAAAGAGGCCAAGGATCGTGATTATCTTTTTCATTTTTGCTACTGTCTGAAGTCTTTTATTGCACTGTAACTGATTCGATTTTTCATTTCATCCGCTCCTGTTCGAATTGGTTAACAAGGCCTAAAGTTGTCGTTATAATCCTCCGAAACCCTATTTTTTTAGCTTCTTAATGGAGAAAAAACATGTCTAAACCTTTAGCCGGTACTAAGACCGAAAAGAATTTATGGACGGCCTTTGCCGGTGAATCTCAGGCTCGCAATAAATATGACTACTTTGCCGGTGTCGCCCGCAAAGAAGGTTTCCAGCAGATCGCCGCTATCTTCGAAGAAACGGCTTCTAACGAAAAAGCTCACGCCAAGATTTGGTTCAAAGAACTCCAGGGCATCGGCAATACTGCAGAAAACCTGAAGGCTGCCGCCAGCGGTGAACACTACGAATGGACCGATATGTACGACCAGTTCGCGAAGGACGCCGAGGAAGAAGGCTTCCCCGAACTCGCCGCTAAGTTCCGCGGTGTCGGCGCTATCGAAAAACACCACGAAGAACGTTATCTGAAGCTCTTAAACAACGTCGAAATGCAGAAAGTTTTCGAAAAGAGCGAAATCGTTATGTGGCAGTGCCGTGAATGCGGTAACCTCGTTATCGGCCCGCGCGCTCCTGAAATCTGTCCCGTCTGCTCTCATCCGCAGGCTTATTTCCAGCTTCAGGAAACCAATTTCTAATTTGGTTGACTGACTTTCCGGCCTGAGTCCCGAAAGACTTTCAAAGACAGAAGGACTCCGCCGAGAAGTAAAAAGACCCCAACAACAAGCGCCCATTTGGGCGCTTGTTGTTTATAGATTAGAGAATATATGACCGAGAAGATCGTCTCAAACACGATCATCTGACCGCTCAAGGCCACGGGCAAACGAGCGCTCATCATGTTCCAAAGCGCCATCCCAGCCCATCCGCAGATTAAACCTGCCGCGACCATCAGCAGCACGAACTTAACCGGTGTCTGTCCCAAAACCGCTCCTCCGTGGAGAAAGGTCTCAAAGTTCACCGCAACATAACAAAGCAGTGTCGCAGGCAGCATGGAAGCGCCTTGTGCCGTTGTCCAAGCCAGCGGCGAAACGTTGGGGTGCTTCAGCAACCATTGACTGTTTCGGATCGGAAACCACGTCCATAACGCCATCGCTCCGAAGCTGCACAAAAAGCCCAGCCAATACTCGACAGAAGAAGTGGCCACAGAAATTTCTGAAAATTCGTCAATATTGCCGATCCATAAACCGATTAGAATCATCGCGAGCGGCAAAGAAAGACGCCGCCAGGGCACAACAACAGTGGTCTCTGCTCCGGGTCGATTCGTCAGCAGCGCAACGTTCAACGGGATTAATGCCATCAGCATCCCGGAAGTCGGAACGCCGGCCAAGCGAACTCCTTTCGTCAAAAGAACGTAATAGACGGCGTTCCCGAAAAAACCTAAGCAAAAGGCCTTGATCCAGTCCGATGTGGTCAAAAGCGCCAGCGTCTTTCGACAGTAGTAGCAAATCACTAAACTTCCGATCGAATAGACGGTAAAACGCCCCATCGCTACGGTAGCGGGAGAATATTCAGGTAAAAGCAGCGGAATAATGTAAATAAAACCCCAAAGGGAACATCCGAGTATTCCGTACAGCACGCCCAGAAACATTTATCTAGCACCTGTTTTTCTTTTAACGTCTTAATCAATTAGACTTGAGGCTATCGGATTACCACCTAAAATTTAACCTCATTTAAGAAATAGGAGTCTAAATGTTAAAACGCTCGTTTTTGGCTATTCCGCTTGTGGCTGTACTCTCCATGAGTCTCTTGACAGCTTGTGGTGATAAAAAAGAGGCCGCTGCTCCGGCAAAGGCTGAAAAAGTTTTACGCGTTGGCACCAATCCTACATTTGCACCGTTTGAATTCCAGGCTAAAGGTTCTAACGATCTGACCGGTTTCGATATTGACCTGGCTAAAGCACTTGGCAAACAGATGGGTTACAAAGTTGAACTCGTCAACCTCGGCTTCGATGGTCTGATTCCCGCGCTCTCCACAGGCAACATTGACCTCGCTGTCTCCGGAATGTCCATTACGGAAGAACGTAAGAACGCCGTTGATTTCTGCGATCCTTACTACACTTCAGGCCTGATTGTTTTAGTTCGTCCCGACGAAACCAACATCAAAGGCATCAATGATTTAGTCGGCAAAAGAATCGGTGCACAGATCGGCACAACAGGCGCTACAAAGGCCAGCTCTGTTAAAGGCGCTGACGTCAAACAGTACAACAACGCCAACGAGCCGTTCATCGAACTCGACAACAAGGGCGTTGATGCCGTCATCAATGACCAGCCGGTCGTTGCTTACTACCTCGTGAACGGCGGCAAAGGCAAGATGATCGGTGACATCATGGAAGCCGAGTACTACGGCATCGCTGCCAAAAAAGGAAACAAAGCGCTTGTAAAACAAGTAAATGAAGCCTTAGCAGCGCTTAAAAAGAACGGAGAATACGATAAAATCTACAAGAAGTGGTTCGGAGCTTAATCTGATCCCGCTGTAGAAAGAGAGGGCAGGAATCAACAGTTCCTGCCTGTTGTCATATCTAAACACTGAGAAAATCACATCACAATGGCTTTGGAACTTAACCTGAGCATTATCACAGAGAACCTGCCGCTCTTATTAAAAGGCGCCGGTATCACGCTCGAAATTACTGCTCTTTCCGTGGGATTAGGCTTACTAATCGGTATGTTTGTCGGCGTCGCCAAACTTTCTGACAACCGACTCATACGAGGACTCGCTTCTGTCTACGTAGACTGTATCCGAGGCACGCCTCTGCTGGTTCAGATTTTCTTGGTTTACTTTGCTCTTCCTCAAATTATCGGACACCGAATCGATCCGTTCGTGGCAGCCGTCGGCGCCTGCTCGATTAACAGTGGTGCCTACGTTGCAGAAATCTTCCGCGCCGGTATTCAAAGCATCGACAAAGGACAGATGGAAGCTTCCAGAGCGCTCGGCCTCAACTGGTTTCAGGCCATGCGTTTTGTGATCATGCCGCAGGCGTTTAAGCGCATCATTCCGCCGCTCGGTAACGAATTCATCGCCATGCTGAAAGACTCCTCCTTGGTGTCCGTGATCGGTTTCGAAGAACTGACTCGTACCGGCCAGCTGATCATCTCCAGAACTTACGCCGCGTTTGAAATCTGGATTGTGGTCGCCCTCTTGTACCTCATCATGACTTTGGCCATTTCACGCTTTGTCGCTTTACTTGAAAAACGCTTCTCTAAAGGCACGAGAAAATAATCATGGAAGAAAAAGATTCAAAAACGATGATCTCCGTCAAACACCTCTCCAAAAAATTCGGTGACGTGACGGTCCTCAAAGATATCAATCTGGATATCAAAGAAAAAGAAGTGGTCGTGATTATCGGACCGTCCGGAAGCGGCAAAAGTACGATTCTGCGCTGTCTGAACCACTTGGAAACCCCGAGCGGCGGCGAAATCGTTATCGACGGCATCAAGCTCGAAGAAGGTGCAAACCTAAATGCCATTCGCCGTGAAGTCGGCATGGTCTTCCAAAGGTTTAATCTGTTCCCGAACATGACCGTTCTGCAGAACATCATGCTCGCTCCGATGCAGGTTCGCGGTAAATCTAAAGAAGAAGCTAAAGAAAAAGCCATGCGTCTGCTCAAACGCGTCGGTTTGGAACATAAAGCCGATGCAATGCCGGATGAACTGTCCGGCGGCCAACAGCAGCGTGTTGCTATCGCCCGCGCCTTAGCCATGAACCCGAAAGCCCTCCTCTTTGATGAACCGACCAGCGCTCTTGACCCGGAAATGGTGAAGGAAGTTTTGGACGTCATGAAGTCGCTTGCCAAAGAAGGCATGACCATGGTGGTGGTCACACACGAAATGGGCTTCGCCAAGGAAGTCGGCGACCGCGTGATGTTCGTAGACGGCGGCTTAATTGTCGAAGAAGCCACGCCTGAAGAATTCTTCTCTCATCCGAAGAACAAACGAACTCAGGATTTCCTCTCCAAGATCCTGTAGCCTCGGTTTCAGCTTTTCTTTTCTGCAAATCAGACCTTCGGGTCTGATTTTTTATTGAGAAAAGATTTTTCGTTTGCCTTTCTTAAATAGAATAGGATTTATCGTTTTTCCATAAAAATTTGCATAACAAGAGTACAAATATGAAAATTTCTCGTCTTTGCCTTCTTGCGGCATCCCTTGCCGCAGTCCTGACCGTTACCGGCTGCGATGATAAAAAAACGGCTACTCCTGCTGCTCAGGCCTCTGCTGCTAAAACATATAACATCGGTGTTGTTCAGCTTGTCGAACATCAGGCGCTTGACGCTGCCAACAAGGGCTTTGTCGACGGCCTCGCATCCAAGGGTTTCGTAGAGGGCAAGAACGTCAAATTTGACTTCCAGAATGCTCAGGCGGATCAGTCCAATCTTCGCAATATCGCAACCCGTTTTACCGGCAATAAGGTTGACTTGATCGGCGCCATTGCAACGCCTGCGGCTCAGACTATGGCCAACGCCACGAACAAGATTCCTATCGTCGCAACCGCTGTCACCGATTTTGAAATCGCCAAGCTCGTCAAGAGTAATGACAAACCGGGGACCAACGTAACCGGGTCTTCCGATATGGCGCCCATCAGCAACTTACTGGAACTGATCGTCAAAATTTATCCTAACGCCAAAAACGTCGGTGTGATGTACTCCTCCAGCGAAATCAATTCCGAACGTCAGGTTCAGATCTTCAAAGAAGAAGCCAAGAAGCACAATCTCAACGTTCGCGAAGCAACTGTCTCTAACGTTAATGACATCCAGCAGGCTGCTCAGAGCTTAGTGGGCAAGGTTGACCTTATCTATACACCGACGGACAACACCATTGCATCCGCTGTTCCGGCTCTAATCAAAATCACCGAAAAAGCCAAACTGCCGGTCTTTGCCGGGGAAGGCGGTGAAGTGAAAGGCGGAGCAACGGCCGCTATCGCGATTGATTACTACGAACTCGGCAAGATCGCAGGCACCATGGCGGCCGATATCCTTGAAGGCAAAGCCAAGCCAGAAACCATGCCGATCCAGTATCAGAAGAACTTCAAGACCGTTTTCAACGAAACCGCCGTTAAGAATCTCGGCTTGACCATCCCGGCTGATGTGAAGCACGAACTCGTTAAGTAATCAAAAGTTCTTTCGATGTTAGATTTAGTTTTATCCACCGTTTCTCAAGGCTTGCTGTGGGCCATTATGGCCCTCGGCGTCTTCCTTACTTTCCGCGTCCTGGATATCGCAGACTTGTCCGTTGAAGGCACCTTCCCTCTCGGTGCTGCTGTCGCAGCTACCTTGATCGACGCAGGTCACTCGGTTTGGTTTGCCATGCTGATTGCGCTGATCGCGGGCTGCATCGGCGGTACGGTCACCGCACTGCTGACCACCAAGCTTAAGATCCCGGCACTGCTTTCCGGCATTCTGACCATGATCGGCCTTTACTCCGTCAACCTCATGATCATGGGAAAAGCCAACGTCCCCCTGCTCCGCGCAGAAACCGTCTTTACGCTGACCGAGGATCTCTTCGGTGTTTCTTCGGTTGTCGCTACCCTGATTGTGGGTTTAATCGCAACGACAGTAGTCGGTGTGATCATGTATTGGTTCTTCGGCACTGTGCTGGGTACTGCTATTCGTGCCACCGGCTGCAACCCTCAGATGGCCCGTGCGCAAGGCATCAACACCAACGTCATGGTCATTCTCGGACTGCTTATCTCTAACGGTTTGGTCGCCCTTTCCGGCGCCCTCGTTGCCCAAAGCAACGGCTTTGCCGACGTGGGTATGGGTACCGGCACTATCGTCATCGGCTTGGCGTCGGTCATTATCGGTGAAGTGCTTTTCGGAACCCGCAGTTTCAAGAACTGGCTGATTTCCGTCGTTCTCGGTTCCGTGGTTTACCGCGCCGTCATCGCTATCGTGCTGGAACTCGGTATGCCGCCGAACGACCTAAAACTTTTTACGGCCGTCCTCGTCGCTATCGCCCTTTCCCTGCCTCTGATCAAAAACAAATTCGCCATCATGAAACGTTCGGAGGAAGCCGATGCTTAAGATCACTCATCTTCATAAGACCTTTTTCCCGAACACTCCGAACGAGAAAAAAGCGCTTCGCGGCGTCAATCTGACGCTCGAAGAAGGAGACTTTGTCACGGTCATCGGCTCCAACGGTTCTGGCAAGTCCACTCTGATGAACTGCATTGCGGGCGTCTTCTATCCCGATAAAGGTCACATCCTCATTGACGGTGTGGACGTTACGCGTATGCCTGAGCATGTTCGTGCCAAGTACATCGGACGTGTCTTCCAGGATCCGATGAAAGGTACGGCGGCAGATATGCAGGTTGCCGAAAACTTGGCGATGGCCAGCCGCCGTGGCAAACCTTTATCCTTAAAGTGGAGTTCTCAGAGCAGCCAATTGGCCGAATTCCGCGAAGCATTGAAAGAGCTGGATCTCGGCCTGGAAAATCGTCTGGAAACTCGTATCGGAACATTGTCCGGCGGTCAGAGACAGTCTATTACGCTGCTGATGGCTACCTTGGTTCCGCCCAAGCTTCTGCTCTTGGATGAACACACTGCGGCTTTGGACCCGAAGACAGCAGAGAAAGTTCTTAACCTCACGCAGAAACGTGTATCCGAGGGCAATCTCACGACGCTCATGATCACGCACAATATGCGCGACGCTCTGCGTTTCGGCAACCGCCTCATCATGATGCACGAAGGCCGTGTCGTTGTGGACGTCAAGGGAGAACAAAAGAAGGAGCTGACGATTCAGTCCCTGCTGGAACTTTTCGAGAAGGCCAGCGGCGCAGAGTTCGATGATCCCGAAGCCCTGCTTACCGTTGACTAACAAAAACTTTTGAAATTCTTCCGGTCCCGGTCTGTTAAGAAAATAGGCCGGGATTTTTTATGAATTCAATTTTGTATCGCGGCGTACCGTCGTCATCCACTTGCTCGCGAACTTCGGAGCCGACGCCGCCCACATAAATCAGCGTTTTGCCCCGCCAAACCAAAGGCAGGTTCTTGCGTTCAAACTCAGGGATCCCTGCTTCCTGGAAGAGCATTTTGAGGGCTTTGCGGGGACGGAATTTATGAATCTTAATTTTCTCACCGCCGGAGCGCCGGCGAATCGAGAGCGGCTGAGCTTTCAGATAACCTTCGTTAAAGCCCTCTTCGGCCGGTGTGAAAACAAGCTTCCCGTTGTACTGTGGTAAGTCAATTTCAGGTTCTCCGTGCCATTCGACAATGATCTCAGCTTCGCTTTCCGGCTTTTCATGCTCGGTGACCATAAGACGAGACCCGTATTTGCGAATTTCTAAACCGTCGGAGAACATGAGACAGACACTTTGCTTTGTCGTCTCTTTGATCTGGCGAATCATTTCCAGCAGACGCGTCCTCGGCAGGGGTTTAAAACCTACTCTGTCGAGCCACAATCTCAGAACCCGAGCTCTGCGTCCAGCAGGAAGTGCTAAAAAATCGTCAATACGAAGGTATTTCCCGTCGTTCTCAGACGCTTGATTAAAGTCGTCTTCGGCGACATCACAAAGCGTCTCTGCCGCTTCTGCTATCAGCTCTATGCTGCGGGCTGCGGCTGTTTTGAATCCCGGACGAATCTTTTCCAGTTCGGGAATGATGTTGTGCCGAATCGCGTTGCGAAGATATTTCGTATCTTCATTACTTTCATCTTCGACCCACTTGATACCTCGAATTTCGGCAAAACGTTCCAGTTCTGTCCTTTGAAACCCGAGCAGCGGACGCATAATCGTGCATCCGTCTTTGCGAAGCAGCGGAGGCATGGCGGCTAATCCCGCAGGACCTGAGCCTCTCATCCATTGAATAAAGAACGTTTCGAGCTGATCGTCTAAATGATGAGCCGTTAAGATCGCGTCCGCCGCTACCTTCCTCGCTTCCTCTTCGAGAACTTCATAACGAAGCTGACGCGCTTCAGCCTCAAAACCGGCGCCGCCCGAAGGCACTGTCACTTTTCTGAGAACAAACCGCACACCGCACTTCTTCGCGCGCTCTTCACAAAACTCAGCCCATTCGTTGGCGTGCTTTGAAAGGCCGTGGTGGACGTGGACCGCGGTAATTTCGCCGTAAGACTTTCCCTTGAGCTGGGAGACTGCGTAAAGCAGAACGGAGGAATCCAGACCGCCCGAGAAGGCGACAATCACATTGATCGGTTTCTCGCCGGAAGCAATCGGCAGTCCGTCGGCGGACAGCTGCAGCTGTCGGGCAGTATTTTCAAGAGCTGTCCGGACACGCGTTGTAATGCCGCGGACAGTTTTCTTTTCAGAAGGATTATTTTTCGACTTCGGCATATTTTCCGTAGTTGAGGAGCTTCTTGTAGCGCTCTTCCAGAAGCTCCTCGGTGCTCATGCGCTTCAGCGTGCGAAGGGAATCGCTCAAAGAACGCTTTAAGGTTTGGGCCATCGCTTCAGGATCGCGATGAGCGCCGCCTAAAGGCTCAGGCAGGATCTTGTCGATCAGACCGGCATCAAACAGCTGGTAAGCGGTCAATCCCAAGGCCTTTGCTGCATCCGGAGCCTTAGCTGCACTCTTCCACAAAATGGAAGCACAGCCTTCCGGCGAAATAACAGAATAAGTGGAATACTGAAGCATCTGAACGACATCAGCCACTGCAATCGCCAAGGCGCCGCCGGAGCCGCCCTCGCCAATTACCGTTGCAACGATCGGCGTTTTCAGTCGACTCATCACAAAGAGGTTGTGACCGATCGCCTCGGACTGCCCGCGCTCTTCAGCGCCGATGCCCGGATAGGCACCCGGTGTGTCGACGAAGGTAAAGATCGGCATGGAGAACTTCTCGGCTGTCTGCATCAAGCGGAGCGCTTTGCGATAGCCTTCCGGACGGCTCATTCCGAAATTACGGAGCGTTCTTTCGCGCGTATCACGGCCTTTCTGATGTCCGATCACCATAACCGGCTCACCGTTAAAACGAGCCATGCCGCCGACAATAGAAGGATCATCCGCGTAAGCACGATCACCGTGCAGTTCATGGAAGTCCGTAAAAATCATGTTGATGTAATCCAGTGTGTACGGACGATTCGGATGGCGAGCCAAAAGCGACATTTCCCAAGGAGAAAGCTTATTGAAGATTTCTTTGAGAAGTTTGGCTTTTTTCTTTTCAAGCCCGTTGATGTCGCTCGTTAAATCCAAACCTTCGGATCCGGAGCTCATATCGCGGAGTTCCTGAATTTTTTCCTCAAGCTGAGCAACGGGTTTTTCAAATTCTAAGTAAGTGACTTTTGCCATGTTATTCCTTTAGTACTGCATCGGTCCGTTGTTAAGGCTTCGCCATAAATACCATGTGCCGGCGGTTTTCCATGGACCCCATTTGGCAATCACCGATGACATTTCTTCTTTTCGGTCGGCCGCTGACCATTCTTCAAACGCGATCTCCGGAAAATACGCTTGGCCGACGGCTTTGATAAAGCCGTAATCGAGCATTGGAGCAACATCCGGACGACGCAGCGCAAAGATCAAAAACATTTCCGCCGTCCAGGGGCCTACGCCTTTGATGGTACAAAGTTCCTTGATAACTTCCTCATTGGAACGATGTTGAAAGCCGTCGGCCGCATCCGGATTCTCGAGAAAAAAGCGACAGATATCAAAAACGTACTCAATCTTACGTTCGCTCAAACCTGCGGTCCTCAAGGTTCGACGATGTTTTCGGGTAATAATTTCAGGTTTTATTTCTTTACAGGCTTTAGCAAACCGTTCCCATATGTTGGCCGCCGCTTTAACGGAGATCTGCTGCCCGATCACGGAGCGCAGCAGCGTCTCAAAAGGATTCCCGCGAGTCGCAAGAAATCCTTCAGGATTGGCGCGAATGATTTGGGCCATGACGGGATCAGCTTCGGAAAGCTCCTTTTTAGCTTGATCCCACCATTCGGGTTTTTCGGTTTGCTCTGCCATAGAGATTAAGCTCTGCGCCAAGTCGTCACACCGCCGGGAGCATCTTCCAAAACAATATTCTTTTCTAAGAGCTCCTTACGGATTTCATCAGCTCTTGCCCAGTTCTTAGCAGCCTTTGCCGCCTTTCTTTCCGCGATCAAGGCTTCGACAGCTGCTTCGTCCACTGAATCCACGGCGCCTTTGACGAAGGCTTCTGGGTCTAGCTGGAGGATGCCAAGCACACCGCCGAGTTTTTTGAGCTGGCGTGCAAGTTCAGGAGACTTCGTTTGGTTGACTTCTTTGGCCAATTCGAAGAGAACAGCAACAGCCTGAGCCGTATTGAAATCGTCATCCATCGCTTCTTTGAACTGAGCGGCATACTTTTCGTTCCAGTCCAGAGGGTTGTCGTCTGCTGGCGTATTTTTGAGCGCCGTATAAAGACGAATCAGTGCCTGATGAGCGTCTTCGACCAAAGCAGAAGAGAAATCGATCGGGCTTCTGTAGTGGGGGCGCAGTAAGAAGAAACGGAGCGTTTCGTTGCCGTTCTTGTCGCCGTACTGAGTGTTCGTTTCCTTTAAAGCATCACGGATGGTCCAGAAGTTGCCGAGAGACTTACTCATTTTCTCGCCGTTGACGCGCAGCGGACCGGAGTGCATCCAGGTGTTCACGAACTTCTTACCGTTGGCAGCTTCACTCTGAGCGATTTCATTTTCATGGTGCGGGAACATCAAGTCAGGACCGCCGCCGTGAATATCAAAGGTTTCTCCAAGCAGATCACAGCTCATGGCAGAGCACTCAATATGCCAGCCGGGACGTCCTTTGCCCCATTTGGAATCCCACTCGGGTTCACCGGGTTTTGCTCTCTTCCAAAGTGCAAAGTCCAGCGGATCCTGCTTGGCTTCCTCAACTCTAACGCGCTCCCCGGGCTGCAGTTCGTCGACTTTCTTGCCAGACAAGGCGCCGTAGGGTTTAAATTTACGAACGGAGAAATCGACGTCACCATTCTTGTCCTGATAGGCATAGCCCTTTTCTTCGAGCTTCTCGATCAGGGCAAGCATCTTAGGAATGTATTGAGTCGCTCTCGGCTCAACGCTCGGAGGCAAGCAGCCGAGTTCACCGAGATCTTCCTGCATGCGCTTGGTATAGGTCTCGGCCAGCTCGGACGGCAGAATCTTGCGTTCAGCCGCACGTTTAATAATCTTGTCGTCAACATCGGTTACGTTGCGGACGAATTTGACGTCGTAGCCGCTCTCCTGGAGCCAGCGTCTTGCCACGTCAAAAGCGATAAATGTTCTTCCGTGTCCAATGTGGCAGTCATCGTAGACGGTAACGCCGCAAACATACATTCCGACTTTTCCGGGTGTAATGGATTTAAAGGGCTCCACACTACGAGAGAGCGTGTTGTAAATTTTTAAGGCCATCGGACTTCCTTTCGTTAATGGAACAGCCGGATTGAGTCGAAGCTTCCTAACTTCTGCTCGCACCGAGCCTAATTTGTTGATTTTACCAAATGGAAGCCTCCACACCTAAGCCGGAAACCGTCTGTACCAAAGTCAGAAACACCGTCCTTCTAAGTGGAAATCCCTAGAGCTAACATTCCTAATAAATTGAAGTCTAATTAGACTTAGAGATGTTGTTTTAAGGAGCTCGTAATGAAGCGGTTCGCAATCATCTTTGCTTTATTATCTTTGCCTTTCATTGCCGGCTGTATGCACCACGGCCATTATTACAACGACCATCGTCCGTACGCCTCCGACGGCTACTACGGACCTCATCGGTACTACAACTCGGCATACCCGCAATATCCCTGCGCAGAACCTCAGCAGAGAATGCCCCGTCGTGGTCACTATCGGTACTAAGAAAAATTTTATTGAGCATTTCTGACACAAAATTGATTCAGAAAGCTCTTAGATCGAGTAGGGGGACGGATTGCTCCGCCCCTCTCTCACAGCACCCATCGTGCGGTACCGCAATGGGCGCTTCATTAACGAATCTCCATAAAGCGGAGAGAGTACAGGCCTAATCTTACAAAACGGTCGTTCTTGATGGCTTGATTCATGTGCGATTGCCCTGAGTTCCACCAAGCACCTCTTCCATTACCAGAACTTTTCCAGGCTCTTTCGGGATCGATTCCAAGTTTCACAAGATTTCGTTCTCTCGTTTTCGATTTCTTCCATGCTATCCAGATAAGTTTCCTGAGATGATGTCGGATTCTTTGGTCCATTTCTTCCCAGTATTGCTTTCTGTCGTCCAGACGATAGTAGTTCCTCCATCCTCTAAGGATTGGAGTAATAGCTTTAATCGTCCATCCTAGTGAAGTCCCCCGCGCAGTGTTAAATATCTTGTGTAGTTTCGCCCACAGCCTCTTTACGGACTTTTGTGCCACGACAATACGTGTACAGTCTGCTTTCGAGAAGGTGTACCCGAGAAAGACCGAGTCCCTCGGACGAAAGGTGCCACTCTTGTCACGATTTACTCGCAACTTGAGTGTCTCCTCTACATATTTGGTGATATTTGTCAGAACTCGCTGAGCCGCTTTCTCTGATTTCACATAGATATTGCAGTCGTCCGCGTAGCGGACATGGTTGAGTCCTCTTGTTTCCAATTCCCGATCCAAATCCGTCAGCATAATGTTTGACAGTAGCGGACTGAGCGGCGATCCCTGAGGTACGCCTTCCAGTCTTGGACTTACAAGCCCGTCTTCCATGATGCCTGCGTTTAGGTATCGCCTGATTAGTTTCAAGATTGCCTTGTCGTCGATGACTCGGCTGACTCTGTCCATCAAAATATCGTGGTTGACCCGGTCGAAGAATTTGGACAAGTCCATTTCAACGACCCATCTATTTCCATCTTCGATGTACTTTTGAGCTCTTTGCACTGCCTGCTGGCAGTTCCGTCCCTCTCTGAACCCATAACTTTTGTCCGAGAATTGATCCTCGAACGCGTCTCCAATGGTCATCACTATGGCCTGTTGGATTGTTCGGTCCAAGAGAGTTGGAATTCCTAACATCCGTGTGCCCCCGTTTGGCTTGGGTATATCCACGCGTCGAACGGGAGCGGGAATGTAGGTACCGTTTTTAAGTTTCTGTCTGATCTTCTCCCCGTGAACTCGCAAAAGGTTAGGAAGTTGCTCATAGGTTATCCCGTCTATGCCGGGTGCTCCTTTGTTCTTGATAACCTTCTGCGCCGCATCGTCGAGATAGAAACATACTAAATCGATGAGCGGACAGCCTCTAGGTTCAGCTTTCATCCAATGTGACTTCGCCACGACTAGCTGCTCCTTCTAACGACATGGTCTTCGAGGCAGTCTTTGGCGCGGATTTCGTTGCGTTGATTGATTTTGCCCCACTTCTTCGAAAAGCTACACGACTCCGGGTTCTTATCTGCACGGCCCGGAGGCGTCTTTGCGAATCGAACCGAATATATCTGAGGACGTTCCAGAGACTAGGTCTCGAAGGCTATGGCCCTCACAGGAAATTAACAGTCTTTTTCTCCGTTGAGACGGGTGAGAACACGGACCAGCACTTCAAAACCGATGGGCATGCTTCTGACGTCATCGGGGTCAAAGTCAGAGCGATGGTTGCAGGTGCTGTCTGCTCCGTAATAGAAATGGGCTGCTTTTCCCCCGAGTTTTTGTACACGGTCCATCATCACGGTGAAGTCTTCGCTACCGCCTTTTTCACTGTAGCGACCGACACCCTTTTCTCCTACCGTTTCGCAGGCACATACTTCAAGAAGGTCGGCCAGTTCGGGGGACGGATTCATGGTGTAGGCCTGACCGACCTTCTCGATCCGGTAAGTCACATCAAAAGCTGCGCAGGCAAACTTCACGGATCGCTCGGCTTCAGAGAAAGCGTATTGACAGAGTTCGTTGGATGCTCCGCGGACTTCCATTTCCATCTTGGCCTTGACGGGGATCACATTGCGCATTTCACCGGCAGTCAGTTTTCCGCAGCTGATGGAAGTCAGTCCATCACCATGCTTGGGCATGCTCCCGCAGAGAACCAAGGCGTGAGCTGCCGCCATCAGAGCATTTCTTCCGTCTTGCGGATTAGCCACTGAGTGTGCCGCTCTGCCCTCGAGATGAACGTCAAATTTAATCGTGGCATTGTACCCAGGCTCGGAAATGAATACCTGTCCAAGGCGCGGAGTGCATGCGATGTGAGCCCCGACGAGATAGTTCACGTCGTCTAGGATACCGCTTTCGGTCATAGCAAGTGCGCCTCGAGTACCCTCTTCTGCGGGCTGAAAAAGAAGTTTTACAGTGCCGTTGAGCTCAGCTTCATGAACTTTAAGCCAATGAGCCATAGCCAAGCCGGTAGCCGCATGGCAGTCATGGCCGCAGGCATGCATCTTTCCCTGGAATTCGGACCTAAAGCCTTCTTTATTGGGGATGTGGTCCACATTCTCGGTTTCGGTGACGTAAAGCGCATCGATATCAAAGCGAAGTGCTGTCACAGGGCCCGGACGGCCGGTTTCCAGAATCGCGGCACACCCAGTATAGCCCTGACAGGCACCAATCGCCTCCTTGGAAATTCCGAGTTCAACTGCCTTGCACTGAGCAGCTTCGACTTCGGTTTTGGACCTTCCCATTACAAAGTCAGGGTTAATAATAGCTTTACCGAGAAGGACTTCATAGCCGAGCTCGTTAAGTCTCTCGGCGATGATGGCTGTAGTCCGGAATTCGGTCCAGCCGGTTTCAGGATATTTGTGAAAAGAGCGGCGGAAGCTGACCATCTCTTCAGTGTAGTTTTTCAGATCTTCAAACATGGTTTTTCTTTGGTGTAGCAGATTGACTGATGGGCCTTCACGTTATTCCGGTCAGGACGGAAGCGTTGTAATGTCACCTGCCTCTTCATCATATAAAAAGTGAAAGAAGGGGAAAGGCGATGACTGTAAAACTAGGATGGGACAGGGAGCGGAGGAGCAACCCCGAGTTTTTCCCGACTTCGGTCTCAGAAGATAAAGATCTCCTGAGACTTACTATGTTTTACGAGAGGCTGCGGGAACCCAAGAGATCAGGAAAAGATAAGCAGCGAGAGAATTGCAACGATCATTGCGGGGGCTGTTCTTTGAACAAGGCTCAGCGGGTTGGTGCGGCAAAGACCTGCGATCACGATCACAACACCGGCAATCGGACTCATCGTGCGACCAAGGGCACCGGAGACATAAGCCAGGTTTCCGAGTTCAATAACGGACATGCCGAAGGTGGCTGCGTGAGGTGTTACAGCTTCGTTAAATGCCATCGTGGCAGCGTCGCCTAAACCGACGAGGATGGCCATGAAGTATGGTCCGAGAATGCCGAACCAGCGAGCATATTCATTGGATGTCTTGAGCACTTCGATCATGTCGCCGACGAGACCGCTGGCACGCAGACCCATGGCAAAAACGCTAGCCGAAATGATGATACTGACGATATTGGCAAACCCTTTTCCGCAACCGTTAAAAAATTCATTAACAACTTTTGAAGGATTGGTTCCGGTAACGCAGATAGCGAAGATAGCACCCACGACCATAGCTTGGGCTACACCCATCTTGACCATCGGAAGACAGGTATTGCCGATGATCAAAAGAACAAGTGGGAAGAGAGGAGCAAAAGCTTTAAGGATATTGATGCGCTCCACGGTTTCGCCGAGGCTTTCCATTCCGTCGAAGGATTCGCCTCCCCTATAGTCTTTGCGAATGAATTCAACAACGGTCACGCCAATAACAGCGATGGCCCAAAGAATCAGGTACGTATTCATATTCTTAAGAATGAATTCCATACCGGAAATGCCAACATACCCGCCCACCATGTTCTGGTGAGGGCTTCCCGGGTTCATGAAAGAGCCTATTGTTCCCGCAAGGATGGCAGCACCGGCACCTACCGGTTTGATACCAGCCCGGATCATGACCGGGATTAGCGAAGCGCCTACAGCGGCTGCACAACCAGCTGCACTCGGAATAGCAGTGTTAACCAGCAGCGTGACGATAGTGCAGGCAGGGATCAAAAGAATGCCGAGTTTCTTAAGAGGCTTGGACAGAAGACCGACCAAATGGAGGTCGCATTTGGTCAGCGTAATAACAAAGGCAAAACCCATGGCGCCGCAGATTGCCTGCACCAGAGTTCCATTAGTCATCATCTTGGCGAACTGATTCAGACCGTCAAGAGGTTTCAGTGCGGTACAGCAGAGAAAGAGGCCAGAACATAAAAGCGTCGTTCGGACATCCCATTTTTTTACAAGAGCCGCAACGGTCAAAACAATGACCGCGACAGCAATCCATGAGGTGAGCTGCATATTTTCTCCAGAGGTTTTGTGGAACTTAAAAAATCATAAATAAGTCTTTTTCTGTAAAAAATATGCAATAACTATATTTAATAACTCAGTTATAAGAGCATTGATTTTTAAGTTGACTTCTGCCCTGTTGCGTTTTAAGGATATTTCAATACTGTCTTGCACTTAAAATTAAAAAAAACATCAATTCGCATATCACATTTATATATTTTTCAACTCCGTCAACTCTTATATAAGACTATTGAATAAATTTATTAAATAGCTGAGAAATCTCTGTTGCATATTTAATTAAAGACTAAAAGCCAATAATAAAAAACAGAAAAACGCATTTACTCACCAAGGAGAAAAGTATGAAAAAAGTACTGACGCTCTGCTCGGCTTTAGTCATCCCAATTCTGTATGCCTCTGATGCTCATGCAGAGGTCACACTCTACGGAAAAATCGAGACGGCCGTCCATATCGAAAAACAGCGCGGAGGCGACACTCTTGTCAATATGGATGACCAGGGCTCACGTGTCGGTCTCAACATCGTTGAAGATTTAACAGGTAAATGGAAAGTAAAGGGATATCTGGAAATCGGTTTCAACTCCGACAACGGTACCTACAACCAGACGACAGGCAATAAACCCGGTACAACACTCTTCGGACGCCGTTCCATTCTCGCTGTTGCCAATGAAGATTACGGCGAACTGGGCATGGGCCGCATGGGTAGTGTCCGCTCCACCATTTCCCCCTACAGTCTGGTTATGGCCTGGATCGATCCGATGGAAACCGCCTACGGCGACATCGCTTCGATCGGAAACGTTTGGGGCAACGATCCGCGCTCCAATAACTGCGTGACTTACGTTACTCCCCGTATAAACGGCTTCAAACTCGGCGCAACGTGGTCTTTCGCTACGACAGACGACGACAATCATCCGGCTCACGAAAACAACCGCATGCTTTCGCTCGGCGGTAACTGGCAGAACAAGATTTTCGGTGTCTACGCAGGCTTCACTAATATGTGGTGGGGCCATGACAACGGCAAGAGTACCGATTGGGTCGACAATGGTAAAAAATACACTCGAGCAAATTCTCAAGCCTACACGTTAGGCGCAACTTGGAAAGCTACGGATGCCCTGAAACTTTACATCGGCGGCCAGTACATGAAGAACTGGCGCAATGCGAGCGGTTGGAATCTTGACTCGATTAAGACAACTGTAGATGGTGTCGCTTATACAGATGCTGACCGCAAATACGGCATTGATGCCTGGAACACCATCATAGGCTTCCGTTATCACCCAGATGCTCATTGGCGTTTCGTCCTCGATTATGTGAGTCTCTTCGGTCACCACAAGATGGCAGATTCTCAAAAACTGAAAGCCAGCCGTCAGAACATCAACGGCGCTATCGAGTACAAGATTACAAAACGTACGATGGCTTATATCCACAGCTCCTACTCGATCGGCCGTAAGCAACTCAATACCCCGAAGGTCAACACCTGGGTTTCTCACGTAGGTCTGCAGCATTGGTTCTAATTGATCACTTGACAATCCTTTAAACGAATCCTCTCCAATTGATTCTTTGCCCCAACTCTTCCAGTCCTCCTTTGGAATCAGTCGGGGCTTTTTCATGGAACGCCACCGACCCCTCTCGCGTTTTCCATCTCCTCGCTGAAGATATCTAACCCAGCTGGCTTTCTTCATGCACGCGCAAAGATCGGCGTGCAAAATTAAAGGCCCCGTCAAAAAATGAGGCTGCCTGAGTTTGCGTAATCGGAAAGGCTTACGGGGAAATCTGAGAAAAACTCGCGGGCAAAGAGTCAGCGACTCAAAATCATGCTTTGGTTTTCCGTGACGTTTAGGAGAAAACGCAGCTCCACAATTTCCCCGTAGGAATTATGAGAAGTCCTCTGAATCATGATCCCGGGGAACGGAGTCTGAACTCCTGCCTTCTGGGCCTGTTCAGGATTGAGGAGCACGGCACGTGCAACATCTTGCATGTGCGTAACGGTCACACCGTAGACTTCCTGATAAAAAGCATAAATAATCGGATAGTCACTGCTCGTCAACTTTTCTAACGTGAGGCCCGGATAAAAACGCTCAGGAAGATAAATATCGTCAAAGCACACCACTTCCCCGTTAGGTGCCCAGGAAGTCTCTCGGCGAATGTGAAAAACCCGTTCACCCTGCTGCGTCCCAACCCTCTGAAGCACTTTTCCGAGAGGAGCAATCTTCTCAAAGCTCACAATCTTCGACTGACCGACCTTCAGAGTGACGTCGTCTGACTCAAACCAGTTAATCCGCGTCTTGACGTTTGATACATTTCTTCGGAAGCTCGCGACGAAGGTTCCACGCCCCTGATGACGAACAAGGATTCCCTCCTGCACTAAGGCCTGAAGGGCTCGGCGGACCGTCCCCTGGCTCACACTGTACATATCTGCAAGGGCAAGCTCATTAGGAAGCATGGCATTAGCCTGCCAGACACCCTTGCGGATCTGGTCGATGATCTTTTCCTTAACCTGTTCAAAAAGAGGTTTGGAGCAGACAGCATCCGAGTAGTAGAGAGAGGGCATGTTTTTCTCCTTTGGGATTAGACAGAGAAGAGGTTCTGTTAGTTACAATTCTAAAATAGAGTTGATTCATTTCAGATGGACCCCGAAAACAGAGACCATCGCCGCATGTAACACCCCTCGGGTTGCTGAAGAGGATTTTCACAGCATTGTATTGTTTTCATCGATCTCTCCGACAAACTGCAGAAATTTGATCGCTGTGTGAATTCAGTCATCAGTTACAAGGGTGAAGTCACACAAACATTCTCGAATAACTCTCATTTGACTGTCACTCGTACAAATACCTATTCTTATAACTCATTTATAAAGGTTACTGTGTTAAAAAAAATCAGTCATCTTTGCTAGATGACTATCTGAGCTACAAAAGCTAGATAGGAGAGCTTTCGAACGATTCCTAGAATCATCTGCAACAGAAAAAATTTCTTTTACCGATTGCAGTTTCTATGGAAAACAACATTCTTAAAACACGCTGGCTCTATCTCTTGCTTTTCTGCGTGGTTAACCTTTTCACTGGCCTTCTCTATTGCTGGAGCGTTCTTTCCCTCCCTCTTGCAGAGCACCTCTCTCAGGCTGTAGGAGAGCCGGTAAAAGTTCAGGACCTTGCACTTGCCTTCAGTTTTGCCAGCTTCATCAACCCGGTCGGAATGATCATCGGCGGGTATTTTTGTGACCGCTTCGGCCCGAAGATTGTGCTCGTTCCCTCCGGCCTGATTGTCGCCTTAGGCCTTGCTCTGACTTCTATTGCAACTTCCGTCGCCCAAGTCAATATCTTCTTCGGTCTGATCTTCGGTTTCGGCGTAGGCCTGACTTACACGTCGACAATCGGAAGCGTCCTTAAATACTTCCCGGACCGTGCAGGTTTTGCGGGCGGTCTGGCATCCATGGCCTACGGCTGCTGCGCAATCATCCTCCCCCCAATAGCTAATCTTCTTATCCAGAACTTCGGCACTTCCATGAGTCTACGAATCCTAGCGATATGTTCAGGCTCCGTCATCGTCATCGGAGGTCTTCTTTCCCAGAAATGTCCTTCCGGAATTGCGATTGCTTTGAAAAAAGTTCTATCCAATAAGAAAACAAAACTTTCCTGTGCAGGCCCAGACAAGGATTGGAAGCAGATGCTGGCAACTCCGGCATTCTGGCCCATGCTCTTTCTCTACATCTCAGGATGCACTGCTCCGTTGATGATGTTTTCTTCCGCATCATCGATCGCACAGATGCAGGCGGGATTCACACCAGCGGCGGCCGCTCTCTGCGTTTCTGCGATCGCCTTTGCGAACACCGTAGCACGATTCATTGCCGGTTCTGCTTCAGACAAATTCGGTCGCCTTCCTTCTCTGGCCTGTGCTCAGATTCTCTCATTCGTCGGCTTGGGTTGCCTCATGGCTGCAACTCAGGAAAATCAAAGCTTCTTCGTAGCCGGTCTCATCCTTCTTGGCATCTGCTACGGATCCTTCGTAGGCATTTATCCTGGCTTCACGGTAGATCAGTTCGGATCCAAACATAACAGCGTTAATTACGGAATCATGGCCGCTGGCTTTTCGCTGGGTGGCGTATTAGGACCTGTAATACTCACAGTGACAGCTGACGGTTCCAACTTCAGCTTAGCCTATATATCTGCCACTTCAGTCGGTTTGGTAGGCGCTGTCTGTTGGCTGGTTTGCATCCGCCTATTGAGTAAAAACAAGAAGGAGTTCAATCGCCGGACGGCTACCTGACGCCCCTCGAAGAACCCTGAAAAATTTTAGCAATGACGTAACCACTCCCTGCCCACTCCTTGGGCGTCTTTTTTCTTGGTTGGAGCTTTCTCCCCAAAAATTTTAATCAATAATCTGAGAACGACAAACAGTCCTTTTCGGAAGGAGCGACTCGGAAAATGCGGTGTTAAGGGAGTTGGTCTTTGAAATATTGGTTTGCAACCGGCTATCTCCGGTAAGAAAGAATCCCTGAGAGAATACTTACGTCTCGGTCATCCCTCTGATTCATCTTAAGAGCCCTTTGCCTGCCTTCTTTTGCTCAGTTTTATCCGGGTATCTTCCATCCCGGCCAACTGAGGGCTACTTTGCCAAAAAGAGCTGCAGAAGGTCAAGGAATCTCTGCATAAAAGGTGGGTAATGTGATATAATTAGCGCGCTACCAAAAAGTGTGATTATGAAGATTAAAGCTCCCTGATTCGCTGATTTATTCGCAGAAACCTCACCGCAGCTGGGCGGTGCCAGAAGAACGAGGTTCCTTGAGACTTTGGACCGCATCATTCCTTGGCAGGATTTGAAATCGCTGATCGGACCCTACTATAGCGAAGGCAAACGAGGCGCTCAGCCTTATCCTCTGGAGCTCATGATCCGCGTTCATTTTCTTCAGCTGGTCTATAACCTGTCGGACCCAATGTGTGAAGAGACACTTCACGACTCCTTCGCATGTCGCCGCTTTGTCGGTTTGACGATGGATTCAAAATGTCCGGACGAGACTACGATCCTGCGTTTCCGCCATCTTCTTGAGAAAAACGGCCTGGATAAACAGGTCTTTGATTTGTTCAAAAAGCAGCTTACCGACAGAGGTCTTCTCTTCAGCAAAGGCACGATAGTTGACGGTTCTTTCATTGAGGCTCCGAGTTCGACAAAAAACGCTGACTAAAAGCGAGATCCTGAAATGCATTCAGCGAAGAAAGGCAACAATTGGCACTTCGGGATGAAGATGCACATTGGTGTGGATAAAGCTACAGGAATCATCCACACGGTTGTAACGACTCCGGCTAATGTTCACGATGTTACACAGGTAGACGAATTACGCCGCCCTGATGACTGGGAAGTAATCGGAGATTCCGGATATCTCGGTATGGAAAAGCGCGATAGTGCAGATCCTGAACGCGTAACCTATACGGCCGCGAAACGTTACAGCCAGAGAAAGAAGCTCTCAGCAGATAGAGTCGCGGACGAAAAGGTTCTGAGCTCGATTCGATGTAAGGTCGAACACGCCTTTCATCGAATTAAAGTTCAGTTCGGATATAGGAAAGTCAGATACAGAGGGCTGGCCAAAAATACGGCGCGTTTAACTATGCTGGCCTCGATTGCCAACATGTTTATCGGGAATTGCTTCGAAAAACGAAACAAGGTGAGCTTCGCCTAGGATAACTGTATCTATTAAGGGGAAAATTAATTGATTAGGCCCAAATCAATTCCTCCCGAATGGAAAATTCCTGACAATTTCCTCAAAAATTAAAACTCCGGAGGGCCATTTGGAAGAATCAAGCGTTTTGCAGAGCTTCCTCAAAGAAAAAGGCATTTGCAGCGAAACTCATGCTCCGCTTTCAAATGCCCCATTGGCCTTGGAGTCAGTTCTGAGACGCAGATTAAGACTTTAGAACCGGTTAACACGTTCCGGCTCAGGCGTCGAAAGATCAATAACTATCGGCTCATAACCTGCCTCTCGGATCGCCTTTTCACCGCGGGAAGTAGTAATGATTCGGACAGGTGTGGGATAAAGCTTGCCGTCTTTCATATTGAGCTTGCCGTCACGAAAACTACTGACTGCTTCTCCTTTATCCATATCTACGACGGTTACGTCTGCAACGGCACCCGGCGTGAAGTGACCGCGGTCAAAGAGACGAAGATGGCGCGCAGTATTGAGGGATGCCTTTGCCACAAATTCAGAAAGAGTCAGTGCACCGAATTTAACCAGAGCAAGTCCCATCGGGATAATGACATTACGGGGAATGCAGCCGCCGTCCGTGGAGAATGCATCCACTACGAAGCTGCCGTCCTCCCTCTTTGCTGAGGCAAGCATGAGGCGAGACACAGCAGAATTAACAGGAAAACATCCGACAACGTTTGTGGTTCCGGCATCCTCCCAAAGCTTTTCAGCGGCCGCTCCGTAAACAGCCTCAGTGACATAGCCGTTGTCATGAAGCGTAGCAAGTATCCCCTTGCGGAATGCCTGACGGATACCATCCGCGGTAGCAGGAAGTCGAAAGAGCTCGAGACACACTTTGGTTACATAGTCGAGGGCCTCGCCGTTTTCGTTGCAGGAAAGATGCGTGCCGTTCAACGGGCTAAGATAGGCTTCAGACCAAAGCTTCGGATTCGTCTTCAGGAGTTCAATTGCCTCATCAGCTTCGGACTGGGCGCTCCGGACACGACCTCTGCAGTACGAATTAATATGAGCGAGATGAAGGCGCATGCCGTCCGCAACCTCCACAGCCTCACGCATGCCTAGAATATCAGACTTGTTGTTGGTCGAACCTGCATGCCATGCAACATAAAGATTTTCTTCATTGCATAACTCAATTACTTTATGGCATGTTGCCGGATCCAAAGGCCAGTGCCCACCCACAAGTTTGACACCCAAAGCACCGCCTTCCGTATGGGAATGCGTCCAATCAGTGATTTGTTTATCGCTCGGGCTCGCAGTTCCATGCATCGAATTGGGGTCGTAACGATCCACAATACCAAAGGTAATACCGGCCCCACTTCGTTTCGTGGTTTTCAGCACTTCGTCTAGGGGGCCTGCCATATCGAGGCAGGTAGTTACACCCGCCAATGCCGTCATACGGGCTCCGTGCTTTGAGCCGTACACACTTCCGAAATGCATGTGAGCATCGATCAGGCCAGGCATAACCAACTTGCCTTGGCAGTCTTCGATCTCCTTGGCGTTGGAAAGATCGTGTCCGATCATTTCGATTTTTCCCTCTTTCACCGCTAGATCGCCGACCTCATTCGTTCCGTTTAACGGATCGACAATTAAACCGTTTTTGAGTATCAGGTCAAACATGGATTTCCACCTCCTTGAGATAATTTAAATTGGATAAAGGACATCATGATTCCTTACCCTAAAAACATCAAGGCTAGTGGAATAAAAGTATTTTTTAATCAGGCAACGAAATAAGAGAGACTGATAACTGAATTATCTGTGTTTCTTTTTTTGTTTTTAGTTCAGGTCCTATACTTCCCCTGACGGATAACCAAAGGAGAAGAAGATGAAAACCACTTTCGTAGCCGTAGGAGACTGCTTTATCACACGTCGAATACCCGAGCGAGGATACGAGGGTTTTGATGAATTGAAGGATTTGATCAAGAGCCACGACGTTAAATTTGCCAACCTCGAACAGACATTTCACGATCAGGAAGGCTACCCTTCAGCTGCCAGTGGCGGGACCTGGGCTATGGCAGAACCGGAACTTCTCGATGAAGTCGCCAAATTCGGCTTCAACCTATATAACGTCGCCAACAACCATACCGGCGACTACGGTCAGGGCGGAGTCCTTGCCACCATGCAGCATCTCAAAGAACGCAAAATGATCTATGCGGGAATCGGAAGAAACCTTCATGAGGCCTCCCGTCCCTGCTATCTGGAAACCCCGCAGGCTCGTGTCGCAATGATCGGAGTCACCACTTCTTTTGATCCGGCAGCTGCAGCAGGAGGCCAAAGCGTTGAGATGCATGGAAGACCGGGTCTCAATCCTCTGAACCACAAAGCTATCTACCATCTCACTCCGGAAACATTTAAGGCAGCTCAAAAGCTTGCACAGGCAACCCTCATCAACTGGCCGATTGAACAGATGATCCAGTGCGGTTATGCCAATCCCTTCCCAAAGGGAACAATGCCCTTCGGAAAAATGCAGTTCGTCGAAGACGAAAACGAATTCATTGAGACTATCCCAAATAAAGCGGACTTAGACCGCATCATCGGGGAGATTGTTGAAGCAAAGAGACAGGCCGATATCGTCCTTGTCAGTCTGCACGTGCACCAAATGACGGGGAAAAACACCACGCTTCCCGCCCAGTTCCACGAAACGTTTGCCAGATCCTGTATTGACGCAGGTGCATCTGCGGTTATCGGCCATGGACCCCATGAACTCCGAGGCATTGAGGTTTACAACGACGGCATCATCTTCTACAGCCTCGGCAATTTCATTTTTGAAACGGAAACGACTGCTCTTCAGCCTTACGACGCTTATAAAGCACGTGGCATGTCGACCGAGACCAAGGTCGGTGCTTATATGGACCAACGCAGTGCCAACGGCACCCGCGGTTTCCCAGTAATGCCTGAAATATGGAAGGCCGTCATCCCGAGCTGGATCGTTGAGGATGGAAAAATCACCGAAGTTAAGCTTCACCCCATTGATCTCGGCATGGAAAAGAGCCGTGGAACGCGGGGAAGACCGGCATTATCCAGAAGCCAAGAGACTCTTGAATATTTGGCCAAACTCTCCGAACCCTACGGGGTGTCCATTGATATTGAGGAAGGTGTCGGGACAATCAGACTCTGATCGCTGGCCACCTTTCTCTGACAATCCGGCTCGTTTATGGGCAAGTCATTGCGTATGCAGAACTCTGCAGCAGCCTCTAGTTCCGGGCCAAGGGTCAGAAAGTCAGAGCTTTATTTGCACGCCTGAAGATTGACTACCGCGGGAGAAGAGGGTCGGTACTTGGCAACATAGGCAAAAGACTTCACAACCGTATGGAGGAGCAAAGGTTCCGTATTACAGAACTTATCCACACAAGGTATCGTGATCTCCAGCCAGCACTTGTTCGCAATTGCCTTCTCAGGGATGAATCCATCGAAGTATCCGATGAGTTCTTTCGGAAAATCCAACGAGAAGCGTTTGGACTACAAGCCAAAAGATCGAACCTCTGCTCCCCTTAAGACGCAGAAAGAAGCGGTTTGGGGACCGAAGGGAGCCCGCACCACTGGTTTAGAGAGAAACGTCCTACATGCTCGTTGCTTCTGCTCACTGATGACGCAACCGACCAGATCACATCTGCAGGCTTTTTGAGACAGAAATAGCCTCCGAATACTTGAACCTTATCCTCAAACATGTAGTTCGCTATGGCGTTCCTCTCACTTTTTACTACAACCTCCACAGCATCTTCACTCCGACCTCGAAAATCGATTGAGAAGGAAAAAAAACTGTGAGGATCGTGTCCATTCTTGCTCCTACCTCGCCAGGCAAAAAGGGTTGTTAACAATTAAAAACCCATCTGCATCGCCCATAAAAGACTCAGGGGTATGAGCAAAACATAATGATTTTTGAGATGCTTATCGGCGAAGGAGAACACGCCCAACCCACTGAGAAACAAAGCTATCTCTCCAGTATCGCCTTTGAAAATCGACGCCCCTGCTTGAGACACATATAGCGTCCGTACTGATTGAAAAACTGTTGTATTCGCGGATCAATCTGTCTGGGAAGCGTCAAAAAATATGTCATCAGAAATAACCGCAGTTTTTTCTATTGGTAAGGAAACCGGAGACTTTTGAAAATGCGAAATTCAAACTTCGCAGTTTGTAAATATTCTTGATTTTTGCGTTGGTTAGCCGAATTTCATAGAATCTTGACTAACATTAAAGTTTGTTCAAACAATAGGTACAGGTTCGATATGCGTCTGCCCTTGATTTTCGGTTGTGCAGTCCTCTCCGGTTTGCTTCTTTCAGTTCAGGTTTCCGCACAGGACAGCGTTCCGCTCTTCGGTGACAAAACTCCGGATATCGTTAATCCGGCCCGTTCAGTCTCGCAGCTGATTAATCAAGGTAAGTATGCCGATGCCATGAATCTCGCAGACAAAGAATTGGCTGCCAACCCTCAAAACGTCAATCTTCGTTTTCTGAGGGGCGTCATCTTCATGGAGACGAAGAAAAACGATGAGGCAAAGAGAGTTTTTGAACAGCTGATTCGCGAATATCCCGAAATCGCAGATTCCTACAACAACCTCGCCGTCATCTATGCCGGCGAAGGCAACCTCGGACGCGCCCAGGATCTTCTGGAGCGTGCGCTGATGAACAACGCCTCATCCGTCACGACTTATTCCAACCTCGGTGATATTTACGCTGCTAAAGCTGCCGATATGTATGTCAAGGCGGCACGTTTGGCACCCAAGAACGGACGTTTAAAGGAAAAAGCTCAAATTGCTCAGGATCTGACGATTCGGACCGCTCCTTAATCTATTCTTTGCTGCAGGCATTCTCCTGCAGAATGTTTTTTAGGATTTAACTCCATGTTTAATGTCAAAAAACTGGCTTTCGGCGCCGCAATGCTGGCTGCCTCTGCTGTTTGCTTTGCTGCTCCTAAAGTTGAAATCGTTACCTCGGAAGGCAACATCGTTGTCAACCTTAACGAGAAAGCTGCTCCGACGACAGTAGCTAACTTCGTCAAGTATGCAAAAGAAGGTTTTTATAACGGTACGATTTTCCATCGCGTCATCAACAACTTCATGATTCAGGGCGGCGGTTTTGACCGAAATCTGCATCAGAAGAGCACGCACGCTCCGATCAAACTCGAAGATAAGAACGGTCTGAAAAACACCGTCGGTACCATTGCAATGGCCCGTACGAACAATCCTGATTCTGCTACCAGCCAGTTCTTCATCAACCTGAAAGACAACGACTTCCTTAACGGCACATCCACCAAGGACGGTTACGCTGTTTTCGGTGAAGTCGTCACCGGTATGGATGTCGTTCGCAAGATCGGCCGTGCTCCGACAGGATCCAAGGGTTTCATGGATGATGTCCCGGTTCGTCCCGTCATCATCGAATCCGTCAAAGTTTTAAAGTAATTTTTTAGGAAAAAGAAATGATCCGTTTAACTACAAACTTCGGCACTATCGATATTGAACTCGATTACAAGAATGCACCTGTTACTGCTTCTAACTTCGAACAGTATGTCAAAGACAGCCACTACAACGGCCTGATTTTCCACCGCGTCATCCCCGGCTTCATGATCCAGGGCGGCGGCTTCAAACCCGGCATGGACGAAGTCGACACACGCGAACCGATCAAGAACGAAGCCAACAACGGCTTGTCCAATGAAAAGTACACCATTGCTATGGCTCGTACGAACGATCCGCATTCTGCCAGCGCTCAATTCTTCATCAACGTCGCCGACAACAAGTTCCTCGACTTCAAGAGCGAAACAATGCAGGGCTGGGGCTATGCCGTATTCGGCAAGGTTGTTGCCGGTCAGGATGCTGTTGACAAGATCGCTAAAGTCCGCACCGGTAGAGTCGGTTGGTATGACGATGTCCCGACCGAAGATGTCGTTATCGAAAAAGCTGAGGTTATCTAAGTGTCATTCAACGGCGTTGTTCCTGCTGAGAGCTGTCTCTCCAAAATTCCTCCTTTGCAAAATCCCGTCTTTATCGCCGATTTGCATTTAGCTGCCGACAAACCGGCAACTAAGGAGGCCTTTTTCAAGTTCCTCAAAAACGACGCCGCTCGTTTCTCCGAGCTCGTCATTCTCGGAGACCTCTTCGAATTCTGGGCCGGAGACGATCATGCTCCGGCCTATGCCGACATTTTGGAAGCCCTCAAAGCTTTCTTCCTCAACGGGCACCGCATCTATGTGATGCACGGAAACCGCGACTTTCTGCTCGGTAAAGGTTTTACCGCAGCCACCGGTGCTCAGCTCATTGCAGACCCGATTCCGGTTCAAGTCGGATTTGATCATATCCTTTTGTCCCACGGCGATATGTGGTGCACGCTTGATCCTGAATATCAGCAGTTCCGTGCGACCCTGCGCAGCCCCGATGTCCAGCGTCAGATCCTCGGTGAAAAACTTGAACACCGTATCGCTTTGGCCGGAGGCCTGCGCAATCAGAGCGCCTATGACAACCAAGAAAAAAGCAAGGAAGTCATGGATGTCGTCGTCAATGACGTCGCCCGTTCCGTGCGACAATATAGAATCAAAATCATTATTCACGGACATACCCACCGTCCTGCACACCATACGCACGTCAATGAAGACTCGCGTTTCGACCGCTGGGTACTGCCTGACTGGGATTTCGAAAACGGTCGTTCCCGCGGCGGCTACCTGAGCTTCGAGAACGGATATATTCATTTCGGACATTTGGACTGAAATGCTGATCGATTCACACTCTCACATTGACGGAGCTGAGTTTCAGCTCGATATCGACGAAGTTTTTGCCCGCATGAAAGAGGCCGAAGTCGGAGGCGCCTTAGTCGCCGGCACATCGCTTCAGGATTACGAGCGGGGCTTAAATTTCGCCAATGCACATAAAAACGTTTGGTACGCCGCCGGCGTTCATCCGAGTACCAAGGATGACGACCATGAAGCGAGCATCGAAGACCTCGTCGGACTCACTAAACCACAGAAAGTCGTTGCCATCGGCGAATGCGGTTTGGACTACTACTATGAGGAAGCGCCTTACGATGCTCAGCTCGAGCGTTTTGCCCGCCACATCGAGGCCGCAAAACTGGCAAATCTGCCGGTAATTGTCCACTCTCGTGACGCACAGGAAGACACGATTCGTCTGTTAAAAGAGCACGACGCAGGTTCGACAGGCTTTGTGCTCCACTGCTTCACAGGCGATAAGAAAATGGCTCAAGATGCGCTCGATCTCGGCGGCTATCTTTCTTTTTCGGGTATCGTCACGTTCAAGAACGCAACTCAGATTCAGGAAGTCGCGTCCTGGGTTCCGAGCGATCGCTATCTTGTAGAAACCGATTGTCCTTACCTTGCTCCGATTCCGTTCCGCGGAAAACGTAACGAACCTTCCTACGTTCGTTACGTTGCTCGTAAGGTCGCTTTTCTGCGGGGAGAGACGCTCGAAAAAGTAGCTGAAGATTCCACCAAAAACTTTTTCAGATTATTCAGCAAGGCTGAATTACTATGATGTACCGCAAATTAGCTTTACTTGCCGCTTCCTGCCTTTTATCGGTTTCCGCATTCGCAACGACATACGACGATGCTGTGGATGCCACATTTAAAAACGATGCCGACGCCTTAGCTCCTCTGCTTGCGAAAGGCCTCGACCCGAATACCGTCACCTCCAGCGGTGCCGGCGAACCGCTTTTAATGCTTGCCATCCGCAAGAATGCAAACAGCGTGATTGATCTGCTGCTTAAGCAGAAAAACATCAAGGTTGATCAGCCCAATACACTGAAAGAAACCCCGCTGATGATCGCAATCTTCCTGAAAGACAACGACGTGGCGAAAAAGTTAATTGCTCACGGCGCCGCAGTTAACAATCCTAAAAACTGGTCTCCCCTGCACTACGCAGCCACGTCCGGCAACAAGGAAATGGTCAAGTACCTGATCAGCAAAGGCGCCGATGTGAACGCAAGAACGCTTCGCGGCATCACTCCGCTTTACATGGCAGCCAGAGAAGCCGATGCTGACACAGTCAAGCTCCTTTTGCACGCCGGAGCCCGCAAGGATTACTGTACCAACGATGAACTCGCTCCGTACGATATTGCCAAACAGCGCGGCAATTCGACTGAAGTGCAGAATCTTCTGAAATACGATCACTGCCGTTAATTCGCAGCACAAACTTATCACTCACGGCCCATCCATCCCGATGGGCCGGTTTTTTAATAAACCATGACACCGTCCCGTACTCTCGAACTTCTCGCTCCCTGCAGGACCTGCGATATCGGCATCGAAGCCTTCAAACACGGCGCTGATGCCATCTATATCGGCGGACCGCTTTTCAGCGCCCGCGCCAATGCCGGGAACTCCATGTCGGAAATAGAGCGTCTTGCTTCCTTCGCGCACCGTTTCAACGGACGTGTCTATATGGCACTGAATACGATCTTTTCCGATGAGGAACTGCCGGAGGCCGTAAGGCTCGCCCATCAGGCTTACCACGCAGGCGTTGATGCGCTGATCGTTCAAGACATGGGACTGCTGATGTGCGATCTGCCGCCGATCCAGCTGCATGCATCCACTCAGTGCGATATCCGCACCACGGAAAAAGCCGTGTTTCTGGAATCCATCGGCTTTTCTCAGATCGTCCCTGCTCGTGAACTGACTTTGAGGCAGATCCAAGAGATGGCTGAAGCGCTGAAAACCGCCCGAATTGAATTCTTTATTCACGGCGCGCTTTGCGTCAGCTACAGCGGTCAATGCTATGCCAGTCAAGCCTTTAAAGGCCGGAGCGCCAACCGCGGAGACTGCGCGCAAATCTGTCGCCTCCCGTTTGACCTCTTTGACGAGGAAGGCAAATCTATCAGCCGCGGCAAACATCTCCTTTCCTTGAAAGACAACAACCAGTCTCAGAACCTAGACGCCCTCATTGCCGCCGGCGTTCGCAGCTTCAAGATTGAAGGCAGATACAAGGACCTGACTTACGTCAAGAACACGACTGCTTTCTATCGTCGAGAACTTGATGCTTGGCTGGAAAAGCACCCGGACTTCGAAGCTGAGAGCGACGGAAAAGTCGAATTTAACTTTGAGCCCTCGCTCGAGAACGCTTTCAACCGCGGAGCAACCGACTACTTTGTCAACGGCCGCAGCGACCATATGGAGGCCTTCAGCACGCCGAAAAATTCCGGCGCCGTCATCGGCCAGGTCGTCAAAGTTAACGACCGCTCCTTCCTCGTTAAAACCAAAGAAGAACTCCATAACGGCGACGGCCTGACTTTCTTTACCGACACGGATGAACTCTCAGGGCTTCTGATCAATCGTGCCGAACAAAAAGACACCGGTCTTTGGGAAGTCTTCACGCGCGAGCCCTGCAGCCGAATCACCGGCCTGAAAGAAGGCCTCCGCTTAATGCGCAATAAAGACGCGGCTTGGCTTAAACGAATGAATGCCGAGACGGCGCTCAGAAAGATCCCGATTCGCATCGAGGCTTCCGTCGGCCCGAACGGCATCGATATCCGTGCCGATGACGGTCACGGTCATCAATCCGAGGTTTCTCTTTTAGAACCTCTCCCGGAAGCCAAGAATCCGCAGGCAGTCAAAGAACAGGTTCTGCGCGCCTTGGGCAAACTCGGCTCCACCGACTTTGTTGCCGACAATATCCAAATTGAGGGAGATCATCCCGGTTTTATGAGCGCTTCTGTGCTTAACGGTCTTCGCAGAGAGCTGATCTCTCGCTTGGAAGAGGATCGTTCTCAAAAGAGAGAAATTCTTCCGCAGGCAGGAGATGACACATCCGCCGTCTTCCCGGTTAAAGAACTGGACTATCACGGCAATGTCATGAACAAGAAGGCGCTTGAGTTTTACAAACTTCACGGAACTCAAGTCACCGAACCTGCCTTTGAGAAAGGACAGCATAAAGGCGAAACAGAAGTCATGCGCTGCCGCTACTGCATTCGTCACGCTTTGAACATCTGTCCGAAACAAGGCAAGCTGCGCGGCGAGAAAATCAAACCGACTCCGCTGAAGCTTCGAAACGGCAAAATTGAACTCACGGCTCACTTCCACTGCAAGCCGTGCGAAATGTCGTTGACTACGAAGGTCTAAAACCTGAAGTTCATTTGAGCACGGTTCTTGGCATCCGAGATGGCATCCAAGAGCCGCGAATACGCCGGAGAATCCTGAGGCGTCAGAAGCAGCAGCTCCTGCCAAAATTCGACTGCTTTGCTGTATTGACCACTTTGGTAAGCCACGATTCCGCCGAGCTCAAGCGCTCGAATGTTGGAGGGCTCCAGCTTTACGGCTTGCTCAAGATCAGATACTGCCTGAGAGCGGAGCATGGGATCCGACGTTTCTAGGGCAAAGACAGCGCGCTGAACGCGATAATCCGCCGTTTTGGCAACTCCGTTCGGAGATACGTGAAAGGCCTCATTCATCGCATTTACGGCCTCTTTATATTGCCCCTCCCTCCCGAATTCATCAGCCAGCGCAAGCCACGCACGAACCGCTCTAGGGCTTTCTTTAAGGAAAGTCTTGAGTTGTCCGATCCGGTCGGCCGGGTGTGCAGCAGCCTGCGCTTCCGGTGTTCCTTTATAAGTTACAAGGGAAGGATTAGCCCAGGAAAAATAAAGGAAAACAGCGGTTAAGGGAACGAGGAGACAAAGAAAAATAGAAACCGGCTTTACCCAGCTCGGATTGCGGTATGCAACTTTGGGAGTTGCGGTTTCCTCGACTGCCCTAGCCTCAAGCTCGGAAAGTTCTGCGTCGTAGACAGCTTTGGAGATTCTGTGTTCGGCCAATTCTTGATTCAGGGTTTGGAATTGATCCTGATAAACCAGGCGATTGAGCCCTGTGTTTTCGACTTCCGTTTTAGAAGAAGAACGGAGGCCGATATAAAGACAAACTTCTAAAAGCAGAAGCAGTGCTGCGGCGCAGATCCAAAAGATAAGGTCGGAGGACATTCACAACTCCTGCTTTTAGGTTTATCCGTCAAACCGGCGGTTAACCGGTTTGACGAAAGATTAAATCAAATTACTTCTGGGCGGTCTGCTGAGCCTGGGGCTGAGCTTGTGCAGCAACTTTAGCAGCAACTGCGTCGCGGAGAAGTTTTGTTGCTTTCTGAGAGGCGGCCACGGATTTTGCCAGGGACTCTTTAGCCTGAGGCATATTGTGGAACCAAGAACCGTTGGAAGCGGTCCACCATTCCCAGTTGGTATGAGCAACAGAGTGGAGATCCTGAGCCTGTTTGATAACGGCAGGATCAACACCGGCGTCGTTAGCCTGTCTGAAAGCGATGAACATCTGGCCCATGGAGGCTTCGGCTTCACGAAGTTTGCCGTTGTAGTGAGCATTCATGGAGTCAAGAACCTTGTTTATCTGAGCTTCGGTCTTGTCCTTATGACACTGCAGACAGGTTTCCTGGATATATGCACGCGGTGTGGTTGCCCAGTGAGAGGTGTAAACGTTGCCGTTTGCATCTTTAACCTTCGGCATGTGGCAGGCTGCGCAGCCGACGCCCATTTGGTCATGCTTGGAGTTCCAATAGACTTCGGTGTCCGGGTGCTGCATCTTGGTTAGAAGAGCGCCGGTCTGATTGTGCTTGAAGTCCTTGAAAGAAGCATGTTTGTAGAAGTCTTCAATGCGGGTGACATCAACCAGCGGGAAGAGGTTCGTGCGCGGGTCGTCCATCTTGATGGGCTTGCCGGTAGCAGGATCGGTACCCGGGTTGCAGTTGTATTCAACGTGGCACTGTGCGCACATGAGTTTGCTGTCGGGTTTGCCGAGGATGGCGATCTTGCGGGTGAAGCCGCGAAGACCCATATCCTTAACTTCAATCGGAGTCTTGTTGGCGGATTCCGAATAAAGTGTCGGGTAGTCGGTACGAGTCATGGCCTGGATCAATGCGTCGCGAACGATACGGGGCTGAGCACTGTGCGGGTCATGGCACATGTTACAGTTCAAAGCATGGTTGATGTTGTGAACCAGATCGACCGGGTTGGAAGCACGGCTCCACTTGGCCTTAGTGTTCGGGTCGCCTAAGTAGGCCCAATCCATCATGACGTCTGTAGATTTGCAGGTCCAGCAAACAGGGTTGGCTGCCGCTGCAGTACCGGGTTTATGAGGCTTCTGAGCGTTGCCGGGGATCGTGTCATCGATCTTTTCCCAGACGCCGAAGAAACCGCCGTTGTCACCGCTGAAGAGCCAGCCTTCTTTCGGTTGGAAGCGGCCGCCGAAGGAGCGGTCGGCAATAAACTGGTCGACTGCTGCATAAGCGTGCGATCTCGGCAGGTTGTGTTCTTTCACAAAGCCGTGAGCTCCGAGTGCTTCATCAAAGAAGGGATTCGGAGAGATGTTGTTCAAATTCTTCTTGGAATCGCGAGCGATACGATGATCGTTAACCTTGTACATCGTTTCGAATTGATTCGGGTGGCAGCTGCTGCACTGCTGTGGACTCATGGAAACCGTCGGATGAGTCTTAGGATTCTTTAAATGGTCGGCAGTACCGTCATGGCAGGTTGCGCACGGAAGGTTCGCATGTTTGGAACCGGTGTGCAGTGTGCCGATGTTGGAGTGACAGGCGGTACAGTTCGCATCATTCTGAGCCGGAGCTGCATAAGAAACGCCAAAGTACCCGATCAATGCCAAAGCGAGGACAGAAGGAAAAAGGGGCATTTTTGTCATTTTTAAGTCCTTAAAAAGACCGAAACTTTTTCTTGGTGTATGTGAACCGAAATATTTGTTCACAATGTAAGTTTGAAGTCTTATGAGTCTTAATTCAACCTTAAAAACGGTGTACCTCCTAATTTCTCTCTTATCTACCTCTTCAGAGATAAGAACAATGCCGTAGCCATTTCGCGTTTTATTCCCAAAACACGGGAAGGGTCGACCATACGAAAATTTAGTCAATAAAATAACGAGAAAATTTGATTTCTTAACAAGAAGGTAGCTTCATGAAAAAAAATAAACTTTTGACTGCTCTGGCCCTGGCATCCGCAGCTTTTGCTGTTTCTGCCCAGAACATTGCCACCGTGAACGGCAAACCGATTCCTAAGTCTCTCCAAGACGAATGGGTCGCCCAGCTCGTAGCAAACGGCGGTAAAGACACTCCGGAAGCACGCCGTCAAATTACCGAAAATTTAGTGGCCAACGCTTTGGTTGAACAGGAAGCCGCAAAACGCAAGATTTCTGACGATCCCAAAGTTAAGTTCGCTTTAGATTACGCCAAATTCCGCATTCTTCAGGAAGCGCTTCTGAGAGATGAGATGGCTAAGCACCCGGTCAGCGAAAAAGAAATCAAGGCTCGCTACGAAGAAGAAAAAGCAGCCCTTGGCAATAAAGAATATGAAGTCAGCCACATTCTGGTCAAAGATCAGAAGACCGCTGAGAATATTGAAAAGAAACTGGCTGCCGGCGGCAACTTCGCTGCTTTGGCCAAAGAATTTTCTGTTGACACCGGCGCCAAAGAAAACGGCGGAGACTTAGGCTGGAACCGTCCTGCGGTATTTGTTAAACCGTTTGCCGACGCCGTCAAGAACATGAAGAAAGGCGAAATTTCCAAGGCACCGGTTAAAACCGAATTCGGCTGGCATATCATCAAGGTCAACGATGTTAAGGAAGTCCCCTTCCCAACTTACGACTCTGTTAAGGATCAGATCCGCGAAGGTCTGGAGCTGAAAAAACAGCAGAACTTCCTCAATGAACTGATGAAGACCAATAAGATCGAATACGGCAAATAATCCATTCGGAACCCAGCAAAAAACCGGCGCGAAGCCGGTTTTTTGCGTTTAAGCGGAGAAGGAAATCTTCTCCGTTCGTTTTGTTAGCGAGCAACCACATTCGTTAACTTGAGCGTTACATCGTCAGCGCCGACCTTAACAGGAGCGGAAGTCTGACCCTCCAGATCTCCGTTCGCAGGCATCATCTGCTGAGCATAGCCTAAACGAGCCGTGATCATGACGGTGTCATGCTCGTCTAACGTGCCGCCGCCCATATCCATCGGCGGAAGCATGGTGTTGTCGAGCTTGAAGTGAACCGGGAAGCTCAGCACTTTGATCTTCAACTGAGCAATCGGTGCTCGGCTGCCGCTTGCCGGACGAGCGGTCACGTAAAGCGTGTCAAATTTGGCCGCCTGCTCTTCCAGTTTCGGATCCAGTTCCACCACGCCGGAAATGAAATGCGTCGCCTTCATCGCCTGTGCGGGAACCGGTGTCTGTCCCATCGGAGCAGAACCGTTCTTCATCATCTGGCTCATCATCGGGACAGCTCTATCATCCTTATTGACAGGGTTGCCGAAATCCAGCGTATCCTGAACCGGTCCGACAATATTGCCGAGTTTACGGGCTTCCTGAATACTGCCGATCACGGCTGCACGCATATCGTCGTTCGCAGAAAGCGTGCCGAGAAGACGTTCCCAATACATCACTGCGTGACGATAGTCGCCGCGGTTGAAGTAATCGGTACCGCCCATCATCAGAGCTTTCCAGTTGGTCGGATCAATCTTGAGGGCTTTCTGTACGAGTTCCCAAGGTTTGCCGCTGAGATCCTGACCCTGAACCATCGCAATCGCGTCAGCCAAGTCAACCATGATGGCAGGATTGCCCGGAGCCAGCTGATCGGCCTTAGTAAAGGCAGCTTCGGCTTCCTTGTAATTCTTCATGGTCAGCATGGTGCGTCCGAGCATCATCCAGCCCTGAATGTCACCCGGAGTTTCTCTGAGATGATCACGCAGCTTCTTCAGTGCGGAATCCATGTCGTGCATTTCGCCAGCCTGGCGGACAACCGTACCGGTGTTGTAATCCACCACGCCTTCATTGATACCGCCGTCTAAGCGGAAGTCACCGAGATGTTGTGTAGCAGCCCACATAGCCACGGCAAAGAAAGGAACAACCAGAACCAAGACAAAAACCGTGTAAACGCCGGCTTTTTGATTGGTCGGTTCGACCTGCTTTTCAGGAATGGATTCTTCAATCACGCGGCGCTCGAGCTCGAGACGGCTTTCGTCATATTCATTCTGAGAAATTGCGCCACGGGCCAATTCGTCTTCCAGTTCTTTGAACTGGTCGCGATAGATCGCAATATTAGCCTGAGGAAGCTCTTCGGCGCCCGTGTCCTTTTTACGGAATGTCAGCAGCGGAATACAAATGATCAAAAGCAGGACGATGATCATCGCTCCGGCTGAAAGTAAAAATGTCATCATTTGGCATCTCTCCTTTTCGCCGGTTCAGTTCCGCGAAGGAGCTCTTCGGCACGTCGTTTTTGTTCTTCCGTCAGTTCGACGGGTTTAAGTTTCTTGCGTTTTGCCATCGTGTAGAACAGTCCGCCTAAGGCGAGAACCAGAAAAAGAATCGGTCCGAGCCAAAGCAGAAGCGTACTCATCTTGAAAGGCGGATTGTAGAGAACGAAGTCTCCGTAACGGTCGACCATGAAGTCGATAATCTGCTGATTCGTCTTGCCTTCTGCGATCTGTTTGACGACCTGCTTTTTAAGGTCCATCGCAAGCTCGGCATTACTGTCGGCGATTGACTGGTTCTGGCAGACCAGGCAGCGCAGCTGGGCAGAAATTTCTGCCACGCGTTTGTTTGCCACAGGGTCAAGAATCGTCGGCTTGACGTCAGGCTGTGCCGGACTCTGCTGTGCAGGCTGAGCATGAGCTCCGGTCAGTGCAAAAGCTGTAAAAAACAGTGCGAGTAAAAATTTCTTCATCATTCTGCTTTCAGTTGATTGATGAGAGGATGAATCTTCTTATCCCAGGCTTCCGGAGTGATCGGGCCGATCTGCTTGTAGCGAATCACGCCTTTCTTATCAATCACAAAGGTCTCGGGAACACCGTAGACACCGAAGTTGATGCCCACTTCACCGGTCGGATCTTTAATGGAGAAGTCATAAGGGTCGCCGCCCTGGCGCAGGAAGCGCATCGCGTCGGCATCCTTATCTTTGTAATCTAAGCCGATGATCGGGACGATCTGCTGGCCGCCCTTGCCGACCTTAACCATGGTCGGATGTTCCTGGCGGCAGGAACCGCACCAGGAGGACCAAACATTCAGCAGCCAGACCTGGCCCAGCATGTCCTTTTTAGAGACAACTTTGTTCGGGTCATCGAGTCTCGGCAGAGAAAACTCCGGTGCAGGTTTTCCGATCAGCGGAGAAGGCACTTCTCGCGGGTCGCGGTTCAAACCCACCATGAGGAAGATCGCCAGTGCCAGGAAGATGACCAGCGGAAGAACATATTTCATTTTCATGATTCAAATCCCCTACTCTGCCTGGGCGCTGCGGACGCGGCGGCGAGTTCTGTAGCGTTTATCCAACATGGCGATAAAGGCACCGAAAGACATGATGAGCGTGCCCCACCAAATCCATGTCACGAAAGGCTTGTCGTAGGCGCGAACCACCCATGCGCCGTCGACGGTCTGGTCACCCATGGATACGTAGACGTCGCCGGTAATCGAAGAGCTGATCGCTGCTTCGGTCATGGGCATCTGACTGGAGAAGTACTTGCGTTTCTGAGGTGTCAGGGTCGCAACTTCTTTGCCGTTTTCCGTGACCTTAAACACACCTTCGTCAGCGATGTAGTTCGGGCCGCGGATACCGCGTTTGACGTCTTCAAACTTGAAGTCGTAAGAACCGACGTTGACCTCGTGGCCCGGCGTCATCGTGACGTCGCGCTCCAGAGAGTACGTCATGACCATGCCGATACCGACGATGGAAACGGCAACACCCAAGTGCGCAATCATCATGCCCCACCAAGAGCGGGAGAGTTTGAAGATCTTGCCGAAGAAATTGCCCTTGAAGTTGCGGATGTTTTCACGCAAAGATTCAATGAAGGTGAATAAGACCCACCAAGAGAGCGTCAGACCGACAAAGAGCCAGGTACTCCAGCCTTTGATCAGCGGGGTGGCAGCGCCGAGAATCACTGCGGCGATAAAGCACCAGGCCGTACGTTTGACGATGTCGGAAATCTTGGCGTCTTTCCAGCGTACCAGTGGCCCGATACCCATGAGAAGAATCACAGGCACCATGATCGGTCCGAAAACGGAATCAAAGTAAGGAGGTCCGACGGAAATCTTGCCAGCATTCAGCGCGTCAATAAACAGCGGATAGAGCGTACCCAAGAGGACGGCCAGCATGGCGACAACGAGAAGCACGTTGTTCACAAGCAGCATCGCTTCTCGAGAGAACAGTTCGAAGGCGCCGCCGGTACCGACTTTAGGTGCTCTCCAGGCAAATAGAAGCAGAGAGCCGCCGATCACCAGAACGAGGAGTCCGAGAATGAAGAGGCCGCGCTGCGGGTCGGTCGCGAAAGCGTGCACACTGGTGAGCACGCCGGAACGGACGAGGAAAGTGCCAAGCAGCGACAGAGAGAAAGTGATCAGAGCTAGAAGAACGGTCCAAATCTTGAAGCAGCCGCGTTTTTCGGTCACGGCCAAAGAGTGAAGCAGTGCGGTTGCTGTGAGCCACGGCATGAAGGAAGCGTTTTCAACCGGATCCCAGAACCACCAGCCGCCCCAGCCTAATTCGTAGTAAGACCAGTAGGAACCTAAGGAAATACCGAGGGTCAGGAAAATCCAAGCTGCGCTTGTCCAAGGACGTGTCCAGCGAGCCCAAGCTGCGTCCAGGCGACCGCCGATCAAAGCAGCAACGGCAAACGCAAAAGGAACGACCATACCGACGTAACCCATATAAAGCAGAGGCGGATGGAAAACCATACCCGGGTCCTGCAGCAGCGGGTTCAGGTCTCGGCCTTCGTGAGCAGCCGGGAACAGACGAATGAACGGGTCACTGGTAAGGAGCATGAAAAGCGTCAGGCCGACGGAAATCAGACCCATAACACCGATGACGCGGGCCATCACGTCCTGCGGGAGGCGGCGGGAACAGACGGCAACCGCTAAGCCCCAAAGAGCCAGCAGCAGTGTCCAGAAAAGAATGGAGCCTTCATGAGAGCCCCAAGTGGCCGACAAACGGTAGAACCACGGCAGCATGCTGTTGGAGTTGTTTGCCACGTTCATGACGGAGAAGTCACTTGTGTAGAAACACCAAGCCAAACAGCAGAATGCGAACGTGCAGAAAACAGCGTTGGCAAACACGGCCGGACGAGCCACGTTAACCCAGCTGCGCACGCCTAATGCGGTACCCGCCAAGGGAAGAAAACCTTGGATCAGGCCCGCAATCAGGGCCAAGATCAAGGAAAAATGACCTAACTCTGCAATCATTTCAACTCCTACTCTTTCATGGCGCGAGCTTTCTTATGCGCGTCCTGCACGGCTTTTTCAGCCTCGGGCGGCATATAGTTCTCGTCATGTTTTGCTAAGACTTGGTCAGCCACAAAAACACCGTTTTGCAGTTTTCCCTGAGCGACCACGCCCTTGCCTTCTTTAAACAAATCGGGCAGGCTGCCCTTGTATGTCACGGGAACGGTATGAGCCGTATCCGTCACCTCGAAGCGAACCGTCACGCCGTCTTTCTGACGCTGAACGGAACCTTCCTGTACAAATCCGCCGATGCGGAATGCTCTGCCTTCCGGCGCTTCATGAGCTGCTACCTGGGAAGGGGAGAAGAAAAACACGAGGTTCTCTTCAAATGCATTGAAAACCAGGGCCGCAGCGGCACCGCAAATTATTAAGCCTCCGGCTATGAGCCCGAGACGTTTTTTCTGTGTGCTGTTCATAAATCCTCCTCAGCTTGGTGCGCGCGTGCTTCCATCAGCAGCTCTTTTGCCGCTTTCTGTCTTCTGCGCACCAGCCCGAACACTTCGCAAATAAAACAAAAGAAAACCATTCCGTAGGCGCCCCACACGTACTGTGCGTAACCGCCCATCGCAAAGAAATCTGAAATTCCGGACCACTGACCCATTACAGTTCTCCTTTAAGCGCAAGTTGCTGTGCCCATTCCTGATTGCGTTCGCGCTCCAAAATCACAGAACGCAGACGGACGAAGGTCACTGCAAAGGTGTAAAGCCAAAAACCGATGACCATCAGAGCCAGAGCCCAAAGCATCACCGGATGAATAGACGAACCCGAAGCTGTAATGGAAGCCCCCTGATGAAGCGTGTTCCACCACTGAACCGAGAAGTAAACGATGGGTACGTTGATCACGCCGACAATGCCGATCACCGCGCAGGCCTTATCAGCGCGGCGCCAATCGGGAATGGCGTTCTGCAGCGCGATATAACCTAAATAGAAGAAGAACAGAATCAAGGCACTGGTAAGACGCGCGTCCCAAACCCAGTAGGCGCCCCATGTCGGGCGTCCCCAGAGAGAACCGGTCCAAAGTGCAAGGAAAGCCATCAGACAGCCGGTCGGTGCTAAAGAGGCAGCAACCATCGGCCAAAGGCGGTTTTCTGTAATCAGGCCCAAAGAGCAGAAGATCGCCATCACCACATAAAGCAGCATGGCCATCCAGGCGCAAGCGACGTGGATATAAAGAATGCGGTAGGAGTTGCCCTGTGTTGCGTCGACCGGTGCCAGAAAAAAGCCGACATACATCGCCGCAAGAATGACGATAATGGCCAAAATAAAGCACGGCCGCAGCGCCTTTCCGGCAAAACTGTACATCCCCTCAGGAGTAAGGATTGACTTGTTAGTTTTCATAATGCGTCCAAAAAAGCAAATTAATCCGATGCAAATCTCAGCGCTGCTGAGGTTGCGACAGGCATCACGACTAAAGAGAAGAGCGTGAGCGCGCCGACAATAAAGAAATAAGCGGCTGAGTTAATCCCGACTGCCACTGCTTCTGCAGCTCCAGCGCCGAAAATCAAAACAGGAATATACAAGGGAAGAACGAGAAGCGACGTCAATACGCTTCCGCCTCTGAGTCCGAGTGTGAGCGCAGCTCCGACACTGCCCACTAAACTCAGCACCGGCGTACCGATGAAGAGCGAACTCATCATGACCAGCGCAACATCGGCTTGTAGGTCGAACATGAGCGCAAACAAGCCGGAGATTAATGTCAGAGGAATACCTGTGGTGAGCCAATGCGCAAAGACTTTTGCGATGACGATAACCGTTAAAGGCTCACCAGAAAGAAGCATCTGCTCCAATGTTCCGTCTGCATAGTCATTGGCAAAAAGACGCGGGAGTGAAAGCAAAGCGGCTAAGAGCGCTGCAACCCAGACGACGCCGGGTGCAATCATTCTTAAGAGCTGCTGGTCGGGTCCGATTCCGAGCGGAACCAAGGTCACAACCACAATAAAGAAGAAGACCGTGTTTAAAACATCGGATTTTTGACGGAGGGCTAATTTGAGATCCCGCCGAACAACGGCTAAGAATAATCGAAACATGATTAAGCCACCTCTCCTGCCAAATCGTGTTTTTTAACCATCCTGCCGTTCAACCAGCGGCCGCCCGTCAGTTCGATGCGCTGAACATTATTGGCTGCAATCGGGACTTCCTGATGCGTCGTAAAAGCCACAATTCCGCCTTCATTAACATGCTCGGCAATTAGATTGGCTAAATTTGCCACGGCTTTAACGTCCAAAGCTGTGAAAGGTTCGTCTAAGACCCAGAATCCTGCGTGGCGGCTAAGGTAAAGACGGGCAAGTGCAACGCGTCTTCTCTGACCTTGAGAAAGGTGACGCGTGTAGTGATCTTCAAAGCCTTCAAGACCCACCATTGCGAGTGCGTGATCGGCCTGTTCTTTAGTGACCGGATGCTCCCCGATCTCACAATTAATAAGAAGGTTTTCTCGAGCAGTGAGCTCGTCTTTGACACCGTTTAAGTGCCCGATGTAAACGAGATCTTTCCAGAACTCTTCTTTGAGCTTTTTAATGGGTTCGTTTTTCCAAAGGATTTGACCTTCCTGGGGCTGCATTAAGCCGACAAGAAGACGCAGGAGACTGGTCTTGCCTGTGCCGTTGGGCCCTGCAATACGGACCAGGGTGCCGGCAGCGCACTGGAAATTCAGCTTGGAAAACAGCAGCCGCTCTCCGCGTACACATCGAACCGACTGAAGCTCAAGCTTGGCTTTCTCTTCTGACATAAATTTTTATAAATGGGATCCGGATGCGAAAAATTTTAAGAATCGACGATTAAACAAACCTTATAACGAGTTGTAAAAATGCAAACCGTGAATTACCGCAGGCTTACGACTGCGGAATTCTGGGGCGTTTTGTTAAATTCGGATCAAAAGACAAAAATGAAAAATCGGATTCAGATTTGAAGTGTCAAGAGGCTGATTTGTTGTCAGTGTAACGGTAGATGTAACATTTTTATTTGAATTTTTAAGACAACTTACTGTTTTTACATATAAATTTAATTGACTTAATTACTTACCATTTATAGGGAAAATGCTTAGAATATCCTTAAGTTCCCTGGGAAATCCTTCCCGGGAGTGTGAGTTTTAACAACCCCTGCAACTACTGAGAAGATGCTTCTATGACAGAAACTAACTATCAATTGATGCGGCGGCAAGGTGTCTCAAGACGCAGTTTCCTTAAATTCTGCTCTTTGACAGCCGCTTCCCTCGGACTCGGTGCAAACGGCGCAGCGGACATCGCCCACGCGATGGAAACTAAACCACGTACTCCGGTTATCTGGCTCCACGGCCTGGAATGCACCTGCTGTACTGAATCTTTCATTCGTTCCTACCATCCGCTAACCAAAGACGTCATCCTTTCGATGATTTCTCTGGCCTACGACGACACACTGATGGTCGCTGCCGGTGAACAAGATCACCAGGCCCTCGAAGACGTCATGAAGAAATTCAACGGCAACTACATCCTGGCTGTTGAAGGATCTCCTTGCCTCGGCGCTGACGGCATGTTCTGTCTGCCCGGCGGCAAACCCTTCCTTGAAAAACTGATGCACGTTGCTAAAGGCGCAAAGGCCGTTATCGCCTGGGGCTCCTGCTCTTCCTGGGGCTGCATCAACACAGCCAAACCGAACCCGACAAAATCTGTTCCTATTACAGATGTCATCAAAGATAAGCCGATTATCCGCGTACCGGGCTGCCCCCCGATTCCGGAAGTCATGACAGGCGTCATCACTTACATGCTGACATATGACCGTCTGCCTCCGGTTGACGCTCAGCTTCGTCCGAAGATGTTCTACGGCCAGCGCAACCACGATAAGTGCTATCGCCGCGCTCACTTCGACGCAGGTCAGTTCGTTGAAAAATTCGACGACATCGGCGCCAAACTCGGCTACTGCCTCTACAAGGTCGGCTGCAAGGGACCTGTCACCTACAACTCCTGCTCTTCTATCCGTTGGAACGACATGCTGTCTTGGCCGGTTGAATCCGGACATCCGTGCTTGGCCTGCTCCGAAGACAACTTCTGGGATAAGGGCAGCTTCTACGCTCACGAACCGACCATCCTGCCTCCGAGCTGGGGTCTTGGCATCCAGGCTACTGCTGACCGCGTAGGCTTGGCTGCTCTTGGCGTTATGGGTGCCGCTGTGGCTGTTCACGCCGCTGCAAGCGCCGTCGCTCGCGCCAAGTCAAAAGAAGTCAACAAGGACATGGGAGTAAATGAATAATGGCAAATAAGAAAGTTGTTGTTGACCCTGTAACCCGAATCGAGGGTCACTTACGTATGCAGGCCGTCCTCGATGAAAACAATGTCATCGTCGACGCAATGTCAACCGGCACGATGTGGCGCGGTCTTGAAGTCATTCTGAAGGGACGCGACCCCCGTGATGCATGGGCCTTTGTGGAACGCGTCTGCGGCGTCTGCACCGGTATTCATGCTCTGTCTGCCGTTCGCGCGGTTGAAGACGCTCTCGGAATCCAGATTCCGAAGAACGCCAACATCATCCGCAACCTGATGAACGCTACGCTGTACAGCCAGGACCACCTGACTCACTTCTATCAGCTCCACGGCTGCGACTGGATTGACGTCGTCTCCGCTTTGAGCGCCGACCCGAAGAAGACCAGCGAAATCCAGCAGTCCATTTCCACGCATGCTCTCTCCTCTCCTGCTTACTTCAAAGAAGTTCAGGACCGCTTGAAAGCATTCGTCGCCAGCGGCCAGCTCGGTATTTTTGCTAACGCTTACTGGGGCAACCCCGGCTACAAACTTCCTCCGGAAATCAACCTTCTGGGCGTTACTCACTATCTCGAAAGCTTGGACTTCCAGCGCGAAATCGTTAAGGTCCACGCTATCGTCGGCGGCAAGAACCCCCACCCGAACTATCTGGTTGGCGGCGTTCCCTGCCCGATTAACATGAGCGACACAGGTGCCCAGGGCATCATGATCAACCAGGTTTGGATGAACTTCCTGCGCGATGTGGCTAAGTCCACCATCCGCTTCATCGATGAAGTCTACTATCCTGACCTGATGGCTATGCAGGCTTACTACAAAGACTGGTACAAGATCGGCGGAGGCCTCGCCAACAAGAATCTGCTCTGCTACGGCGACTTCCCGGCTTATGCCAACGATATGTCCGAAAAGAGCCTCGTTATGCCGAACGGCGCCGTTATCGACGGCAAGTTCGACCAGATTCTTCCGGTTGACCTTAAGGATCCCAACCAGATCAAAGAATTCGTTGATCACTCTTGGTACTCTTATCCGAAACCCGACGAAGGTCTGCATCCTTGGGAAGGTATCACCGACCCGAACTTCGACCTCGGCAAAGCCGGCGTCGATTACGAAGGCACCAAGACCGACATCAAGTGGCTCACCACAAACGCCCGCTACTCTTGGATCAAAGCTCCGAGATGGAACGGACACGCTATGGAAACCGGTCCTCTTGCACGTATGGTTGTCGCCTACGCCAAGAAGATGCCGCGCCAGAAAGAACTCGTCGACCGCGCTCTTGCTCAGGCCGGCGTACCTGTCGAAGCTCTCTTCTCCACGCTCGGCCGTACCCTCTGCCGCGGTTTGGAAGCCAAGATGTGCGCTCAACTCATGCTCGAATACGTTGATGAACTCGAAGCCAACATCAAGGCCGGTGACGAAGTCGCTGCCAACATGGATAAATGGGAACCGAGTACTTGGCCGAAAGAATGCAAAGGCGTCGGTCAGTGCGAAGCTCCGCGCGGTGCCCTCGGACACTGGTGCGTTATTAAAGACGGCGTGATCGAAAACTGGCAGGCTGTTGTTCCGTCTACGTGGAATGCTTCTCCGCGTGACACCAAGGGCCAGCTCGGTGCATACGAAGCCGCTCTGCTCGGCACACCTGTTGCCGTAGCTGATCAGCCTCTCGAAATCTTGCGTACGATCCATAGCTTTGACCCGTGCTTGGCCTGCGCAACTCACGTCATGTCGACCAGCGGTGAGGAACTCTGCAAAGTTCAAGTCCGCTAATTAGGAGGTTTTATGAAAATCTCGAAATGGGCATACAGCATTGAGGAAGGCCCGATTGAACCCGTGTACGTGTACGAAGCACCTGTACGCTTCTGGCACTGGGCTCAGTGCGCCGCATTCTTCATGCTGGTCATTACGGGTTTCCTGATTGGCTGGCCGCCGATTGCTAACTACGCCACCACTTGGGATACCTACTTCTTCGGGAATATCATCCTGCTGCACTTGGTTTGCGGCATGCTGTTCGCCGTTTTGATGCTCTATCGTATTTATTGGGCATTCGTCGGCAACAAGTATTCCCGTATGATCTTCATCCTTCCTTTCTGGGATATGGAATGGATTAAAGGTATTTTCGGCACCGCCCTCTATTACCTTTTCCTGAACAAACACCCGAAGGAATATGTGGGTCATAACCCTCTGGCTCAGACGGCCATGTGTCTCATGTACGTCCTCGGCTCCATCCTGATCATCCTGACCGGTTTAGGCCTCTACGCCGAACAGTGGGGATGGGATACAGGCTGGATGTCCTGGTTCGGCTGGGTTACAGCATGGCTCGGCGGTCCTCAGCCGGTGCGTACCTTCCATCATCTTCTGATGTACTACCTGCTCATCTTCCTCTGCGCTCACCTTTACATGAGCTTCCGTGAAGACATCATGGGCGGCGGCACACAGGTTTCTACGATGATCAACGGTATCCGCTTCTTCAAGGAACCGATCCGTCAGCCGGGTAACGAAGACATTCCGCCTTCTGACATCCCGAATGCTTCTTCTGCCAACAAAGCCTAGGCTTTCTCATGGCAAGATCTTCGGATCAAACTAACGGCCAAAACAGCGGAGGAATTCCTCCGCTGCGAGGCCGTATTTCACGTTCTTCCAGAAGTGCACCTCATCCGGGCGCATTTCTGGAATCGCGTTTTTTAGAGCCTCTCGGAATTTCACAAGCCGAACTTGCACAGGCTATCGGCGTCTCGCGGCGCCGCATCAACGAGCTCATCGTCGGAAAACGCTCGATTTCAACCGACACGGCGATTCGCTTATCCCGATACTTCCATACCGATCCAGAATTCTGGCTCTCTCTGCAAATGCGCTGGGACATTCATCAGGCGCTTGAGAATGAGAATGCAGAAGAGAAAATCAGCTAGATTTATTGGAGGAAAAGCGAAGAAACCCATCAAAAAAACCATTTTGGGCGGACAAATAATCCGTTTTCTCCGTAGTTTTACTTAAATTTTGTAACTATACTAGTGGCATATTAAGAACCTGTAACCATAACGGTGGCAATTCTAGATATGCAAAACCTCAAAGATATTCCGTGTCTGATCCTGGGGATCGGAAACATCCTCTGGGCAGACGAAGGCTTCGGAGTCAGAGTCGTTGAAGCTTTCAACGACAAGTACGCCTTTACCGATCCGAATAACGTTATTGCAGACGGCGGCACACTCGGTATGTATCTCTACGACAGAATCTGCCGAGCAGAAAAACTCCTGATTTTTGACTGCTGCGACTTCAAAGGCAAACCCGGCGAACTCCGTGTCCTTCGCAACGACGATGTCAAACTTTGGACTGCTACCAAGATATCTCCGCATCAGACCGGCATGAATGACCTCCTGGTCGCAGCGGCGGTTCGAGGCGCTATACCGAACGATATTGCTGTCGTCGGCTTCCAGCCGGTTCTCCTGGACGACTACGGCGGCTCCTTATCTGCAGAAGCAAAAGGAAAAGTCGATGAGGCAGTTCGCGACGGCTATGAGATCGTCCGCGGATGGAACGTCGGACTTCGTGTTCGTTCCGAAGACGAAATGGCTCCGGCGCTGATGGATGCGCCCTGCTTAAATATTGATCAATACGAAAGCGGACGTCCCTCGGCAGAAGAAGCCTGCAGAGACGGCGATATCCGTTTTGCGCGCTTTGTCGCAAAGGCAGACAAATAATGTGTATCGGAATTCCAATGAAGGTTGAGTCTCTGCCCTATCCCGGCAGAGCTGTCTGCTCCGGCCGCGGCCAAACCGAAAACCTCGACGTCCTGATGCTCGGAGACGTCCAAATCGGCGAATGGGTTCTGGCTTGGAACGGAATGGGAACGAAAAAAATTACAGAAGAACGGGCCCGTCAGGTCGATGCAGCGCTCGATGCACTGGAAGCAGCCATGAATGGTCAGACACCTGACGTCGAAGATGCATTCGCAGATATCGTCGCCAATACCGGCAAGCTGCCTCCGCACCTCCAAGCCCAACTCGATAAAAAGGAGAAGCACTGATGGAACTGATGGGCACTTCCCCGAAGATTGACCTCTACAGCCATCCTTTGTTTTTAAGAATGGTCAACGAACATGGTTTTGAAAGCTGCGACAAGGATACCTTCCCGCAGTTTCTGCAGAAACCGGGCCTTTCGATGGTTGTTTTTATTGAAGACCCGAACCGCATGAAAGAAACCATGGACGCACTCGTGATTGCGCCGGAATTGGCAAAAAGCTGCGGCTTGATCGAACACAAAGCAGTGGTCGGACCTCCTAACGCCAGAAAACTTGCCGTAACTTACGGCTTCAAACGCTGGCCTGCTTTGGTCTTTTTCCGCGACGGCAAATATTTAGGTGCGGTTGACGGACTGCGCCTTTGGGCGGATTTAGTTCGTGAAGCTGACGAAATCATGCACAGCGAACCGCACTATCCGCCCTCCGTTGGCATCCCTGTTCGTTCCATCTAACTAAACCTATAAAGACTTCAATCATGATCACCAAACCAATTTCGATTCCTATCAACCTGCTCGGCCCGGGCTCCCAGCCGGAGCGCTCTGTTGCCAACACGATCGGCGTACCCGACATTGTGGACACCTTCCGTCAGCCGTACACGCCCGAAGTCGCCAACAAAGCTACCGCGGAGAAGTGCCGTCAGTTCTTCATCGACCTTTATGAAGAAATGCGCCTTTGGAATATGGACAGCGGAGATGCCGGTCCTGCCTTTGCGATGAACGGCTATGACAAAGATACCCTGGCACTTATTAATCAGATGCTCGGCGAAGGCGAAGTGGCCATTCGTATTTCCATCCCGAACGAAACCTTCGACGAAATCCGTATTCAGGAATCGATATTCGTGGGTGTTTGGCGCGTGTGCTACTACCGTGACGGTCAGCAGATTGCCGACCAGCTGGAAGTCAGCGCCATTCCTTCCTGCGTAGCCGAAGCTGCTTACGTAACAAGCCAGCCGGATTTGCATCCGGTTGAATTCGGACCGGAAGCCATGAACAGCCCGGCCATTATCGCCGAACTGAAAGAAGCGCTTAAAGCATGGGAACCGGGTGCCCCGGCTTTCACGATCAACCTCTCGCATCTTCCGATGTCTGCAGAAGACCATAAAGTGATCGAAGCGGCTGTCGGTGCCGGCGCCGTTCAAATGATGTCCCGCGGTTTCGGCAACTGCCGTATCTCTTCGACCGACGTTCGTCACGTCTGGAAAGTTCAGTATTTGAACAACGCTCCGGCCCGTCTGATGATCCTGAACACCCTCGTTGTCGCAGGTCTTCCTGAAGAAGCCGTTGCAGCTTCCGAGGACTTGGCCGATTCTGCCGTTCGCATCAAAGAATTGATCGAATGGGTCACGAAGAGCTGGGAACTTTCTCCTGTGGAAGTCAAATAATGCCCGGATTTGAAGGTACTTTTTTAGGCGACAGCTCCAAGCTGCATCCGGATACGCGCTTGGAGTGCAAAGTCTGCCATTACATCTACGATCCTGCTAAAGGCGACGTAGATCAGAACATTGAACCCGGCACTCCTTTCTCGGAACTGCCCGAGTATTGGAATTGTCCGGTTTGCGGCTGCGAACGCGACCTTTTTATGGTTGTGCCCGAAGACTATGATCAAAACCAACGCTCCGACGACTCCGAATCCTCAAAGTGAAGAGCCGTGGGCGCCGAATCCGGCACAGCGGCTTGAAAGAGGCTTCAACAGAATCTGGCAGACCCGAATGCAGGGCCTGCCGATGCTGCACCCGCGCGTCCATGTGCAGGCGGTCGGTTTCCATAAGTGGAAATACTTCTGGCTCGGAATCATTGTCACGCCTTGGTGCATGAACGTGATTTTGGCTAAAGGACAGCCTTCTAAATGGAAGTCGATTCCGGAAGGACGCCGTCTGCACTATCCGTTCCCGGCCGGAATATATGACTTCATCAGCGTAAAAGACAGAATCCTGGGCGAATATCAGATGTGCTCGCTCATGTCACCGCTCGAAGAAGTTGTTTCCGACCACGACATGGCTGTTGAAATCGCTAAGGCTGCTTTGGAAGAACTCATGAAGCCCGAACAGGAGCCCGAACTCGGAGAACCGATTCCAGCGATCCAGCCTGAAGTCGACCCGGAAACCATCGAAAAAGCGGTCGAGACCGCCATCAACCGTCCGATCTCGCGTCGTTCGTTCTTAAGACCAAAAGCAACCCAAGAGGAACAAGAATCATGAGTTATCTCGGTGCGATTCGTTTTGTTCTCACAACTGACGGCTGCTCCGTCTCGGATGTCAGTATTGAGCCGGCCAAGGAGCTCCGAATTGAAAAACTGCTCTGCGGCAAGCGCGTGGAAGATGCCTTAGCACTCCTGCCGCCGCTCTTTGCGCTTTGCCCGGATTCTCAGACCGCCGCTGCCGCAGTGGCCTGTGACGTGGCCCAAAACAGCGTGCCCTCACAAGAAGTTCTGGTTAAAGCACGTTTTGCCAACCATTTGGAACTCATTAACGAGGGCGTGCGTTTCTTTGCGCTCCAGTGTGCCGGCGAAGATTACCGAGCCGCCAAAATTAAAAGCGTGATCCGAGTCCGTGAGCTCGTGAGCGAACTGCGCGAAATGCCTTATGAAGATCAAACCAAGCGAAACAAACTCTGGAGCGAGCTCAGAGGCGAGGTTTCCTACCTGCTGCTGGACGGCTTCTCCGAGAGCTGGGAGCAAGACCTTTTTAACGGCACCATTACACCGAGCAAAGACAGCCTGACCGCTTTCTTTGACAAGATTTCTTCGCACCGCAGCCGCGGCTACACTTCCGGACCTCTGTTGGATAAGCCGACCGCTTTTATCCTTCAGGCTTTAAAAGAAAGAGGATGCTGGAAGAACGGCTCCCTAGAGAGTGATGTTCGCTCTCTGACAGGCCCCGTTGCCCGCATGAGGAATAACCCGACGGTTGCCGGGCTGCTCATGTCAGACGGCAATACCAACTACACGCGTTTTGTGGCGCGGTTCATTGAGGTACTCAGCGCTGCAGACTTAATCCGCATGCCTTTAGAAACGATTGCCGCTATGGAGCTAGGCAAAGGAAGCGCCGTCTCTCTCGTTCAGAACTCCCGCGGAATTCTCCTTCATGCTGCCAAAATCATCGACGGCGTCATCGAGAACTACCGCATTCTGACCCCGACGGAAATCAATGTTGTGGATTCCGAATGGTTTAAGAAAACGCTGCTGAATCTCAAAGCAAAAGACGCCGAAGAGCTGAAGAAGCTGGCTGAGCTGACGATTTTGTCGTTTGATCCCTGCACCCAGATGGATGTGGAGCTGAAAAATGCATGAGATGTCGTTGGCCCAAAGCATTGTTGAGATCGTAGAAAACACCGCTCAGCAAAACCAGGCTTCTTCGGTGGTGGCGGTCAAACTGATCATCGGCGAATTGGCCGGCGTAGAAATGCATGCCCTCATGCAAGGTCTCAAAATCGCCTCGCAGGGAACGGTTATGCAGGAAGCAAAGATTGAAATTGAGCGCCCGGGGGGAACAGCCTGGTGTCTTAAGTGTCAGAAAACTGTTCCGATTCATCGCCGCGGGGAGCCGTGTCCCGTGTGCGGCAGCTATCAGCTGAGTGTCAACGGCGGCGATGATTTCCGAGTCAGTGAACTGGAACTCGGAGATTCCTAGTTTTTATTTAAGGAGTGAATTATGTGTGTTACATGCGGTTGCGGCGGAAAGAAAGCCACGGTTGAAGAACTCGACCAAACGAAGACTCATGAACATCCTCATGCCGAAGACGGCCACGTTCATCGTGACAGCGACCAGCATCGCCATCATCATGACGCCGGCCATCATGAACACGGCAGTGCCGGTGCTCATAAGCACGAATAATTATTGATATTCCGACGGGAGCTCGTGTACAGCTCGAGCTCCGGTCTTTTCTTCGACCAAGGAAAAAAGAATGGAAAAAATCAACGATCGTTTGGTCCAGTTGGAAATTGACGTTTTAAGCGCCAACGACAAGAAGGCGGCCCAAAACCGCGAGAAATTTATTGCCGAAGGCATCTTGGCATTAAACCTTGTTTCCAGTCCCGGAAGCGGTAAGACCACACTGCTCTGCAATACGATCAATAAGATCAAAGATCAGTACAAACTTGCTGTGATCGAAGGAGATCAACAAACCCTCAACGACGCCGAACGCATTCGCGCGACCGGCTGCCGTGCTATCCAGATCAACACCGGCGAAGGTTGCCATCTTGACGCCGACATGATCGAAGAGGCTTGTCAAAAGATTAAGCCTGAGCCCAATTCCATCCTCTTTATCGAAAACGTCGGCAACCTTGTTTGCCCGGCTGCTTTCGATTTAGGAGAAGACTGTAAGGTTGTCGTGCTTTCTGTTACCGAAGGCGAGGACAAACCGATCAAATATCCGGATATGTTTGCCGCAAGCTCTCTGATGCTGATCAACAAAGTTGACCTGCTCCCATATGTGGACTTCAGCGTTGAAAAATGCAAAGAGTACGCCCGCAGAGTCAATCCGAACATTGAATTTATTGAAGTATCCGCCACCAAAGGCACCGGCATGGACGCTTGGTGCGAGTGGCTCGGCAAACGTTTTGCCGCTGTTTCGAAATAATTTATGAGCAGCTCGATTCGTGCAGAAAAATTAAGGATTAAAGGAACCGTCCAGGGGGTCGGTTTCCGTCCTTTTGTATTTGTTCTGGCCAAAAATGAGGGACTGACCGGCACCGTTCTTAATGACGGACGCGGTGTCGAAGCCGTACTCGAGGGTTCCTCTGAAGCTTTAGAACGTTTCCGCACTCGGTTGCTGAAAGAGCTGCCCCCGCTCGCCTCCATCGAATCGGTTGAAGCTGAAGATATTCCTGTCGAAGGACGTCAGGACTTCGTGATTCTGGAAAGCCGATCTAATTCAGTCAGCACGGTTATCCCGGCCGATGCCGCCGTCTGTGAAGCGTGCCTCAAGGAACTCACCGACAAAAATAATCGTCGGTATCGTTATCCTTTTATCAACTGCACGCACTGCGGTCCGCGCTATACCATCACGGCGCATCTTCCCTATGACCGTCCTCAGACGAGCATGAAAGCATTCCCGATGTGCCCGGACTGTCTGCAGGAATATAAAAATCCCCTTGATCGTCGTTTTCACGCACAGCCCAACGCCTGCGACGTCTGCGGCCCGCATCTCGAACTGAAGGATAAAAAAGGCAATCTTGTTCTTTGTGAGGACGAAATTGCGGAGCTGCTCAGACAGATTCAAGACGGCAAAATTGCCGCCGTAAAGGGGCTCGGCGGCTTTCATTTGGTTTGTGATGCAGGAAATGCTGCTGCGGTCTCTGAGCTGCGTCAGCGCAAGCACCGCCCGTTCAAGCCGTTCGCGGTCATGGCCTTAAACGACCTTTCCGCCTCTCGCTTTGTCCGCATCTCGGAGAAAGCCTCAAAAGAACTCCATTCACCACAAGCACCGATCGTCCTTTGCCCTAAAACAGAAGACGCCGATCGCCTCCTCCCGGGCATCGCACCTGAACTTAATCGTATCGGTGTCATGATGCCCTACACGCCGATCCATTGGCTTCTTTTCTTCGAAGCCATGGGGCGTCCTGAAGATCCGGACTGGTACAAAAAAGAATGCGATCTAGTCCTCGTTATGACGAGTGCAAATGCCGGCGGCGAGCCGCTCGTTATCGGCAATGATGAAGCCGTACAAAAACTCGACGGAATTGCCGATCTCTTTTTAACGCACAATCGAGACATCCTGATTCGCTGTGATGACTCGGTGATGCAGCAAAGAGAAAAAGACGTTCAGCTCATCCGGCGTGCCCGCGGATTTACGCCTGTAGCCGTCCGCCTGCCTTACGGCGGTTCTTCGGTCATTGCTACCGGACCGTGGCTGAAGAATACGGCTTGTTTAACCAAAGACGATCACGCCTTTTTAACGCAGCACATCGGAGACACGGATCGCGTCAGCAACTGCCGAACCTTAGCGCGAGCCGTTGAGCATCTCTCGGAAATTTTTGAGATCACGCCGAAATACATTGCGTGCGACCTGCATCCGGATTTCTTTTCCACATCGCTCGCCGAAGAGCTCGCAGACAAATACGACGCAGAGTTAATTCCAGTCCAGCATCATCACGCGCATATTGCCGCCGTCATGGCTGAGCACGGACTCTCGGAGCCGGTCTTAGGGCTGGCGCTCGACGGGGTCGGCTTAGGTACCGACAACAAACCTTGGGGCGGCGAACTCTTAAAAGTGACACCTGAGAGTTTTGAACGTCTGAACAGCATCGCTCCGATCACGATGCCCGGCGCCGATAAATGCGCCCGCGAAGGCTGGCGAATGGCAGCTAAGATTTTTGCCGAGGACGGCAAAGCCGAAGCGTTGGAAAAACTCGCTCAAGAGGTCAGCAAACCCAGCCTTCACCTCATTACCGCTCAAGCCAACGCTCCTGAGACCACAAGTTTAGGACGTCTCTTTGATGCAGCAGCTTCTATGTTCGGCATCTGCCACGTCTCAAGTTACGAAGGAGAAGCCCCGGTTCGCCTGCAAGCGGCCTCCGAAGGACGTCAGGGACAAAATCGAACAGATCTTGTTGAAGTCATCGACGGACATCCGAATTTTGTCCCGCTTCTTCTGGCACTTTCCGAATACACAGATATACAGCAAGCAGCAGCGGATTTCCAAGAAACACTGGCTCAGGTATTGGCAAAAGAGGTCATCCGCGCCTCTGAAAGAGAAAACATTCAGAAAGTTTGCCTCTCAGGCGGCTGCTGTTTAAATTCATTATTAACGCAGCGGCTCCGCGAGCTACTGGAACGGCACGAATTACAAGTTTATGAGGGACTCAAAGTTCCTCCGAATGACGGAGGCGTATCACTCGGCCAAGCATGGGTCGTTCTCATGCGTCTTCACAGTACAGCTAAAGAGTAAGAATCATGTGTTTAGCAATTCCCGTACAAATTAAAGAAATCATCGACGAGAACACTGCCGTCGCAGAAATCTCGGGACTGAAGAAAACCATCTCAACTGCCCTCTTGGAAGACGTCAAGGTCGGCGACTATGTCATTTTGCATGTCGGATACGCCCTCCAGAAGATCGATCCTGAAGAGGCTCAAAAGACACTGGCTCTTTTTGCTTCTGAGGCCTCTGCGACAGGAGAACCGGCATGAAGTACATCACCGAGTACCGTGACAAAGAGCTCGCCAAAAAGCTCGTTGCCGATATCGCCAAAGAAGCCCGTCCCGATAGAAATTACCGGCTTATGGAGTTCTGCGGCGGCCATACGCATGTCATCAGTCGATACGGCTTGGAAGGCATTTTGCCTAAGAACGTCCGCATGATTCACGGTCCCGGCTGCCCGGTCTGCGTCATGCCGATCGGCCGTATTGATTCGGCCATTGAACTTGCCTTGGAACACGGCGTCATCCTCTGCACCTACGCAGACACCATGCGCGTTCCGGCTTCCAAGGGACTTTCGCTGATGAAAGCAAAAGCTCAGGGCGGCGACATACGCATGATTTACTCGGCAGCCGACTGTTTGGACATCGCTCGCGCCAATCCGGATAGAAACGTCGTTTTCTTTGCCATCGGTTTTGAGACCACCACGCCGGCGACCGCCGTGGTTTTAAAGCAAGCCAAAGCGGAAGGCTTAAAGAACTTCTTTGTGTTTTGCAATCATGTTCTGACGCCGCCGGCCATGCGCCACATTCTGAAGAACCAGGAAAAAGTCCAAATTGAAGGTTTTGTCGGACCGGCTCATGTTTCTACGATCATCGGCAGCGAGCCTTATGAAACGTTCGCCAAAGACTATTCCAAGCCGGTTGTTATCGCTGGTTTCGAGCCTTTGGATATGCTTCAGTCTATTCTGATGCTGATCCGCCAAATCAACCGCGGCGAAGCCAAAGTCGAAAACGAATTTACACGCGCCGTTCGCCCCGAAGGCAATATGAAGGCCATTCGAATGATGGAAGAAGTTTTTGCGCTTCGCGACAGCTTTGAGTGGCGAGGGCTCGGCTCCGTTCCTAAATCTGCGTTAAAACTGTCCGACGCATACAGCGACTTCGACGCTGAAAAGCATTTCAACTTGGTTTACCGCAGTGTGCCCGACAACAAGGCCTGCGAATGCGGCGCCATCCTGCGCGGCGAAAAACAGCCGTCTGACTGTCGTGCATTCGGAACGGTGTGCACACCGGAAAGCCCTATCGGCTCCTGCATGGTATCCAGCGAAGGCGCCTGCGCCGCTTACTTCACTTACGGCAGACACAAGAGATAAGAATTCCGGAGAATAAATAATGTCTGAAGAAAAGAAACACTATCAACGTCCTCTGAATTTCAAGACCGGAAAAGTCGAAATGAACTTCGGTGCCGGCGGCAAAGCCAGTGCTCAGCTCATTGCCGACCTCTTCGCTAAAAACTTCTCCAACGAGTTCCTTGATCAAGGCGATGACGGCGCCAGACTTCCTCAGCCTAAAGGCGAACTTGTTATGGCCACTGACTCGCATGTCGTAAGCCCTATTTTCTTTGCGGGAGGCGATATCGGAGGCCTCTCCATTCACGGTACGGTTAACGACGTAGCCGTTTGCGGTGCTACGCCTCTCTACATTTCCTGCGGCTTTATTTTGGAAGAAGGCTTCCCCTTGAGTGACCTCAAACGCATCGTGGAGAGTATGGCCGCTGCCGCTAAAGAAGCCGGCGTCAAAATCGTGACCGGCGACACCAAGGTCGTCGAACGCGGCAAAGCCGACGGCATTTACATCAACACCTGCGGCGTAGGCGTCCTACCTGAAGGCGTTCGTCTCTCGGGCGCCAACTGCCGTCCGGGCGATGTCATCGCGATCTCCGGTGATATCGGAGACCATGGCGTAGCCGTCATGAGCCAGCGCGTGAACTTAGGGTTTGAAACCGGTGTCGTGAGCGACTCCGCAAGCCTGAACCGTCTGACCGAAAAACTCGTGGCAGAAATTCCGTCCCTTCGCTGCATGCGCGATCCGACACGAGGCGGACTCGGAACCACGCTGAATGAAATCGCTAAGCAGTCTTCCGTTGGCATGGTTCTTGAAGAGGACAAGATCCCGGTTAAAGAATCCGTAGAAGCCGCCTGCGAATTTTTAGGTCTCGACCCGCTCTACGTCGCCAATGAGGGTAAGGTCATTGCCATCTGCGCACCTGAAGACGCAGAAAAGATGCTTCAAATCATGAGAGACGATCCTCTTGGCAAGAATGCTCAGATCATCGGCCGCTGCATCGAAGATGAAAATCACTTCGTCCAAATGGAAACAGGATTCGGCGGCGTCCGCATGGTGGACTGGCTGACAGGCGAACAACTCCCTCGAATTTGTTAAACTCTGAATAAGCACGGCTTTCGTGATACTTTGGGTTGAGTCGTGCGCTCCAAATAATTGAAAAATAGGTAAGGAGACTCAGTTGGTTAAACCGCAGACGATCTTATTGGTGGACGATCACTCGCTTATTACGACGGCCATGTCTGCTCTTTTGCAAAGCATGTATCCGGACGTGCAGATTCACGTCGGAGCGACGGCAAAAGAGGCTGTTGAGTTGGCTGAAAAATACGGCGACTCCGCTGATCTGATGATTCTTGACCTCGGCCTGCCTGACTCTCAAGGCACCGATCTCTTAGTACGACTTTTACAAAATTATCCGGCGCTCAAAATTCTGGTCCTCTCCGGCAACTGTGATCCGGACAGCATCCTCAAAGCACTCTCCGCAGGTGCCGCCGGCTACGTACCGAAGACACTTGACGCCAACCTGCTTAAGAGCACGATCAATTTCGTTCTCGAGGGCGGTGTCTACATTCCCTCGAAGATTCTCTCTCAGCAGCAGTCGATGGGAATGAGCCCTCAGCAGCCGGTTGTCAATCCCTCTTCAAAGGTTCACCTGACTACTCGTCAGTGTCAGGTATTGAAGCTTTTGAGCCAGGGCGATTCCATCAAGACGATTTGCCGCAAGATGGATCTTTCCGAGGGTACGATTAAAACCCATGTTACGGCCCTTTATCGCGCTTTTGACGCACGAAACCGTACGGAAGCACTCATTGCTGCCCGACGCAACGGCTTTAACGTAGATTAGTTTTAGAGCCTCTACTAACGCAAAACCTCTGATACCGAGTTCGGTTCAGAGGTTTTCTTATGCGCTTTAAGTGAAGATTACTTGGCAGCGGCCTCTTTAGCTTTGGCTTCTTTAGCCTTGCCTTCATCAGCAGCTTTTTCTTCAGCCTTAGCTTCTTTGCCGCCTTCTTTGTATTCGGCTGCTTGGGCCTTGGCGTTCTCTTTAGCTTCCTGAGCCAAGATCAGCTTCTCTTTCTTAGCTTTCAGATCGGCAGCTGCAACATCAAGTTTTGCAGTCAGGTTGGCCAGGAACTTCTCAGCCATTTCGATGTGTTCGATCTTACGGGCCTTTTTGGCTTTCTTCAGATCAGCGACAACGGCGAGAATGCGTTTTTCAATCTTTTTGGCCTGTTTGGCGGATGTCTTTTTCATTTTGTGTCTCCTTGCTGTTAGGTACTTTCTCTTGTTCAATAATTTCTTTCTGCTCTTTTTCGAACAATTCTTCGCGTCTTTTTACTGCCGGTTCAAAAGGCATCGGAGGCGGCGTCAAATACTCAATGCCGTCAATTAACGGAGGCACTGTTTTCGCCCGCAGATTCTTCGAAGGCAGACGCTCGGTCGTTCCGTACTTGTTCGGCTGTGCCGGATCAGGAGCCCAGCACATGACAAAAAAGCAAATCGGAGGAACTATAGCAGGAAAAACCCACCAACCCGAATATCCGCAGTCATGTAATCGGCGAATAAACAATAGAACGGAAGGAATTGATGTTAAAGCCGCATAAATCGGCAGGACGATCGGAAAACCGGTGAAAAGCAAATCAATGCCTGCCGCCAGCGCAAGAAAGATGCATTGAAAAAATACGAAGCTCCACACTTCGACTCTTCCTGCGCGTCCGTGGAAATCCTCCACATGGCTGACGGAAAAAATAAACCAACGAAATGCAGTCTTCATTCAACAAATCCCCTTAAGACTTCCATCTTAGGAGGATGACGAATTATTCGGCTGTTTGATTACCCGATTAGGTCTATCCAAAAAGCAAGGGGGCCGAAGCCCCCTCTCTTTAGAACAATATCCGAACGGGATTACGGAACCATATCGGAGATTTCGTCTTTGCGAACCTTCTTCACCAAGTCCTCGCGTTTGACTCCTAAGTACAAGGCAATCGCAGCGGACACGAACACAGAAGAATAAACGCCCAGCAAAATACCGATGGTCAGAGCCAGCGCGAAGTAATGCAGAGCCGGACCGCCGAAGAAGAACATCGACAGCGTAACCATCAAGGTCGAGCTGTGAGTGATCACCGTACGGGAAATGGTCTGCGTAATCGCGGTATTGACGATTTCCACCGGCGTGCCTTTACGGATCTTACGGAAGCATTCACGACAGCGGTCGAAAATAATCACGGACTCGTTGACCGAGTAACCCAAAACCGCAAGAACGGCCGCCAGAACCGGCAGAGAGAATTCCCACTGGAACAGCGAGAAGACACCGAGCACCAGGAAAACGTCATGCATATTCGCGATAATGGCCGCAACAGCGAACTTCCATTCGAAACGGAAGGCCAAGTAAATCATGATACCGACGATCACCAGGAGCAGAGCCGTCAGACCGTCGGTAGCGAGTTCTTCACCGACCTGCGGTCCCACGAATTCCGTGCGGCGCAGCTGAGCTTCCGGAGCTTTCTCATGAATGACTTTCATGACTTCTTCGCTCATCTGAGCAGAAGTCTTGTTGCCTTTCAGAGGAAGCCGGATCTGAGCATCGCGGGCTGTACCGAAGTTCACGACCTGGACTTCACCGCCCGTGGCTTTTTCCAAGTCCACGCGCAGCTCCTGCACCGGAACGGCATCCGGGTAGTTGACTTCCATCACCAAACCGCCGGTGAACTCAATGGAGAAAGCCAAACCGCGAACGACCAAGAGCCCAATCGCAATAAAGAAAGAAATAAACGAAATCGCGTTCAGTATCTTGGAATACTTCATGAACGGAATCGTTTTGTGGATTCTAAATAGTTCCATGGTTAAGCTCCTTTCGCCGTTGACTTGTCGGCGTCAGGACGCCAAATTTGACCGATAGAAAGCGAAGTGAGTTTCTTGCGGCGCCCGTACCAGAGGTTGACGAGTGCGCGGGACACCATCACGGACGTGAAGATAGAGGTCAAGATACCTAAGCAGTGAACCACCGCAAAGCCTCTGACCGGGCCGGAACCGAAAATCAACAGCGCGATACCGGCGATCAAGCTCGTAATGTTGGAGTCCAAAATCGTGTTGAACGCCATATCGTAGCCCTCTTTGATCGCCTGCTGAGGCGTACGGTTTTCACGCAGCTCTTCACGAATACGTTCGTTAATCAGCACGTTCGCGTCCACAGCCATACCGAGTGTCAACGCCATAGCAGCAATACCCGGCAGGGTCAGTGTTGCCTGCAGCATCGAGAGGATGGCAACCAGCAGGAACAGGTTGCAGGTCAAAGCGATCGCAGAGAACACACCGAAGAGGTGGTAGTAGATGACCATGAACACGGAAACTGCGATGAAGCCCCACAGCGTGGATTCGAAACCGGCTTTAATGTTTGCGGCACCCAAGCTCGGACCGACCAGACGTTCTTCAATGATTTCCATCGGAGCGGCCAAGGAACCGGCACGGAGCAGCAAGGCGGTGTCCGTGGCTTCAACCGTAGTCATACGGCCGGAAATTTGAACGCGTCCGCCGCCGATTTCCTGACGGATTACGGGAGCCGTCACGACTTCGCCCTTACCCTTTTCAAACAGGATAATGGCCATGCGTTTGCCGACGTTTTCACGAGTGACGTCTTTGAAAATACGTGCGCCCTTAGCATCCAGCGTCAGGTTAACCGTCGGCTCGTGCGTCTGGTTGTCAAAACCCGGCTGAGCGTCATTGAGGTTGTCACCAGTCAGGACGACCTGACGTTTAACCAGAATGTCGCGGCCTTCACGGTCTTTAAAGCGCTCGGTACCGAAAGGAACCGTGCCCTGAGAAAGCTGGGCCAGCGCTTCGGGACTGTCGTCGACCATACGCACTTCAAGCGTTGCGGTACGACCTAAGATGTCCTTGGCTTTAGCCGTGTCCTGAACACCCGGGAGCTGAACCACAATACGGTCTGCACCCTGCTGAGCGATCACAGGTTCGGCCACACCGAGTTCGTTGATTCGGTTATGCAGAGTCGCCACGTTCTGCTTCAAAGCGTAGGACTGAACATCGCTCATCGCTTTCTGAGACATCGTAGCGCGAATCATGAACTTGCCGTTCTGATCTTCTTTCGCAAAGGTGAGATCGGTCTGACGGTTACGGAGAACATCCATAGCCGCTTCAAGATCCTGCTCATTGCGGAAAGAGATTTCAAGTGTGTCGCCGACACGGACAATACCGGCATGACGGATCTTATGGTCACGAAGCAGTGTTCTGACTTCGCCGGTCGCAGCTTCAATGCGTTTTGTCACGGCCGCCTTCATGTCAACGGCGAGCAGGAAGTGCACGCCGCCGCGAAGGTCAAGACCGAGATACATCGGAAGCGCGTTGATCTTAAGCAGCCAAGTCGGAGTATTCGGAACGAGGTTAAGCGCGACGATATAAGAAGGATCGGCAGGATCCGGATTCAATGCTTTTTCAAGCACGTCGCGGGAGCGAAGCTGAAGTTCGCCGTCTGTCGGAGCAAAACGTACGCGAACCGAGTTCTGCTGAGCGCCCTGCTCAAAGAAAACGCCGTTGGGTTTGATTTGAGCGGCGGCAAGTGCGTCTTCAACCGTCTTTAACGTCTGTTCGGTTACTTTAACCGTTGCCTTACCCGGGCTGACCTGAACGGCCGGAGACTCACCGTAAAAATTGGGGAGTGTATATACCGCTGCGACGATCAAAATCACCGCAATCAATATATATTTCCAAAGAGGGTATCGATTCATAACTATCGTTGTGCCGGCTTACGCCGGCACATAAAGGTAGGTACAACACAAACGACCGTCTCAAAAAGCGGAAACGGTCGTCCTATCAAGCTATCACTTGAAAATTAGAACTTGACCGTGCCTTTGGGGAGAACAGCCTGAATTGCAACGCGCTGGAAAGTGATGACAACGGGTTTGTCGTCAACAGCAGCAATCTGAAGGTTGATGTAGTTCTCATCGGCAGCAACAATCTTGCCGCAGATACCGCCGGCAGTGATCACTTCATTTCCGGTGGTAAGAGAATCGATCATCTTCTTGTGTTCTTTCTGACGTTTCTGCTGAGGACGGATCAAAAGGAACCAGAAAACGGCAAAAATGAGGATCATTACGCCGAAAGACGAGAACATGCTTTCAAGTCCGCCGGGCTGCGCAGCAGCGCCGGAGGCTGCCTGTGCATATGCTTCAGAAATAAACAATTTAAAACTCCAACTGTGAGATATGGGTTCACTGAGGGCAGTGAAAATTTTTCGACGTCCAGTGCTAAGGTCTCTTAAGAATTTCTTCTGTAAATCCGAGTCCTGTCACGGTTCCCTTTGCCTCTCAAAAGAATGCAAAGGGCAATCCGGGCGCGCCCCGCCCTTTTCAAACTTTGTATTCTACTTTCTTTCGCTTAAGTTGAGCTTGCAGAAATCGGGCAATCTTATAAAAAACTCAGTAAATTCACGGAGTTCGTTGAAATTGCCCGAAGTTATTAGTCTGTTCCGCGGGCTCTGTCTTCTGCGAACTTCTTGCACCAGGCTTCGAAATTGCCCTGATCCAAGGCCTCACGAATTTCCTTCATGAGATTCAAGTAGTAGTGCAGATTGTGAATCGTGTTCAGTCTGGCGCCGAGAATCTCATTGACCTTCTGCAGATGGTGCAGGTAGGCGCGGGAGAAGTTGCGGCAGCAGTAGCAGTCGCAACTCTCGTCGAGCGGACGAAGGTCATGCTTATGTTTAGCGTTTCTAAGCTTTATATCACCGTAACGAGTGAAGAGCCAGCCGTTTCTTGCGTTACGGGTGGGCATCACGCAGTCAAACATATCGATACCGCGCTTGACGCCTTCCACCAAGTCTTCCGGCGTACCGACGCCCATCAGGTAGCGCGGTTTATCTTCAGGCATACGAGTCTTGAGATGATCAAGAATCTTCATCATCTCTTCTTTCGGTTCGCCGACGGAGAGACCGCCGATCGCGTAGCCGTCAAAGCCGATGGCTTTAAGACCTTCGAGAGATTCGTCGCGCAGGTGCTCGAACATGCCGCCCTGGACGATACCGAACAGTGCGTTCGGATTCTGCAGACGATCGAATTCATCGCGGGAGCGGCGAGCCCAACGCAGAGAAAGGCGCATGGAGTCCGCAGCTTCTTTTTCCGTGGCGGGGCGGCCGTCGATCTCATACGGTGTACATTCGTCGAAAATCATCGCGATATCGGAGTTCAGCACCTTCTGGATTTCCATCGAAACTTCAGGCGTCAGGAAGAGCCGCTCACCGTTGATCGGAGAAGCAAAACGCACGCCTTCTTCGGTAATTTTGCGCAGTTTGCCCAGAGAGAAGACCTGGAAGCCGCCGGAGTCCGTCAGAATCGGTTTCTCCCATCCCATAAAGCCGTGAAGACCGCCGTGCTCGGCGATGACTTCCAGACCGGGTCTGAGCCAAAGATGGAACGTATTGCCGAGCAGAATCTGTGTTCCGATTTCGTTGAGCTCAAGCGGGCTCATTGCTTTGACGGTACCGTAGGTGCCGACCGGCATAAACACTGGCGTCTGAACAACGCCGTGGTTCAGATGGATTTCAGCGCGGCGCGCAAATCCTTCAGTTTTGTGGAGTTTGAATGTAAGACTCATTGGTTTACCTTTTGCTCAAGGAAGCACGCATCTCCATAGCTGAAGAAACGATATTTTTCATCGACGGCATGTTTGTAGGCCGACAGGATTTCATCTCGTCCGCACAGGGCGCTCACCAGCATGACCAAGGTGGACTTGGGCAGATGGAAGTTCGTCACCATTGCATCGCAGACTTTGAATTCATAGCCGGGTTTAATAAAGAGGCGCGTATCGGCGCTTTCTGCCCTGACCTTGCCTTCCGGATTTTGGGAGGCGCTCGCCTCGACAGTTCTCAAACTCGTGGTACCCACGCAGACAACACGGCGTCTTTCGGTCTTGGCCTTGTTAATCTTTTCGGCTGCTTCCGGAGAGATGCTGTACCACTCGGAATGCATGACGTGCTCGGAGAGGTTTTCAACACGCACGGGCTGGAAAGTACCGGCGCCGACATGCAGCGTCACGAAAACTTCTTCACAGCCTTTATCGCGAATCTGCTGAAGCAGTTCATCCGTGAAGTGGAGCCCTGCCGTCGGTGCGGCAACGGCACCGGGATACTTGGCATAGACCGTCTGATAACGGCTTTCGTCGGATTTTTCAGCGGCATGCTGAATATAGGGCGGCAGCGGAACTTTGCCGTATTCATCTAACACTTCCAGAACCGGATGATCAAATCTGAGACGGAAAAATTCGCCTTCGCGGCCGAGCACTTCGGCTCTTGCCGGCTCTTTTCCTTCCGGATGATCGAAATACAGGATCGTTCCCGGTTTTGCCGCTTTACTGGCACGCATCATCGAAATGGCTTCATAGGTTCCGGTGACGCGTTCGGTCATTGCTTCGAAGACACCGCCGGTTTCTTTCTTACCGTTCAAGCGGGCCTTAATGACCTTCGTGTTGTTAAAGACAAGAAGATCGCCAGGCTTGAGCAAATCCAGAATGTCTCTGAAATGCAGGTCTTCTACGGAGCCGTCGGGTTTGACGTGCAGAAGACGCGAGGCCGCACGATCTTTCAGCGGATACTGCGCGATCAAAGATTCGGGCAGTTCAAAATCAAAATCTGATAAGTGTTGTTCTTTCGTTTCCATGGCTTGACCGGCCAATTGCAAAAAGTGAAAAGTTAAATAATGTGGGGTTTCCCGGGAGGATCGTTGACGTAAGTCACTTCCAAAATCTCAAGTTTCTTTACGCCTTTCGGTGTCGGCAGAAGCACGGTGTCTCCCTCAAAATGTTTGAGGAAAACTCGCGCGATCGGAGAGATCCAGGAAACATCTCCTACCGAGGCATCAGCCTCGTCGATCCCGACAATACGAATCTTGGATTCATCGCCCTGCTCATTGGCATAAACGATGGTGGCGCCGAAGAAGATCTGATCTGTCGGCGGTCTTTTATCGATATCGATGACCTCGCTCGCCTCGATTCGCTTATTCAGGAAGCGGATGCGGCGGTCGATTTCACGCAGACGCTGTTTGCCGTACTGGTAGTCGGCGTTTTCGCTGCGATCGCCGTTGGAAGCCGCCCAAGCAACGACATTCACGACGTTCGGGCGCTCGACTAAAACCAGGTTCTTGCGCTCATCAAGAAGCCGGTTGTAGCAGGCGCGCGTCATATAGTTCTTTGTCCCGTGAATCTCGGGAATTTTGACTTCTTCTTCGTCGTCTTCGTCGATATCTTTGAATTCAAGATCTTCGTTCATTTTTAAAGCTCGATGAACAGATGAAATGATTTAAATCCCGCGTCTGAACCAAACAGCTTTTACGAAGTTTTTACTGCGTTTCTTCGATGAGCTGTCACTGTCCTTCCGCACTAAAAATAGAGAGACCGCGGAAGCGGCCTCTTCTATTGCAATCGTTATTTTAGGCTTTAGGACGATCGTCGGAATCCTTCGGCTTATCTTCCGGTTTCACTTCCTCGGAAGGAGCTTCAGCCGGTTTAGCGTTCGCTTCAGGTTCAGGCGACTCGGTCTGCGGAGCCTGCTCCGTCTTCTTTTCTGCCGGAGCTGCCTGAGCGGTCTGTTCTCCTTCAGCCGGCTGAGCCGCTTCTTCGTTCTTTCTGCGAACCTTGCTCAGCTGCTTGGGAGGACGCGGATCCTTACCGTTCATGATGTCGTCGATCTGCTCGGCGTCAATGGTTTCCCATTCGAGCAGAGCGTGCGCCATCTTGTGCATTTCTTCCTGATGAGACTCGATGAGCTTACGGGCAATTGCGTACTGTTCGTCAATAATGCGGCGAACTTCTGCATCGACCTTTTCCATCGTGCTCTCGGAGATATGCTTGGACTGAGTCACGGAGCGGCCGAGGAACACTTCGTTCTCGTTTTCACCGTAAACCATCGGGCCCATCACATCGCTCATGCCGTAGCGGACGACCATGTCGCGAGCCATCTGAGTGGCGCGTTCAAAGTCATTAGACGCACCCGTTGTCATTTGATGCATGAAAACTTCTTCGGCAATACGTCCGCCGAACAGGATGGCGATACGAGAGAGCAGATACTGCTTGTCATAAGAGTAATGGTCTTCGGCAGGCAGCTGCATCGTCAGACCCAACGCACGTCCGCGAGGAATAATCGTGACTTTGTGTACGGGGTCGCTCTTCGGCATCAGACGTGCAACCAGAGCATGGCCGGATTCGTGGTAAGCCGTGTTGCGTTTTTCGTCTTCGGACATGACCATGGCTTTGCGCTCAGCGCCCATCATGATCTTGTCTTTAGCGCGTTCGAAGTCTTCCATGGCAACCACACGGCCGTTGCGGCGAGCGGCAAACAAGGCCGCTTCGTTCACGAGGTTAGCCAGATCGGCACCGGAGAAGCCGGGCGTACCGCGAGCGAGGACAGACTCGTCCACGTCGGCGCCGACCGGAATCTTGCGCATGTGAACTTTCAGAATCTGTTCACGGCCGCGAATATCGGGCAGCGGAACCACGACCTGACGGTCAAAGCGGCCCGGACGCAGCAATGCGGGGTCAAGAACGTCAGGGCGGTTCGTGGCAGCGATCACGATGACGCTGCTGTTGGTGTCGAAACCGTCCATCTCGACGAGCATTTGGTTCAAAGTCTGTTCGCGTTCGTCATTGCCTCCGCCGAGACCGGCGCCGCGCTGACGGCCGACCGCATCAATTTCGTCGATGAAGATGATGCAGGGAGAATTCTTCTTAGCGTTCTCGAACATGTCGCGAACACGAGCGGCACCGACACCGACGAACATTTCAACGAAGTCGGAACCGGAAATTGTGAAGAAGGGAACTTTGGCTTCGCCGGCAATGGCTTTGGCCAAAAGTGTTTTACCGGTACCCGGAGAGCCGACGAGCAGCACGCCGCGGGGAATACGACCACCTAAGCGCTGATAACGGCTCGGATCCTTGAGGTAATCCACGATTTCGGTCACTTCTTCTTTGGCTTCATCGCAGCCGGCGACGTCGGCAAAAGTGACATTGTTATTCGAGCTGTCGAGCATTCTGGCTTTAGATTTGCCGAAGCTGAAAGCACCGCCCTTTCCGCCGCCCTGCATTTGACGCATGAAGAAAATCCACACGCCGATGAGGATGAGCATCGGGAACCAAGAAATAAAGATGGAAGCTAAGAAGCTCTGTTCTTCATCAGGCTGACCGTAGACCTGAACACCGGCCTTACGGAGGTCTTCAACCATCCAAAGGTCTCCGGGAGCTGTGATCTTATAGGCAGCTCCTTCCGTCGGAGTGACGGTAAGCGTACGACCCTGAACATCGACGCGTTTAATTTTGCCTTCCTTGGCTTGGTCCATAAATTGCGTATAGCTCGTGGACGGTTCATTAGCCACCATCTTCTTAGCGCCGTCAAACTGCTTAAATACAGTAAACAGCACTAAGGCAATCACGATCCATACGGCAACTTTGGCGAATAAATTATTTTTGTTCAAAATTTCACCTCAAATGCACGGCCTATGGGGCCGTCGGTTGTCGATTTATAAGGGCGAAACCCGCCCTGGTTATCAAACAATACCAAAAACCGAGTAACAAAAAAGGCCTTTCTTACCTTTTCTTGCGATTTCTATAAATTATGAATAATACTTAGCCTAAAAACCTAATTTTTTCTCAGTTCGGGAGCTGAAGTTACAAGCCGTAAGCCACTTCAACCTGCCGAATAGAGGGCGAATCCTCTAAATCTCGGACCAATGTCCAATCGGCGGCTGCTTTATACGGACAGGGCAGACGAACACGGAAACTGCGGTCGTCCGAGAATTCGAAGTCCACGCGGATCGCTTCTTCGGGATGCGTCATCTGGACGTCCAAAATCAGGCGCTCGAGCTCCTTCGGATCGGCTTCTTCCGCCGGCTGAATGACAATATGCGCTCTCTGGCGATGACGCAGTTCGTAGAGCGGATAGAAGGCTCCGGGACTTGCCCAGGTCTTTCCGCTCTTCTTACTGTGAGACTTTTTAAGTTCCACGACCACAATCTCGCCTTTGGGAATCTCTTTGATTCGGACTCTTTCCTGTTCGAAGTACTGGTTCTTAACGCTGTAGTCCACCGGACCGTCGGGCGTCGCCAAATGCAGCGTAACGAACGGGGAACCGTCCTTGCCGCGGCGCTGTTCGCAGCCGAGATACATACCGGCAACGAGGTATTCCCCGGGATTCTCAGATTCGGTACCTGCCACAAGAGCTCCGAAATTACGCTTGAGTTCCGACTGATAGGCTTCCAGCGGATGACCCGAGAAATAGAAGCCGAGAACATACTGCTCTTTTTCCATCCGAGTGCGGTCACTCCAAGGCGCAACTTCCTTGATCGGTACTTCATTAGACGGTTCTTCTCCGAAGAGGCTGAACTGGTCAGCCGCCTTTTCGTTTTCCTGAGCAGACTGAACTACCACGTCAGCATTTTCAAACCACTTGCGGCGATTGGGCTCAATGGAATCAAAGACGCCTGCCATTGCAAAGACCTGGATAATCTTCTTCGTGATGAGCTGAGAGCCCACCCGTTTGACGAGATCGAACGGGTCTTTGAACGGACCATTTTGTTCTCTTTCGGCCTTGATAGCTTCTGCAGGTGCTGAACCCACACCCTTTAGGGCGCCTAAGCCCATACGAATTTCCATCGTCTTGGGACTGGTATAGTTAAATTCGCTCTCGTTGATATCCGGCCCGAGAAGTTTGACACTATGGCGTTTAGCATCCATCAAAATCTTCAGAGACTTCTCCGGATCGGTCATCACTTCACTCAAAGAGGAAGCCAGGAATTCTGCCGGGTAGTAATTCTTCAGCCAGCCGGTTTTATAGGCAACATAAGAGTATGCAGCAGCGTGGGATTTGTTAAAGCCGTAGCCTGCGAACTTACGCATTAACTCGAATAAGTGAGCGGCCACTTCCTCAGAAACGCCGTTCTTTGCCGCACCTTCGATGAACACTTTGCTCTGGCGTTCCATTTCGGCGACGTCTTTCTTACCCATGGCGCGTCGAAGAATGTCAGCGCCGCCGAGTGAGTAGCCGCCGATCTTCTGCGCCACCAGCATCACCTGTTCCTGATACACCATAATGCCGGCCGTATCTTCCAGAATCGGAATCAAACGGGGATCCGCATATTCGGCTTTCTTGCGTCCGGCACGAATATCCAGGAAGTCCGGAATCAGGTCCATCGGGCCCGGACGATACAAGGCGTTCAAAGCGATCAAGTCGGAAAGTTGAGTCGGTTTCGCATCAATCAGAAGCTTGTGCATACCCGGAGATTCAAACTGGAACACGGCAACCGTATCTCCGGTCTGGAAAATCTTCTTGTACGTGTCCTCATCATCGCACTCCATGTGCTCAATGTCCGGACGAACGCCGGTGTTCTTTTCGATGTAGTCGAGCGCACGTTCAATAATCGTGAGCGTTGTCAGACCAAGGAAGTCGAACTTCACCAGACCTACGGCTTCCACGTCCTTTTTGTCATACATACTGATGACGTTTTCCGGCAGCATGCCTGCTGCGTAGAGCGGACAGAAATCAATCAGTTTGCCCGGTGCAATCAGCACGCCGCCTGCGTGAATGCCCAAGCTTCGGGTGGTGCCTTCCAATTTCAAGGCGTACTCAATGAGTTTGCGGGCCTGAGGATTGTTGCGAACTTCAGCGCGGAACTGCGGCTCTTCGCTGAGCGCTTCTTCAAGGGTCGTGTTGTGACCGGGGCGCGTCGGAATCATGCGGGAAAGGCGATCAGCCTCGGAATACGACATATCGAGAACACGGCCGACATCCTTAATGACGCCCTTGGCACCCATCGTACCGAAGGTCGCAATCTGGCTCACGGACTCTTCGCCGTACTTGGATTTCACGTACTCAATCACGCGTCCGCGGTTGTTCTGGCAGAAGTCCACGTCAAAGTCAGGCATGGACACACGTTCCGGATTCAGAAAGCGTTCGAACAGCAAGTCGTACGCAAGCGGATCCAAGTCGGTAATACCCAAGCTGTAAGCCACCAAGGAACCGGCACCCGAACCGCGGCCCGGACCCACAGGACAGCCGTGGGTCTTGGCCCAGTTAATAAAGTCTTGCACGATGAGGAAGTAACCCGGGAAGTCCATGTCCTGAATGATCTTGATCTCACGCTCCAGGCGTTCCTTGTAGCGCGGGAACTCTGCTTCGCGTTTTTTCTCATCCGGATATAAGACTTTCAGGCGGCGGTCTAGGCCCTCGCGCGCGAGCTGTGCCATGTAGTCTTTGAGAGACATACCGTCGGGCGTCGGGAAAATCGGCAGCTGCGGTTTCCCGAGTTTGATCGTGACATTGCAGCGTTTTGCAATTTCAACGCTGTTTTCAATCGCAGAAGGAATGTCTTTGAAGAGCTCGCACATTTCTTCTTTCGTACGGAAATACTGCTGAGGCGTGTAAATACGAGGACGAGCCTTATTTGCCAGCGTGAAGCCGTCGGCAATCGCCACGCGAGCTTCATGGAATTCAAAATCTTCCGAGTTCTCAAACTGAATCGGCTGAGTAGCAACAACCGGCAGTCCGAGTTTCTTGGCGAGCTTGACGGATTCGGCGACGAGCATTTCGTCATTCGGGCGCCCCACTCTCTGCAGCTCCATAAAGAAGTGCGGGAATTTCTGGGACAATCTGAGGGCTTCCTGTTCGGCAGCCGATAAACTTCCGTTCAGGATAGCCTTACCAATCGCCCCGGTATTGAAGCCGGAGAGCACAATCAAGCCGTCGGCCATTTCCGGCGTAATCCAGTCGAGGTCGACTTCGCCTCTGTCTTTATATTGATTGGTGAGCCACGCACGGCTCAGCAGGTCGCAAAGCGTCAGGTAGCCCTGATGATTTCTCGCTAAAAATAAGAGGCGCAGATAATCATCACGGTTGTAGTGATTCGTAATCGAGCAGTCCGCGCCGAGAATCGGCTTGATACCGGCGGCTGATGCGGCTTTATAGAAAATGACATCACCGAACATCGCCGTGGCGTCTGTAATCGCCAGCGCCTTCATCCCGGAGGCAATCGCCTTATGTACTACTTTCTTCGGGTTGAGCATACCGTCTTTGATTGAGAACTCGGTATGCATACGAAGATGGACGAAATCTTGAGTCATATTTTCCAAAATAAAAAGATGCTGTTTTAAAACGGGGCTCGAAGCGTGCAGGAAAGTTTAGCGCAGCTGCCAAACATCCTCGATCCGTTCTTCGGCTTAATTGTTTTGAGCTGCTTCTGCGCTCAATGCGTAGTCTTTCAAATATTCATGGAAGGCTTGCGCCGCGCGGGAGAGCACTTTTTCCTTCTTTCTGATGAGATAGGTAGCAGAATGAAGTTTGGGCGCTAAGGGCTTAATCATTAAGGGGCCGTTTGGATCCAGGTCGATTAAGTTATCAAAAGAGATCATCAGACCGAGGCCCTCTTCAACCATGAGTTTCGGCGTGTTGATCAGCGTGAAATACGCCACCACATTTAGCTCTTCAAGACTGCGCCCAAGCCAAGACTTCAAAAAGCCGGCACCTCGGGTTTGTGCTGACAATATCAGCGGACGATCTCGAAGCATCTGAGGTGTAACGAATGGCTCTTCTGCGAGCGGATCGTCTTTGCGCAGATAGACGCACCAATCTTCTTTCCAGGGCAAGCGGGTGTATTCGTATTTCGAGACGTCAAAAGGATCAAACACAATTCCGAGGTCGGAGAGCCCGACATTCAACTGATAGGCCACATTAGCGCTGTTGCCGCTCGTCACTGAGAACTCAACTTTCGGATTATAGCTTTAAAAAGCGACATCGCCCGAATGACATTGCGCATGCCTTCAGACTCACCGGCAGCGATCCGCACTTCCCCGCTCAGCTCACTACCCTTTGAATCTATAAATTCGGCCTTGGTCTTGTCCACTAAAGACAAGATTTCTTCCGCCCGCATTCTGAGAAGTTCGCCTTCCTCAGTGATTTCTACTCCGCGGGCCGTTCGAACAAACAACTGCGCGTTCAACTCTTCTTCCAAGGCCTTAAGCGTCCGAGAGATGTTCGGCTGAGTCAGATGCAGGGATTCCGCGGCCTTTTGAACGCTGTTGTTTTCTGCGACAGCAAGAAAGAAGCGAAGACTTCTTAAGTCAATATACTAAAAAGGTATATCTAAGCCATTAAATAATTATTTGATATGTTAAGGCAAAGTTTCTATTCTGTCGCCAGTCATTTTCAACATCCGTCGAAAATCATGCAAAGAAGATCTTTCATCATCAGAGCTGCTGCAGTCGCTGCTTTAACCATTGCGGGGCCGGTACGCTCCTCGGAGGGAAAAACAAAAATGAACAATTTAGTGAAATGGGACAAGACATTCCCGCAGAACGACAAAGTCGAACATAAAAAAGTATCTTTCTTTACCCGTTTCGGCACGACTTGTATCGCCCTAAAGGCGTTTCAGGCGAACTTCCGGCTATCGCCGTATGCGGTCCGTTCGGTGCAGGTGAACTACCGCAGACTTACGGCTGCGGCTTCTTTTGGGCGCACCCCAAATTCTAACGGCTTCCGTTCTCCATAAAGAGTACGAATCACCGTGGGCGTGTTCACAAATACGCCCTCATCGAGTCCGAGTAACTTTTTCAGCCACCCATCCCCGAGTCCTTTTCTGCCGATATTGATGGCTCCGTTGATATCGGCATTGATTATCTTTCCGTCCTTCGTTCTATACAATCCGCGCAGAATTCGTTTCCCGCTGAAAGGCCCCCGCTTCTTACCTGCCTCATATTCAGGAATTGGGTCATAATCCACCGCGCTCGCCTTCGCGGTGTAGTCCTCCATGACTTCAACCACCTCTATTCCGAACGCTTCGCCTTTGTAACGCAGCTGCTCAATCAGCTTTGCGTGCGGAATATTGACGAAGTTCTGATTATTCCTACGACCCATCTGAGTCGACTGCTTCCAATTCTTATTGCGGCCGGTGAATATCCGACCTATGTCTTGCGCAGCACAGTAATCGACAATTCCTCGGCTTATCTTGTGGATGGCATCGTCTATTCGCCTCTGACGCTTGAAAGTTACAGACTCCAGATGCTTTTTGTACCCTTTGGAGCGAAGTTCTGCGGCTCGCTTGTTATAACTTTGATTTATCGACTTCAAAAATCCGCTCTTGACCAAAATCGGCTTTTCTCCGGATTTGGTCGTTACGATAGCTGCGAAGTTGTTGACGCCTAAATCTATGAAAGCGCCCTCGTCACGGTCTAATAGTACGGGTTCTTTCTCTTCCTTCTTTTGGTAGGTAAGTTCAATGATGAAACTATTGCCCCGGGGGATCATCCTTAAGTCTCCGGCCAGCCCCCCCCTGTCGCTTTTACATTGAACCTTTGACTGCTTTGGCATTTTACGATCAGCGGCTGAAAATCGACTAATTCTCCTCCGGTGATACTCAGGCGATGATCCTCAATCTTGTAGCCGTTTCTTCCGACACAAAAAGCACAATACTTCTTTTTGTATCCCGGAAGGTTCGGCTTTCCTAAGAACTTCTCAGGATGCTTCTTATATTCGCCAGAGGCTTTTGCAAACGATTTGAACTGTTTGGCTATGATTTGACCGTGCCTCTGAGGGGACGCCGCTGACGGCATTGCTCTGTAATCTGTCAAATATTGCTCCCGAAGCGCCCGATCCAGCTCAGCGCGGCTCATGGGTGCCAGATTTTCAAAAACGCGGTGGCGCAGAAGATACACAGCACAATTCCCCAGCTTTCGAGATAATGAACACAAACGGCCACAAGCCTTCCAGTTTGGATAGCTGCGTCCGATCACTATTCGTTCTACTCTCTGAGGCATGATGAAATACTCTTTTTCCGACCACTGCGTCTTCAACCTAAAAGCTCACATAATCTTTGTTGTCGCCTATAAGAGAAAAGCAATATTAGGGGTACTTTGACACGAATGGGAGAAATTTTCGAGGAGGTATGTAGTAAACACGGAGCAATCCTTAGCGAATTTTTCGGCGAGCCGGATCATGTCCATCTTCTTATTGAGTTTTCTCCGTCTACTCGTCTCTCAGACTTGGTTCGAGCTCTGAAATCAGTATCTTCGAAAAAAATTAGAGAAGAGTTTGATTCGCAAATTCGGAAATATCTCTGGGGAAAGCGATTTTGGACAAGGAGTTACCGTGTTATTTCCGTGGGAGACGGAGCAACGACAGAGGCAATTGAGTGCTACATCAAAGGTCAAGAACGACCTTCATCATAATTTACCCCTATCCATCCGCGGGTTAACGACTGCGGAATTCAGGGCGTTCTGTTAAAGCAGAAACTTAATGCTCAGCGCACCGAGGATAGCAAGAACGGTATCTACGCACTGGGAGCGGGTCTACCGGAAAAGCTCTCCGGAGACGAGCCTTAGTTTGTAAAGGACTATTGGGCTTCTAACTGTTAAAATAAATCTATAAAAATATATTAAAAAGCATAAATTATTTATAGATTATGAACTCTGACTTTGTTCCGATTGGGCAAGCGTCCAAAATTCTCGGCGTCTCAATCCAGACCCTCCGCAATTGGGAGAAGACAGGCAGACTGCTTCCTGATTTTGTTTCGGCTGGCAGAACTCGTCGTTACAGCAGACGTCGGCTCCTTTCTATTGCCGGATTGACTAATCAGGAAGCTAAAGAAGATCAGAAAACAACCATCGCCTATGCCTGGGTGAGTACTAATGAGCAAAAAGAAGACTTAAGCCGACAAATAGAATTATTGGAACTCTTTTGCGCAAAGAACAGTTTTACCTATGAAGTCATTTCCGACCTGGGGTCCGGAATGAATTACCGAAAGAAGGGGCTGAAAAAACTTCTGGACGCTCTTCTTAACGACAAGGTTGAACGCTTGGTCATCACTCAAAAAGATAGGCTGCTGAGATTCGGAGCGGAGCTGGTTTTCACTATCTGTGAAACTAAGGGGGTTGAGGTTATTATCCTCAATAAGGGAGATGGAGCGGTAGGATTTGAAGAAGAACTTGCCAAAGATGTTCTTGAAATCATCACCGTTTTTTCTGCCAAGTTGTATGGAAGTCGAAGTAAAAAGAACCGAGAGCTTCTAAAAAAATTAACCGAGACCGCAAAGGATCAGCTCTAAGGCTTTAAGAATGACAATAACTTTGTCCCACAAGATCGAACTAAAGGCGAACAATAAATTCAAATCCTATTGTCGCAAAGCTTTTGGTGTTTCTCGATTTACGTGGAACTGGGCTTTAGAGCGAGTAAAAGAAAAAAGAGAGCGAAAAGAAAAAATCGACATTCTCGAGCTGAAGAAAGAATTCAATCACATCAAAAGAAAGCAATATCCCTTTGTCATGGAAGTGACGAAGTATGCCTCTCAGCAGCCGTTTATCTTTTTGAAGCGGGCCTTGTCACAGTTTTTTGAAGATCTCAAGAGCGATAAGTCATCTTCTAAACGACGAGGGTTCCCGGTCTTTAAAAAGAAGAGCTACAGCTCAGGATCAGTTCTATGCGAGCTCGAAAACCTGCAGAGGATGCGGCAAGGTAAACAAAGATCTTAAACTTAGCGACAGGATTTTCGTCTGTCCAAAGTGCGGTTTTACTGAGGACAGAGACGTACAGGCCGCGAAGAATTTGACTGAGGTATACATCAACAGAGTAGGGTCAGCTAGCCCCGAACTCTTAAAAAACAAGCCTGTGGATCTGACGGCTCTGTTAGACGATTTAGCAATAAATGGTCTGGCAACCAGCAGGGTTGAATCAGGAATTTAATTAAAGATCTATTTAATAGATTTTTGTAGATTTAAAGTAGCGGAGTATTACAAAACACCGAGAGGTTTCCATCCGAGATCCATCAACTCTAACGGGCATTGGAACAAGACCTCTGCACTGTCTTTCATCAACACTCCGCTTCTAACTTTCGCGGATGAAATCAAAAATCCGGTACTGATGATCCACGGCGAAAAAGCGCACTCTTTGTATTTCAGCAAAGACGCTTTCAAGAAACTCACTGGCGACAATAAGACGCTCATGATTATTTCTGGAGCCAATCACACGGATCTCTACGACAACATGAAATATATTCCGATGAAAGAAATCGTCGCGTTCTACAAAAAGAGTTTTTCTTAAGACAAACGCTTCTTGATTCGCCTTTCGAGGGCGGCCTCTTGGCCGCCCTTCTGTTTTGTTAGAAATAAATTATTACAATGTGCCAAAGTCTCTTATCGATACTTTGTACTAATTAGGATAGTATATCAATCAAGATTTAATGTTATTAAAGGCGATGACTAACTCTCGTAACACGATTCAGAGACAACTGGTATTAAGCGCAGTAAGGCAGCTGCAGAACCATCCGACAGCCGACGAGGTTTATCAGGAAGTTCAAAAGAGCTGCCCGGCCATCAGTCGTGCAACTGTTTACAGAAACTTAAAGCTGTTAGCAGAAGAAGGAGAAATTCGACTTCGCAACATCTCAGGTTCTCCTGAACGTTACGACCATATTTGCGGCAATCACTATCACCTGAGGTGCGAGCAATGCGGCAAGGTAATGGATGTAGAAATGCCTTATATGGCGTCTCTAGACGAGGAAGTCAGAAAAAGAAATGAATATCTGATAAAGAGTCATGACCTCACATTTGTCGGGCTCTGTCCCGAGTGCGCCAAGAAAAAACATTAAACCGAATTGAAATTGATACCGTCCTCACTAAGGAGAAAAGTATGAGAAGCATCACGTCTTTTGATTTGCAGTACGCACATCGTTTTCTTAATTTTCAAGGAGAAGCCCAGTATTTACACGGACATACCGGTGTTTTAACCATCGAAGTTGAAGACACGATCGAACCCGGGGTCAATATGGTCTTTCCTTGCAACGAAATTCGAAAGACTGCTTGGGAAGTTTTGAAGAACTTCGACCACGCTCTGATTCTTAGAGAGGATGATCCTTTGCTTCCCGCTATCCTTGCCGTCTACGATGCACAAGGCATTCGAAACGGAGCTCCCTCCAACAGAATGAAGGGTGCTCCAGTTAAGACAGACCTCATTACCTGTTATCCCGATTGCCGTCTTGTCGTTACAAAGGAAACGCTCACTACGGAAGGAATGATCAAGATCGCTTACGATCTGCTGAAAGACAAACTCAACATTGCCAAAATCACTTTCACGAGCGGTGTAAATGCAGCCTCTCAGGAATATAAACCTCAAGGAACTGTGGACCGCTGTCCTCTCTGCGGTATCGCGTTAGATGAGAACGGCGTATGCCCGAAGTGCGGTTACCGCAAATAGGACGATAACCTTTTGACAAGTAGCCTCTCCCAAGGGGTTAAAAAATCTCAGCAGGGTTTCTCTCAGAAGGAAAACCTGCTGTTTCTCTTGCAGCCGGTTATTTCAAATCACGCGCAACAATATACACTTCTGCCGAAGAACTTCTGGAGGCCTCGGGCTTTCGCACGGAAACCTTTCTAAAAGTCTTTTTGCAAGCTTCAACGTACTGAGAATAGCCGCTCCCCTGAAACACCTTGCAAACAAAAGAACCGTTCTTCTTGAGGTTCTCTTTAGCAAAATCCAAGGCCAGTTCATTCAAGAGCAGACAGCGGGCAGCGTCGGCCGCGGCAACACCGGACAAGTTCGGGGCCATATCGGAGAGAACGACGTCGACCTTCTCGCCTTCCAAGAGATCGGTTAGCTTGTCTGCGACTTCCTGCTCTCGGAAGTCGCCCTGCAGAAAATGGACACCTTCAATCGGCTCCATCGGCAGGATATCCATGGCGATAACTTTACCGTCGATTTTCCCGTCCTTATCGGTCAGACGCTCTTTGACAATTTGGGTCCAGGACCCGGGCGCAGCGCCTAAATCGACAACACTCATGCCGGGTTTGATGATTTTATCTTTATCATCAATCTCCATGAGCTTGTAAACCGAACGGGCTCGGTAACCTTCCTGAACACTTTTCTTAACAAAAGGATCGGTCAGGTGACGCTTAATCCACGCAGGATTAGAGCGAAGTTTCTTTTCAGATACCGGCATAGGCTTACACTTTCAAAAAAATCAAATAAGGAGTTAATAATGTCACAATTAGTGCTCGATCGTAACGCTCGCCTCTTACTTCAGGCAAAAGCACATCACCTTGATCCGGTGGTTCTGCTCGGCGGAAACGGTCTTACAGAAGCCGTGATTAAGGAAGTGGACCGCGCCTTAACCGCTCACGGCTTGATCAAGGTCAAAGTCCCGAGCGACGACAGAGAAGAACGCACGGCCATTTTTGAAGAGCTGGCTGACAAACTCGGCGCCGCCAAGATTACCCAAATCGGAAAACTTTTAGTCTTGTTCCGTCCGATTCCTGAAAAAGAAGAAACCCAAGAAACCCCGAAGGTTAAGAAAGCTGCTCCGGCAGCCGCTCGCAAGACCGGCGCCAAAGCACGCAACAACCGCAAGCGCCTCACGGAAATGATTCAGAACAAGAACAAGGAAGCTAAGAGCCTTCCCTGGGCTAAAACCGTGAAGAAAGGCAAGACACCGAAGGGCCAAGTAAAAGCAGTGGGAGCCAAAGGCAAAACCCTGGGCTCCCGCTTAGCCAGCAAGAATAAAGGCATCTCCGAAGAGTAACTGCCTTTATCGATGCATCAATTAGATGTATTGGACCGAAATAATTTCGTATTCCGACAGGCCCCCCGGGGCCTGTACTTCCACCTCGTCCCCTTCCGACTTGCCGATTAAGGCACGAGCCATCGGGCTAGCCACGGAAATACGACCGAGTTTAGTGTCGCTTTCATCGTTGCCCACAATCTGAACCGTTTGACGATTGCCTGTCTCAACATCTTCAATCGTCACAGTGGCGCTGAACACAACTTTGCCGTTATCCGGAAGTGTGGACGGATCAATCACCTGGAACTGAGCAATTTTGCTCTCGAGCTCTAAAATTCGGCCTTCAATAAAGGCCTGAGACTCTCTGGCTGCATCATATTCGGCATTTTCAGAAAGGTCTCCCTTTTCACGTGCTTCGGCAATTGCCTGAACAACCGCAGGTCTATCCTGCGTTTTCAAACGCTGAAGCTCGTCTTTCAACATCTTTGCCCCGCGGGCAGTAATAGGTATAGGCATTTTCTAAAAATCTAAAGGCGGTCGTTGACCGCCTGTTTATTAACGAATGCGCTAATCATAGCGCATTCAGTTATGAGGTTTCTCTCATTGCTCCTGATGCGGGCCGAACTCCCGCTTTCTCCCAGGCAACGTTTCTTCCGTCGTTTATGCCAAAGAGGAAACTAAGACTGCCTTAATTGTATGAAGGCGGTTTCCGGCCTGCTGGAACACAATAGAAGCAGGAGACTCAAATACTTCTTCAGTCACCTCCACACCGCCCGCGAGTTCCGGGTGAGCCTTGATAACCGCTTCTCCGACCTTTGTCTCCGTGTTATGGTAGGCAGGCAGACAGTGCATAAATTTCACGTTCGGATTGCCGGAAGCTTCCATCAGTTTTTTATTGACTTGATAGGGCAGAAGCGCTTCGATACGTTCATCCCAAACTTCCTTTGGTTCTCCCATAGAGACCCAAATATCCGTATGGATGAAGTCCACCCCTTTTACCGCTGCTTCGGGATCTTCAGTAATCGTGATCCTTGCGCCCGAAGCCTTGGCGAATTCTCGGCACATGTCAATCAATTCCTGAGAGGGCCAATAAGCCTTTGGTGCTCCGATACGAACATCCATGCCCATTTTTGCGCCGACAAGTAGCAGAGAATTACCGGTGTTAAAGCGAGCATCTCCGAGATAAGCAAAAGAGATGTCTTTCCAGCGCTTTCCGCTGGCCTCTTTCATGGTAAGCAAGTCGCAGAGCATCTGGGTCGGATGCCATTCATCGGTCAGTCCGTTAAAAACAGGAACGCCCGCATACTCGGCGAGCTCTTCAACCGTTTCCTGCTTGAAGCCGCGAAATTCGATTGCGTCATACATGGAGCCCAAAACGCGAGCGGAGTCTTTAATACTTTCCTTATGACCAATCTGTGAAACAGCAGGATCAAAGAAAGTCGTATGTGCACCCTGATCATAGGCAGCCACTTCAAAGGCAGAACGAGTACGTGTAGAAGTTTTTTCAAAAATCAGCGCAATGCTTTTTCCGCGAAGCTGAGGACGTTCCGTACCTGCTCTTTTGGCCTTCTTAAGATCTTCGGCCAATGAAACCAAGTAATCAATCTCTTCGGGTGTGTGGTTCACAAGACTCAGTAAGGAACGATTTTTCAGATTAAAGGGCATATTTACTCCCGGTTAATTGCGCCTTCTTGAAAGAAAGCGCTCATAAGAATGAAATTAGTGCTGAAGGTGTTTGTGCAGCTCTTGCTGCGCATAAACCTCGGTATCCTGCATATGACGAATTCCTTCAATCACTGCCAAGGCATTTGCCATAGCCGTGTAGAAAGTCACGTGGTTAGCCAATGAGGCAATTCGAATGGCGGAAGCATCTGCGATTTCAGAGCGGCTTTCGGCTGCGACTGCAATCACCAATTGGATAGTGCCGTTTTTCAATTCGTCCACAATATTCGGGCGCCCCTCGGAAACCTTGTTCACCACATCGCATCGGTAGCCGGCTTCGCGGATGACTTTGGCCGTGCCGCGAGTAGCAACGAGCTGATAGCCTGCTTCCGTGAAGTTCTTAGCGAGCTGCGGCAGACGAGGCTTGTCTTCTTCCTTGACGGAAATAAAGACGCGCCCGGACTTAGGAATCGCAGAATCGGCACCTAATTGGCTCTTAAAGAGAGCTTCGCCGAAGCTGCGGCCGACACCCATGACTTCGCCGGTGGAACGCATTTCCGGTCCGAGAACCGGGTCAACGCCTAAGAACTTGGCAAACGGGAAGACGGCTTCCTTAACGCTGTAGTGGTCGAGTTCAACTTCTACCGGCTGCTTCTGCTCTTCCAGACTCTGGCCGACCATACAGCGGGCGGCGATCTTAGCGAGCTGCTGTCCGGTGGACTTGGAAACAAACGGAACGGTTCTGGAAGCGCGCGGATTGACTTCGAGCACGAAGATTTCCGGATGATCGGAGAAGGCGTGCTGAATCGCAAACTGAACGTTCATCAGACCGACAACGTTTAAGGCGCGAGCCATTTCGCGGGTCTGGCGCTTAACTTCTTCGACCAGGGCCGGATCAAGAGAATACGGAGGAATCGAGCAAGCGGAGTCACCGGAGTGAACGCCAGCCTGTTCGATATGCTGCATCACGCCGCCGATTCTGACTTCTTTACCGTCAGAGACGGCATCGACGTCCATTTCAACGGCGTCATCCAAGAAGCGATCCAGAAGAACCGGAGAATCGAAAGAAACTTTAATGGCTTCGCGCATGTAGCGTTCGAGTTCGCTTCTGTCGTGCACGATATCCATGGCGCGACCGCCAAGCACGTAGCTCGGACGAACAACTAGCGGATAACCGATTTCGTCAGCCAAACGAATGGCCTCTTCTTCGGTGCGAGCGGTTCTGTTAGGGGGCTGATGAAGTCCGAGATTCTGCAGCAAGTGCTGGAAGCGTTCACGGTCTTCGGCAGCGTCAATGGAATCCGGAGACGTACCGATAATGTTGACGCCGTTGGCTTCCAGGGCGCGAGCGAGTTTAAGCGGTGTTTGGCCGCCATACTGAACAATGACGCCTTCGGGTTTTTCGACATCGATGATTTCGAGCACGTCTTCGAGCGTGACCGGCTCAAAGTACAGTCTGTCGCTCGTGTCGTAGTCGGTGGACACCGTTTCCGGGTTGCAGTTGACCATGATGGTTTCATAACCGTCTTCGCGAAGCGCCATAGAGGCATGAACGCAGCAATAATCAAACTCGATACCCTGACCGATACGGTTAGGGCCACCGCCCAGAATCATGATCTTGCGGCGATCGGAAGGATTAACTTCAGATTCTTCCTCGTAGGTCGAATACATGTAAGCGGTATCCGTCGGGAATTCGCCTGCGCAGGTATCCACGCGTTTGTAGACCGGACGAATTCCGAGTTCGTGACGACGAGCACGAACCTGGTCTTCCTTGACCTTCAGAAGCTTAGCAATGCGACGATCGGAGAAGCCTTTCTTCTTGAGGAAAAGCATTTCTTCCTTAGAGAGCTCAGGCAGGCTGTATTCCTTGAGACGGTTCTCAATATCGACAAGCTCTTTAACCTGAACCAAGAACCAAGGATCAATCTTGGTGGCGCGATGAGCTTCTTTGACGGTGTAGCCCAAACGGAAAGCGTCGGCCAAGTACCAGAGACGGTCGGGGCCCGGTTCACTGATCTCGTGGTGGATCGTAGCGCGATCGGTCGAGATTTCGTTTAAGCCGTCTTTACCGGTTTCCAAACCGCGAAGTGCTTTCTGAAGTGCTTCCTGAAAGGTACGGCCGATGGCCATCACTTCGCCGACTGACTTCATCTGTGTGGTCAGGCGCTTATCGGCTTTGGGGAATTTCTCGAAAGCAAAGCGCGGTGTCTTGACCACAACATAGTCGATGGTGGGTTCGAAAGATGCCGGAGTACGGCCGCCCGTGATTTCGTTTTTGAGTTCGTCGAGCGTATAGCCCACGGCCAGCTTGGCTGCTACTTTGGCGATCGGGAAGCCCGTTGCCTTAGAGGCCAGAGCGGAAGAGCGGGAAACACGCGGGTTCATCTCAATGACGACGAGACGACCGTCTTTCGAGTTCACAGCGAACTGAACGTTGGAGCCGCCGGTGTCGACACCGATCTCTCGCAGAATGGCGATAGAGGCGTCGCGCATGATCTGATATTCCTTATCAGTCAGCGTTTGAGCCGGCGCCACGGTGATGGAGTCACCGGTGTGGACACCCATAGGGTCGAAGTTTTCAATAGAGCAAACGATGATGCAGTTGTCTTTGCTGTCGCGGACAACTTCCATTTCGTATTCTTTCCAGCCGAGCAAGGACTCTTCAATCAAGAGTTCATGTGTCGGGGAGAGCTCAAGGCCGCGGGTACAAATCTGGATGAATTCTTCCATGTTGTACGCAATACCGCCGCCGGAGCCGCCGAGCGTAAAGCTCGGACGAATAATTGCCGGGAAGCCGATCTTAGCCTGGACTTTTAAAGCGTCGTCTAAAGAGTAAGCAATACCGGAGCGAGCGCTGCTCAGTCCGATCTTGTCCATTGCTTCTTTGAATTTCAGACGGTCTTCGGCTTTTTCAATCGCTTCGGGAGAAGCGCCGATCAGCTCGATATTGTATTTTTCGAGCACGCCGCTCTTTGCGAGTTCCATGGCGCAGTTAAGCGCCGTCTGGCCGCCCATAGTCGGGAGGATGGCATCCGGTCTTTCTTTTGCAATAATGCGTTCGACCACTTCTTTGGTGATCGGTTCAATATAAGTTACGTCCGCAGTCTGCGGGTCGGTCATGATGGTCGCCGGATTGCTGTTAACCAAAATAACCTTATAGCCTTCCTCACGGAGAGCTTTACAGGCCTGTGCACCGGAGTAATCGAACTCACAGGCTTGTCCGATGACAATCGGACCGGCTCCGATAATCAGAACCGATTTAATGTCAGTGCGCTTAGGCATGATTTCTTATTCCTTGGATGGATTGGGTTCAGCCATACCAGCTTCGATTAACTCGATGAGGATGTGAATGACTTTGATGTGCAGTTCCTGAACGCGATCGGCAAAACGACCGGCAGGCGTGATGATGGCCACATCCGCAAGTTCGCAAATCGGAGTATTCGGTTTGCCGGTGAGAGCAACGACTTTTATTCCTTTCGCTTTCGCCGCTTGAGCTGCTTTGACGACGTTTTTACTCGTTCCGCTCGTTGTAATACCGAGCAGAACGTCTCCTTCTCTGCCTATGCCTTCTACAAAACGAGAAAAGACATCTTCGTATCCATAATCGTTAGAAACGCAGGACATATGAGAGGGATCTGCCAGTGACATTGCCGCATAAGCGGGACGATCTTGTCTGAAACGACCGGAGAGTTCTTCGGCAAAATGCATTGCGTCGCACAAAGAGCCTCCGTTGCCGCAGGACATAACCTTACCGCCCTGCTGCATGGAGGCAACCATGAGGTCGGCCGCTTTGACTACTTTTCCAAGCATTTCTTCATTGGAAAGCAGGTTCTCTAAACCGCTGCGGGCCTCTTGGAGCGCTGCTCTAACTGTCTGAACTTTATCTGTCATAAAGACTCTTTGTACTTCTGAATATTTGCAATGAAACGGTCAAACAGCGGCTGAATGTCGTGCGGACCAGGGCTGGCTTCCGGATGTCCCTGGAAGCAGAAAACCGGAGCGTCCTTTAATTCGAAGCCCTGGAGAGAACCGTCAAACAAGGACTTGTGCGTGACCTGTACGTTCTCAGGAAGACTCGCTTCGTCCACCATAAAGCCGTGATTCTGGCTCGTGATGTAAACACGTTTCGTTGCTAAATCGACCACAGGATGGTTGGCACCATGATGACCGAATTTCATCTTGAGGGTCTTTCCGCCGACGGCCAAACCCAGAATCTGATGACCTAAACAAATGCCGAAGAGCGGAATCTTGGCAGCAATCGCTTTCTGCGCAACCTCAATTGCGTAGTCACAGGGCTCAGGGTCTCCGGGACCGTTAGAAAGAAAGATGCCGTCCGGATGCAGCGCCATAGCTTCTTCAAAAGTCGTACGAGCCGGTACTACATGAACATGAATACCGCGGTCAGCCATTAAACGAAGGATGTTTTCTTTTACGCCGAAATCCCAAGCGACCACGCTGTAGGGATAGTCTTCGGGTTGGAAGGACCCCGGGCGCCCTAGACCGTTGTCCATGCGCCAAGTACCTTCGCCCCATTCGTAGCGGTAAGTCGTGCTGACTTTAGAAGCCAGTTCCTGGCCAACCATTCGAGGTGCTTCTGCTGCCGTTTTGGCAGCAACCGCAATTTCATTATCTGTGAGTTTGCCCTCAGCAGCAGCCACGATGCAGCCGGTTTGTGCGCCGGTCGTACGAAGGATTCGAGTGAGACGTCGGGTATCCACTTCAGCGATAGCCACGATACCGTTTTGTTTGAGATATTCCGTCAGACTTCGCTGGCCTCGCCAATTGGAGACCACCGGAGACTCGCTGCGGATCACGAGGCCTGCAACGTGAACATCGGAAGATTCCACATCGTCTTGGTTTACGCCGACATTACCGATGTGTGGATAAGTAAGAGTAACGATTTGTCCTGTATAGGAAGGATCCGTGAGGATCTCTTGATAGCCCGTCATTGCCGTATTAAAAACGACTTCGCCCACGGCCATGCCGGAAACGCCGATAGACCGGCCTTTAAAAACAGCTCCGTCCGCAAGCACTAATGCTGCTTCAGGTCGGGCGTCATTAATTAGATGATTATGCACTATGACTCCGTATCGCCATCGAGACGCCGTTTCGGTCCCGATCGCAGTTAGAAAAAAGCTCGATTCAAGTTGTGTTTGAGACCGAGCGAAATTGATTATATCAACGGGTATTTGGCGGACTTGAAAGATGAAATACTGTTTTTAGCTATAGAGGAAAGTTCTTAGGCGGCGATTATTTAAGTTTGTTTTTAGGAGAGTTTTCTATAATTTCTGAGACAGTTTGAAAGGTCAAAAAATTAAGCCGGAACAATCATCATTCCGGCCTTTGAACCCAAACCCGAGGAAATTTGCCGTCAAGACCTCCAGTTGAGGGCTTTGAGGCAGTTTGAAATGCGGGTTCTAATTACTACAAATTTTTGCTTTTCACTTTTGTCTTGAAGCTTTGGCACACTCGGCGGAATGCCGAGTGTGTTAGAGCCGAGAGGCAATACCTAGAACTTGTATCTCAGCCCAAGCATCACTTCAATTTCCTTCGTGTAATGCTTGCCGTTTTCCCGTTCGAGGTGACCATAAAGGCTGACCTTCTTATTCGGATTCGCTTCGAAGCCAAGACCATAATAGCCGCTTGTCCCTTTCAGTTCATCCTTAAATTGGATTGAATTGGCATACAACTTCTGCTTGCCTGCAAACTGTTGTTTGACGCCGCCCTTTACAAAGACCTGACCTTTGGTGTTGCCTTCAGCATCTTTGAAGTCTTTACCGGCGACGAGGCCCAAGCGGCCAACCCAGCTGTTGAAGTCACCTTGTTCGACTTTCATACCGTTGGACATAGAGAAGTCTTTACCCTTGATCCAGTAGTAAGCCAACTGAGCCTGGGGCTCGACGAAGAAGTCCTTAGTCAAACCGAACTTCTTGCCGACTTCGGCAGATAAACCGAGACCGAAGTTATTGACCGTCCCGCTCACGCCTCTTCCGTCCAACATCGAAGTTGTGATCTTCTGGTGGTAATGGTCGAAAGAAGCCACGATATCGGTGTAAACGCCGTTTTCGGCTATCCATGTTCCATAGATATTGGCACCGGCGGAATTCACTTTACCTTTAGCGTGAGAATCAGGATTGCTTGTCTTCTGGGTACCGTGCAAGTACTTGAAGTTTGCACCGATCAACCAACTTCCGATCTTATGGTCTAACCCAAGATTGAAGCGGTAAGCGTTCTGTTTCACACCGTTGGAGGCAAAACCGTCGAAGCGGTCTCTTTGCCCGGAGGCAGAAACCCACAAACCGTTGCTTTCAGTCATACCGCGCACTTCACCGAGACGTTTGCGAAGGTCTGACAGCTGGTTATGGTACATGGCGTTTTGTCCGCCCATACCAGCCATGGCTAAGACTGCTTTGGCCGTCGGAGACAGTAGAGGAGTGACAGGTTTCCCCGAATCGTTTGGATTGTCTGTGCCACCAGGATTATCGCTATTTCCCGGATCGTTGGGATTGTCTTGATTCGTTGCAAGCGTTAAATAGTAACCGTTATAAGTCGGGGCTTCCGCTCGGGTAAGTGAGGCTGCTTCAGAAGGCGCATTCACTTCCTCTTTGGTGAGTTTATAAAGATAAACACCCTTATCAACAAGCTGCTCCTTACCATGATACTTTTCATTGAGCTGAACGTTGACGCTGTTAGGTGCGTAGACCAGATAGCTACTCTCTGCACCGTTTTCAGCCTTCCCAGTTGAAGGAATGTACAGAGCATGGCTTCCGGAATCTGCCGACTTAATGATCACCCTATCATTCGCATTTACTGCGTCTTTACCGTTTAAATCAGTATGGAGAACAAACGTTAACTGAGATTCGCCCTTGAGCTCATCGATCACAAGGGTGTTACGTTTATCGTTCTCATGAGTCAGGTCAACGAGAGAATCGTTGCCTGATGCAGTCAATGTTGTGACATGAGAATTTCCCTTTACAGACCAGCTTGCTCCGTCCCCTAGACCAAGGTTAACGACGCCCCCATTTGAAGTCTGGATATTGGAAATCAATCTGCTCATTCCTGAACGGGCGTTTAAATTGATTGTTCCTCCGTCCTCAGCAAGAACATCCCCAAGCACTTGCATCTTCCGAGGAGAGTCTGCCTCGTTGATATTAAGAAAACCGTTATTACCTGCATGGAGAGCTAAAGAGCTCTCTCCCTTCATGTCAATGGATACATCGCCAGCTACATTAATTTTGGCGACAGCTTCCCCCGTGTCCCAGTCCAAAACTTCGTGTTTATCTTTTAAAGCTTCGGCGGATAAGCCAATGGAATCAGGAACAAAAGAAATAATAGAGAGGTTATTCGAGTTAACCACCGCATGAGCAAGGGCTCGAATTCCATAGGATCTATTTGTTGCCTTAATTTCATTTTTCCCTTGCCCGAGAACAATTGATGTATTTCCAAGAGAAGCCGAGATATCGAATAAACGATCTTTGAATTTTTCGTTTAATTGTTCGTCAGTGAGCCAGGAAAACTCTTCTTTTAGCTGATAAGGGTCAAAACCTAAAGAAAAGGCGCTTCCGCCAGTCAACATTTCTACTTCTGAAGTTGTAAAAGTAAGTCTCCTTCTACCTTCGTCGGCACTTGCTTTAGTACCAGGAAGTACCTTTACACCAAAAATATTTCCAGAACCTCGATGGGAGATAGAAAGTTTTTCTGCCGTTGCAACAGCAGTATCTCCAGTAACCATCACTATTCCGCTGGAGTTCGAAGCATTTGTTGTAATGTTGATTTCTTTTGCATGGAGGTAAGTTCTCCAATTAGCAAAAAATACAGCGTCTGAGCCTCTCTCCTCTGCACTGTTTATATTAAATTCAAGAACAGCAAAGGGCAGATTGAGCCGAGGTTGTGTCCAGCCACCTAATGCCCTTGTATCTGTAGCGTTAACGACAAATTTGCTTACCGTATCGCCCCCAGTATCCCCCGGTAGTCCACTGAAGCTGCGATCAAAATCTTGAACTCCAAGGGGTTTTGTCGTTTCATAAGTAACAACACGATTGGCACCATCAACCGTGAACGACTTGGCCGCGTAAGCCGAATTCATTGAGGAAAGTGCCACAATCAAAGAGATAGAGACAAGCCTAAGGCTCCATCTGTTTGAAATAGAGTGTGATCCCAACCCCGGGTGAAGAGCCCAATTAGATTTTAGATTTACCCCCCCCCATATTTAAACAGGGTTTTCGAAAAAAGAACATTTTAATTCTCCATTTGTAATAGAATTTGAGAAGCATCTTACGGACACCGATTCTACTTAATCTCTGTTAAACGATAAAGAGGTGATCTTTGTTTTTTGTAAGGATTTACCCTTCTAACAACATTTATTTGGTATACGCTTCTTGTCCAATTCCTCCTTAGGATAATCTTCTTTTCTCAAATAACAATTTGATCATTTGTTCTTTATACGGTTTAACTAATTAAGACACCTCAAGCTTTAGAATTGAGGAATTTGAACCAACGCAATAACAACATGAATCAGCTCGAACAATTAGCTTCCCTGACGACCATTGTGGCTGATACCGGGGATATCGCGTCTATTGCAAAAATTCAACCGCAGGACGCAACAACCAATCCTTCTCTTATCCTTAAAGCATCTAAAGATCCTGCTTACCGAGAGCTCTTAACAGAAGCCGTTAAAAATTCCGTCTCTTTAGAGGACGCCGCAGACCGCGTTCTTGTGAATTTCGGCGCAGAAATTCTTAAACACGTCAAAGGCCGCGTATCTACCGAAGTCGATGCTCGCCTCTCCTTTGATGTCGAAAAAACCATTGCCAAAGCACGTCGTTTAATCGAGCTCTATCAAGAAAAAGGCATTGATAAAGAACGTGTCTTGATTAAGATCGCTGCAACATGGGAAGGCGTCCAAGCCGCTCGCGTACTGGAAAAAGAAGGTATCCACTGCAACCTGACGCTTATCTTCTCCGTTGCTCAGGCAGAAATCGCTGCCAATGCCGGTGTCACTTTAATCTCGCCTTTCGTCGGCAGAATCTACGACTGGTTCAAGAAAAAAGCCGGCGCCGATTGGAATGAAGAAGCAAACGCCGGAGAAAACGACCCTGGCGTTCAGTCTGTGAGAAAAATCTTCGAGCGCCTCAAAGGTTTGGGCGCCAAAACTCAGATCATGGGCGCTAGTTTCCGCAACAAAGGCCAGATCGTGGCGCTTGCCGGCTGCGACCTGCTAACCATTTCTCCTAAACTGATCGAAGAGCTCTCAAACTCCGAAGAGAAATTCGAAAAAAAACTCGACGTTGCTAAGGTGAGCCCAATTCGTGCTGAACCTTTAACGGAAGCTCAATGGAGATTCGCAATGTGCGAAGACGAAATGGCATCTTATAAATTAGACGAAGGCATCAGAGCATTTGTTAAAGATACGCTCACACTCAAGGAGACACTGCGACAAATGCGTACTGAGACAGGTAAGATTTGGCCGCAGGATTAATTGCAAAATCTATTTTTAAAAGAGTCTTTCAATGGCAAACCAATCTTTTAAACCGAGAAATGCAGGCTCGCTCTTTTTGGTCTCCGCCCCGAGCGGCGCCGGAAAATCTTCGCTGGTCAATGCACTCCTTGCAAAAATTCCGGGTATCGCACTCTCCATTTCTACGACGACCCGCGCCCCTCGTCCGGGTGAAGTTAACGGACGCGAATATCATTTCACAACGGTCGAGGAGTTTCTCGCCGCCCGCGAAAGAGGTGAGTTTTTAGAATCTGCGGAAGTTCACGGAAATTTCTACGGCACTTCCAAAAAGTGGATTGAGGACACAATGGCCAAAGGAGGCGACGTCCTTCTTGAAATTGACTGGCAGGGAGCCCGTCAGGTGAGAGAACATTTCCCCGAAGCTGTAAGCATTTTTATCCTGCCTCCTTCTATCCAAGCCTTGGAGGACAGGCTTCATAAGCGCGGACAAGATTCCGAACAGACCATTACGAGACGTCTTTTGGGCGCCGGCGCCGAAATGGCTCATGCAAGTGAATTTGACTTCGTTATAATTAATTCAGTTTTTGAAAATGCGCTCGATGAATTCTGCGCAATCGTGACCGCAAGCCGTCTCCGTTTTGATAAACAGGCGGCTCGTTGTCGTGATATTTTTATTCAGCTCGGAATCCCGAACTGAATTTGATAGGTTAGATCAATGGCACGTATTACAGTTGAAGATTGTTTAAAAAAGATCCCGAACCGTTTCCAGATGGTTCTCGTAGCATCTGTCCGCGCTCGTCAGCTTTCTCAGGGTCATACTCCTAAGATTGAGTGTAAGGATAAGGCGACTGTTGCCGCACTCCGTGAAATTGCTGAGGGCGTCACAGGCTTAGAAATGCTCAACGGTATAAGATAATAGAAGTTATCTGCACAGTCGGGGTTCGGCTCGCAGCCGAACCCCGTTTTGTTTTTTGGTGAAGCGCAGAAGAAAACACGAAAAATAAAACCTCAGCTAGGAGAGCAACCATGGCCCCGAATACCGCAACTGCAGGAAAAAGCTACGCACAAAAAGCCGCAGACTTGTTCATGACAGCCGTCGGCATGAAATCGGCGACTAAACCGGAGCCCAAGGAGGATGCCTTCGCAGAGGAAAAACTCAATCCTGTCGCGTCTGCCAATCTGCTTGCCGAACGTTGCCGTCAATACCTCTCTAATAGCGACGTTCAGAAAATTCGTGAAGCATTCCGATATGCTGACCAAGCGCATTTAGGTCAATTCCGTAATTCCGGTGCTCCCTACATTACTCATCCGATCGCAGTTGCAGAAATCCTTGCCTCCTGGCACATGGATGCCGAAACCATTGAGGCCGGTCTCATGCACGATGTCTTAGAAGACACGGGCATTACCAAGATCGAAATGAGCGAAAAATTCGGAGTGAAAGTTGCTGAGCTTGTCGACGGCGTCTCAAAGCTGGACAAGCTCAAATTTTCTTCGAATGAAGAGGCTCAGGCGGAAAGCTTTCATAAGATGCTGCTCGCGATGTCCCGCGATGTTCGTGTCATCCTAATTAAGCTTGCCGACCGTCTTCATAACATGCGCACATTGGGCGCGGTTAAGCAGCATAAAAAATTCCGTATTGCTAAAGAGACCATGGATATCTACGCTCCGATTGCGAGCCGCCTTGGTCTCTTTTCTGTTTATAGAGAGCTCTCCGACATGAGCTTCTCTTACATGTACCCGATTCGCTATCGTGTTCTTGAAAAGAAAGTTGCTGAATCCCGTATGCGCAAAAAGAACGCTCTGGATCAGATTTATCACGAAACGTCGGATCGTCTGGCTGCTCGTAAAATCCGCGGCGACGTACAAGGTAAAAACAAATCCCTTTGGCGCATCTACTCTAAAATGAAGGAACGCAAGATCCGCTTTAGCGAAGTGCTGGACGTGCACAGCTTCCGCGTTTTAGTTCCGACAAGGGATGACTGCTACCGCGCCTTAGGCGTGATTCATGAACTCTATAAACCAGTTCCGGGACGTTTCAAAGATTTCGTTGCGATCCCGAAGGCTAACGGTTACCAGAGCCTGCATACCACCGTCATCGGACCTGGCGGTCTCATGGTCGAATTCCAGATTCGCACGGAAGAAATGCATCACATCTGTGAAGACGGTATTACAGCGCACTGGCTTTACCGCGACCGCAACACGTCTGACCAGCTGCAGCGCAATACGATGGACTGGCTCAACGGGTTGCTGGAAATTCAAAAGCAGAGCGGAACATCCTTGGAATTCATGGAAAATATCAAAGTCGATATTTTCCCCGATCGAGTTTACGTCTTCTCTCCGCGAGGCAGAATTATCCAGCTGCCTAAAGGGTCAACAGCAGTTGATTTCGCTTATCAAATTCATACTGACCTCGGCAATTGCACAATCGGCTGTGAAATTAATGGCGAAACGGCGCCCCTTACTCGTGAACTCAAGAACGGCGAAATGATTAACATCATCAAGGGCGACAAACCCACGCCTAATCCTTCTTGGCTCTCCAGTGTTCGAACCGGCAAAGCAAGAGCTGAAATCCGTCAGTATATGCGCTCTCTTTCTGAAGAAGGCAAAATCGAACTCGGATCTAAACTCCTGGAGCGCTCTTCCAAGTCTCATCACTTACCCTATTCAAAAGTCTCCGATGATGATTGGACACGCGTCTGCAAGGCAAATGGTTTCGCTGATAAGAATGCTTTGCTTGATGCAATCGGCTCAGGACAGAAGGACTCCCTCCTGCTTCTTCATCAACTGACCGCACCCTACACATTAAAGGGGCGCGAAACCGAGACTACCGCTCAGCAGGCCGAAGAACCGGTCTTGGCACTCAAAGGTCAAAGCTGCAAGCTTGCACCCTGCTGTACCCCGGCAATGGATGATGTCATCATCGGGCATTACATCGCCGGTACGAATACTCTTCATGTTCACCGCAAGGATTGTAGCCATGTTCAGCGTGGGATGAGGACCGACCCGGAAAATTGGCGCGATCTTCAATGGAACAGCCAATATAAAGGCGGCTATCCGGTTAAGTTAGACATTGAATTGACTAATACTCACACGACGCTTGAGCGATTGACCAGCATGATCGCTCAACAGCACTCAAGCGTGACGGGCTTTTCAATGACTCCTCTCAACGGCGTCGATAAAGTCGAACTGACAATACTGGTGAGCGACACTAAACATCTGCAAAAAATCATTAACGCAATCCGAACGATCGAAACCATCCGTCTCGTCAGTCGTCACTTAGAAAGTACGCCGGCCATGAAACCGGTGGACGTAGAAGTCGACGAATAACTCTCTTAGCTCTCAGAACCGAAAAACCCGAGCAATGCCCGGGTTTTTCGTTCTTTGAGAAGGCATATGCCTTCTTAATCAATTAGTACTGATCAAAAATCTTTTGGATTTCTTTCGGATCTTTGGTCTGAGTTAATGCCAGCATCAGAAGAACACGAGCCTTCTGAGGATTCAGAGAGCCGGAAGAAACGAAACCGTACTTAGCGTCGTCAACTTCCGCATCCTTAGTAGTCGAGCCAGTAGGAACTCGGGAAGAACGGACAATCGCGATACCGTTTTTAGCGGCTTTTTCAATAATCGGGAAAGTCGACTTGTGTAAGTTACCGTTCCCAACGCCTGCCGTAACGATACCGTCGTATTTGGCATCAACCAATGCCTGAGCTTGGACACCCTCAACACCGGCGTGCTGGTAAACCACGCCGACCTTCGGCAGTTTATCCAGACCATCAACTTTGAACGGTGTCTGAGTAGTGTGTTTCGTCACAGGAGCGGCATCCCACAAAACTTTGCCGTTATGAATCGTTGCCAGCTGTCCGGCGTTCGGGCTCTGGAAAGTCTCCACCCCGGTGGTATTTGTCTTAGTGACGTCACGTGCACCAAGAACACGGTCATTCATCACAACCATCACGCCTTTACCGGCGGCGGAAGGATCTCCGGCAACAGCCACTGCGTTATAAAGATTGGCAGGACCGTCAGCAGAAAGCGCGTTTGATGGACGCATAGCACCGACTAACACGATCGGCTTATTGCATTTTGCAGTGAGATTAAGGAAGTAAGCCGTTTCTTCCATTGTGTCGGTGCCGTGCGTGATGACAAAACCGTCTTTCTTGCCGCATTCGGCATTGATCTTTTTAGCAAGTGTGAGCCAAACCGCGTCACTCATATCCTGAGAGCCGATCTGGGCAACTTGATCGCTAGAAACGTTAGCGATGTTTGCAAGTTCAGGAACTGCCTGAACTAATTTGTCTACTCCAACCTTTGCTGCAGAATAATTAGTTTTATCAGACGCAGCGGATTGTCCGGCAATTGTTCCTCCTGTCGCATAAACTGCAACGTTCGGCAACGCGGCAAAAGCAGCACCGCATGCTGCGGCAAGAACAGTTCCTAAAACAGCCTTACGAATCATTCTTCTCCTCCTCAAATTAAGAAAGCAAGCATCACTAGGTGGTCTTGACACTTACTTTTGAATGATTCGGCAATTCTATTAACCACGCAGTTAATCAAAAATCACTTATTTATGGCTATTGACTTCTGAAACACTTTGTTTATTTATGTAAAAACTTATATTTTTAACTAAAAATCAAACAAATAAGGAATTTATAGAATTTTAGTTTTGTCTAAGCAGAGAAAATTCATCCATTTATTGTCGTGGTTTCCACTAATGAATACGGATGATGGGTAACATAAACTTTCTACGTTATCTGCGTCATCTTTCTCTGCATGTTGCTCTAAGGACACATTCTTGAACAAGATGTTTCAAATAGTTTCCTTCTAATAAAACCTATAAAAATGGGCGCCGCAGCGCCCGTCTTTAGAGAGTTCCGAGATTAGAGTTTTTCACTCTTGCCGCCCTTCGGCTGCCACTTCATGAAATGGTGTTCAGCCAGTGAGACCATCCAGTCAAGAACCAGCGCAAACGCGGTCAGGACCAGGATGCCGGCCATCACCGTGTTGATATCGAAGGTGCTTTCAGCCTGCAAAATCAGGTAACCAACACCACTGGCGGAGCCTAAATATTCGCCAACGACCGCACCGACAAACGCCATACCAACGGAGGAGTGCAGCGAAGAAAACACCCAGCTCATCGCGCTCGGAAGATAAACAAATCGAAGCAGCTGAGTTTTATTGGCGCCAAGCATACGTGCGCTCGCCAGTACATTCGGGCTGACCTCTCGAACGCCTTGATAGACGTTGAAGAACACGATAAAAAAGACCAGTGTGATACCGAGAGCAACTTTAGAACCGATGCCGAGACCGAACCAAACACCGAAAATCGGCGCCAAGATCACACGAGGCATGGAGTTCAAACCCTTGATATAAGGATCTGCAATCGCCGCAGCCGTCGGAGCAAGTGCGAGCCAAAGGCCGACGAGAAGACCGGCAGCAGTACCAAAAATAAACGCAAGAACAGTTTCCGTCAGCGTAACGGCAAGGTTGGGATAGATTTCTAAGTTAACAGCAAACCAGTCCCAAATAACCTTTCCGATCTGAACCGGTTCACCGAAAAAGAAGGCGGCCTGGTTCTCATCCTGAAACATGAACGGAGGAATGAGGCCGGGCTTCGTCATCAGCCACCAGAATAAGAAAATTGCAACGAGCAGAAGGAGCTGGCAGGTGACTAACTTGGTTTTCGACTGAAGAATAGGTGTGCTTCCTTTTTTCATTTTATTTCACCCGATTTCTCTGGTTCTCATAGCCCTTGAGCACCTCTTCGCGAAGGTCGGCCCAAATGGCGTTGTGCAGTTCAATGAAGCGCGGTGTGACACGGACTTCGGCCACGTCACGCGGACGAGCGATGTCGATATAGAACTCACCGATCGGATGAGAACCCGGGCCGGCGGAGAAAACCACCACGCGGTCGGAAATCGAAATAGCTTCGTCTAAGTCGTGCGTAATAAAGAGCACGGCCTTTTTCTTCTGCGACCACAGAGCCAGCACTTCGTTTTCCATCAGCTGGCGGGTCTGAATATCCAAAGCGGAGAACGGCTCGTCCATCAGAATGATGTCCGGATCCATGATCAGCGTCTGAGCCAGAGCAACACGCTTTCTCATACCGCCGGAGAGTTCATGCGGATAACGGTCTTCAAAACCGCTCAAACCCACGCGCGAGAGCCAATGACGGGCTTGTTCATGGCGTTCTTTCTCAGGAACGCCCTTAAACTGCAGACCTGCAGAAACGTTATCAATAGCCGTTCTCCAGGGCATCAATGCCTCGGCCTGGAACATGTAGCCGGCTCGCTTATTTAAACCGACAAGCTCCTCTCCGAAAACCTTGACGGTTCCTTTTGACGGCGTTAAAAGTCCCGCTGCCATATTAAGTACGGTCGATTTACCGCATCCTGTCGGACCGACGACGCTGACAAACTCACCGTCTCCGATTGTTAAATTCACATCTCTAACGGCCGTGTAGTGTTTATTGTCATCGCTGACAAAACTGCACGTCACATCGTCAAATTCCACTGCTGGCTGATTCATCTTGAATGCTGTGTATTCGTTGTTATTCGGTTTCTCTTGGGCGGAGCGCCTAGGCTCCGCCTCTTATTTTATTTATTTAGCCGGATATTTCTTTAAGGCTTCATCAACAAATTTATTGGTATAAACCTTGGTTAAATCAATCTTGGCAGGGTCGATCTTATCGTTCACGGTCTGAAGGGCGCCTAGAGAAATCTTGGCGCAGCCGTCCGGGAAGCGTCCGTCCGGAGACAGAGCGTCACGGTTGCCTTCGAAACCGGCAAGATAAATGTCACGGTTGCCCATTAAGTAGGAAGCCGGAACAACCTTGGCAACTTCTTCCGGAGTGGCCTTGGAGAGCCATTCGTCAGCACGGACGATGGCGTTGGTCAGAGCCTGAACAGTCTGGGGATTCTTTTCGATGAAAGAAACCGGTGCGTAGAGGCAGCCGGCAGGCATCGTGCCGCCGAAGAAGCTTTCGGATTCTTTAACTTTACGGGTGTCGGCAACGAGCTTGGCGTCACCGTTCTTCAGAAGAATCGTGATAACCGGATCAAGGTTAATTAAGGCATCAATCTGGCCGCTTCTGATGGCAGAAACTGCGCCGGAAGAAGAACCGACACCGATGAAAGCAACGTCCTTAGGTCCGAGGCCGCCCTTCTTGAGGATGAAGTTGGCAACCATCTGAGAAGAAGAGCCCGGAGCGGTTACACCGACTTTCTTGCCCTTCAGATCGCTTAGCTGTTTGTAGTCTTTCATTGTCTTGTTGGAGACAACGAGAGCCAGCTGAGGCGCACGGCCCTGCAGAACAAAGGCGGTCATGGGCTGCTTTTTAGCCTGCATGGAGATGGTATGTTCAAAGGCTCCGGAGACAACGTCTGCACTGCCGCCCACAACTGCTTGAAGCGAACGGGAGCCGCCCTGGAAGTCAACAATCTTGACATTCAGACCTTCGTCTTTGAAGTAGCCGAGCTGTTCAGCGATAGAAAGAGGCAGATAGTAGTAAAGACTCTTACCGCCCACGGCAATCGTCACGTCTTTCTTTTCCGGTGCTTGCTGAGCAAAGGACATCGGCCCGAAAGTCATAGCTGCAGCAGCACAGGCAGCTGCGATGACGGTACGGCGTGTGAATTTATTCATTTTTATTCCCCAATAATAAAAAAGGCCCGCTTGGCGGACCGTCTTTGAACTACGAATTTAGTTGATAAGAAACGATATATACAAAAACAGTCCTAGCCGACATTAAGGCGCAATCGCAGCAAGCCCAAAGCCAAGCTAAGACCGTTAAGAGAAAGGACGCAAACAGCCGCAAACCCCGGGATTGCCGGAGTGTTGTTTCGGTTGCCTGTTGTATTCGTCACTTTTCTTCCGTTTGTAAAATTGAGTTACAGATAAAGAATACCGCCTAAATCTCGTTTGTGCGGAAATCTAACTAAGTAATAACACTTAGAAGAAAAATTTTTGCTCGAATCGAAAAGAAAGCGTTTTAGTCGCTTTCACGAACACGTCTATTGAGCATTGCCTGCGCCACGGTGTTGACATCCGTGTATTCAATTTCGGCTCCGGCAGGAACGCCTCTTGCAATGCGCGTGAGTTTTAATTGGGGATAGTGTTTGGAGAGAAGTTCCGAGACGGCAAAGGCAGTGGCCTCTCCTTCTGCGGTGAAAGAAGTTGCAATGATAACTTCTTTGACTTCGGGTTCACCGGCTCGTTCCAACAGCTTGTCCAAGCCGATTTCGTGGGGTCCGACGCCGTTTAACGGGGACAGGCGTCCCATCAGAATAAAGTAGCGGCCGTGATAAGAAAGGCTCTGCTCAATCACCATCAAATCAGCAACGCTCTCAACAATACAAAGCAGAGAGTCATCGCGGTTATGAGAAGAGCAGTAGCTGCACAGCTCGCCGTCGGTCAGATTGTTGCAGCGGGCACAGCGATGCACCGTCTTAGTGGCCTTTAAGAGGGCCTCTCCGAGACGGTTCGCATCACTTCTGTCGCCGTTTAGCAGCTGATAAGCAATGCGCTGAGCAGCTCTCGGACCGACTCCGGGAAGCTTCTTCAGCGCATCTATCAGTTCGGCAATTGCTCCGATTTGTTCCATTGAATTAGAACGGGAGTTTCATACCACCGGTTGCCTTGCTGATCTTGGCATTGGTTTCGGCTTCGACCTTCTTGGAAGCATCGTTGATTGCCGTCAGAAGGAGGTCTTCGAGCATTTCGCGGTCAGCATCGGCACCGACAAGGCTGTCGTCGATCATGACGCGGCGGCAGACGTTCTTGCAGGTCATCGTAACTTTAACCATACCGTTGCCGGCTTCACCGGTGACTTCAATAGTTTCGAGCTCTTTCTGGGCTTTCTGAATGTTCATCTGCATCATCTGAGCCTGTTTCATCATCTGGCCCATCTGACCCATTCCGCCAAATCCTTTCATTTTGATTCCTCTTAAATTTAAATTGTTCTAACTTTGCCTTCTTTATCTAAAAGGTCCAAGTCTTCTGCCTTCGGCTCGACGTTAAAGACCTTCATGAAAGAAAGAATTCTTTTGTCTTTCTTCAGCTCGGAGAGCTTTTTCTGCTTTTCTGCTAAAAATCTCTGAGCGTAAAGCGTACGAAGATTCTGGTATTTCGAGGGTGCCGTCGTCACTGTGACGAGGACATCGCTCCCAAGAACCTTCTTTAGTTCGGCCGCAAGTTTAGCAACCATATCGTGCGCTGTCAGTTTTTCCAAATCCACGGTGAGCTTCATATTCTGACCGTCGAAACTCTCCAGCTCGGCGCTGGTCACTAACGGCTGAGACGCCGGATCCAAATGAATCTTTTCTGCGGCTTCAAGCCACGCGTTCATCTGAACGGGTTCAGCGGGAATATATTCCTTCTGCTTTTCCTGAGGAGCGGGCGGGAGCACGGAGACCCCGGCTTCTTCTGAATATTCTTCGGGCCAAGCCGGAGGCGCCATCCAATCGAGGTCATCGGGGGGGACGCTGTCAGTCTCCGGAACCCACGGCGCATCGTCATCCGGCATGTCGATCGAAGGGATAGCAGGAGCGGCTGCTATTTCCGGAGGAAAAGGCTCAGCTTCCGGCGCCTTCGGCTGAGGGTTGACTTCTTTTGCCGCCGGAGCCGCTGCTGCCGGTTTTGACTTTTCGGCCGCTTTCTTCTTTAAGTTGGGAACTGCGGACTCCGAACCTTGAGGAACGAAGACGGGTTTGCCTGTCGCAATACTGTGATCCCAGGGAATGCCTTCCAGCTCCTGTGTGGATAAAACCGGTTTTGCAGAAGCCGCCGGAGCTTCAGGAGCTTTCGGCTGAGTATCTACTGACTGAGCTTTTTGCTGCGCCGGCAGCTCAGTCTTAGCCGGCTCAGTTTTTGGGAGGGCTGGTGCCTCTTCTTTATGCGTTACAGCAGCAGGCAGGCTTTTCGGCATCTTTCCTTCTAAAGGAGCAAACGCCAGCATGCGCAGAAGCGCCATTGTGAAACCTGCATACTCATCGGGTGCCAGCGCCATATCGTTGCGTCCATGAATCGCAATCTGATAAAAGAGCTGGACTTCGTCCGGAGAAAACACGCTCGCCAATTGACGGAGTTCGGGCGCGTCAGGTTCTTCATCGGTCAGAATTTCCGGCAGCTGCTGCGCCATCGCAATGCGGTGCAGCAGAACGGCCAAATCCTTCATCGCCTGCGTATAAGACAAGCTGCGGGCACCGATTTCGTCGGCCACCTTCATGATCTCTTTCGGCTCATGGTTGGCCAAGGCGCCGAGCAAACGAATCAGTGTCGTCGAGTCAATCGTACCGAGCATCTCGCGCACTGACTCCAATGTAACATTACCTGCACTGTAAGCGATTGCCTGGTCCAGGAGGGAAAGTCCGTCGCGCATGGAGCCTCTCGCTCCCGAAGCAAGCATTCTAAGAGCCGGCTTCTCAAAAGAAATTTGTTCTTTCTCTAGAAGCTCTGCCATATGGGAGGAAATAAGCTGAGGAGACAAACTCTTCAGATTGAACTGCAAACAACGAGAAAGAACCGTAACCGGCACCTTTTGAGGATCCGTTGTGGCCAAAATAAATTTGACGTATTCGGGCGGTTCCTCCAAAGTCTTAAGCATGGCGTTAAATGCCGCGGAAGTCAGCTGGTGAACTTCGTCGATCATGTAGACCTTAAAGCGGGCATTCGTCGGAACATATTTGGCTCTTTCCAAAAGCGAAACCATGTCGTCAATACCGCGGGTCGAAGCCGCGTCCATTTCGATGTAATCTACGAAACGATCTTCATCAATCGCGCGACAAGCCTCGCACACTCCGCAAGGCTCTGCTGTGATGCCGCCTTTCCCGTCCGGCCCGACACAGTTTAGGCATTTAGCAAGAATTCTGGAGATTGTGGTTTTTCCAACTCCTCGCGTGCCGGTAAAAAGATAGGCGTGGTGCAGCCGATTTTCCGTCAGAGCATGCGTCAGAGCTCGAACAACGTGATCCTGTCCGAGCAAAGAAGAAAAATCATGAGGCCGCCACTTGCGTGCCAAAACTTGGTATGACATTAGGCTATTCCGAAATATGTTGTTCAGCCGATTATGCGGAGAGCTGTTCTCCCGTTATCGAGCTTTTAAGCATGAGGATAATCCTATCTCAATTCTGCTCGGATTGTCCTATTCGTCATCGAGTTAGGAAATACTTCTTTACGTCAAAGAAGTCGGCCAAACACTCTCCGATTCATCCGGACCTTTGAGCTAAGCCGTAAGAGGCTGTAGATATAATACAGGGCGCCGCTATGGGCGCCCTTCTACTTTTTAAACTCTTTATTTTGCAAGTGCTTTTTGAGCAAATTGCTCAAGTTTTTCACCGGTCAGACGGCAAATACGCCATTCCTGCATAACAGTAGCGCCGATGCTTTCATAGAAATCAATTGCCGGCTGATTCCAATCCAGAACAGACCACTCAAATCGGCCGCATCCGTCAGCCACAGCTTTGGCCGCCAAATAATTCATCATCTTCTTGCCGATGCCGCGGTGTCTGTATTCAGGAAGTACAAAAATATCTTCTAAGTAGAGACCCTTGCGCGCAAGGAAGGTAGAGAAGTTATAGAAATAAAGCGCAAAGCTTACCGGTTTTTCTGTTCCGTTTTTTCCCGTCAGCCAGCCAACTACGGCATAACATTCGGGTTTGTCTCCGAAAAGGCATTTTTCAAGGAGTTCGGGAGTGACCTGACACTGGTCGTCAAGTTTTTCGTAATGGGCCAATCCGCGGATAAGTTCGGCAATAACCGGGCAATCTTGAGGACGAGCATTGCGAATATTGAAGTTATCCATTTGAGCACCTTATTGAAAAGGAAAGGCGAACCACACCTCGGCACTGCTAGTTTCGCTATGGCTGCTTCGTTCCCGACCTGACCAGATTCACGACATTCACATGCGAGGGGGCTCGCCGGCTACGAATTATATATGAATTTGAATTCTGCGCCAGCAAAGAAAATGAAACTGAAATAGAGAGCCTTTTTCACGATTCAGAGTGGTAAGATGAACTAACTATAAGAAAAGGAGGAGAAAATGATTAGATTCAGCGTTCCATTCATCGCCCTTATGCTCGCGTTCTCCGGCACGGCCAATGCTAAATTTATTGGTCGTTGGGATCCTGCCGCCTACGCCCAGGGTAAATTTGAAATTCAAAAAACAGCCTTTGTTCAGAAAGAACCTGTTGTTGAAAAAATTCAGATTGAAAGCAAACACATTCTTGTGAAAGTCGATTACACAGGAAAGATTTTCCGAAAAGGGTATGCGTTTGCTAAAAATTAACCTTGTCCAATAGTCAAACGAGCGTCGCTCCGGAAAGTAGTTTCTGCGCGACGCTTTTTAGTTCTGCTTATTTGGATCGTTTTCAAAACTCCGGCCTGCACCCGCTTAGCTTTTCCTTCCTTGTCCGCTCAACGTTCTAAGAAGTTTTCACACATTGTTAATATCTAACGTTGCGCACACACGCCCTCAAGGTTGCTTCAAATGTGTATAGTTACAAAAATCCAGCATGAGTTTCACCTTTTTGGGGTTGTTAGTTAAGCCCTGAAAGCTCTCGGTGATAGTATCCCATCATCCGTTGGAGCCGATTTCGGTTCCAGGGAATCAATAATTGGAGGTAATTTAAAAAATGGCCTTGAAACAAGTTACAGACGCCAGCTTTGTTGACGACGTCCTGAATCAAAAAGGTGTGGTGGTCGTTGACTTCTGGGCTCCCTGGTGCGGTCCCTGCCGCATGCTCGGACCGGTTCTTGAAAAAGCTGCCGAAACCCTTCCCGACGGCGTTCAGATCGTTAAATACAACGTTGATGAGTGTCAGGATGTTGCTTCTCAGCTGGGCGTTCGCGGTATTCCGACTCTTGCCGTTTACAAAGACGGTCAGCTCCAGGCTCAGCAGGCCGGCGCTATGAATTCCGCTCAGTTCTCTGAATTCCTCAAGAACTTCATCTAATTTTGCTCTACAACGGTTCGATTTCCTCTTTATCGAACCGTTGCTTCCTTCCTCCCTTAATTCTTCTTTCCTCTTTTATTTAAATCTCTTCGCTTGGGATTATTGTGTAATCCTTATTTGCAAGAGCTTCATTTCCTATGCATTTATCCGACCTTAAATCCAAGCACGTCTCCGAGCTTCTCGATATTGCTTTAGAGCTCGACGTTGATAACGCCAGCCGCCTTCGCAAGCAGGAACTCATGTTCGCTATCTTGAAGAAACGTGCGAAAGCCGGCGAACAGATTTTCGGTGACGGAACTTTGGAAATCCTTCCTGACGGATTCGGTTTCCTTCGCTCTCCGGTTTCTTCTTATTTAGCCAGCACGGAAGATATTTACATTTCTCCGTCTCAGATCCGCCGCTTCAATCTTCATACCGGTGACACGGTTGAAGGTGAAGTCCGCATTCCGAAAGACGGCGAGCGTTATTTTGCTTTAGTCAAAGTCGACAAAGTTAACGGTCTTCCTCCCGAAGCTCTTAAACACCGCATTCTCTTCGAAAACCTGACTCCGCTTTTCCCGAACCAGCCGCTCAAACTCGAACGCAATATCTCGGGCGACGAGAACCTCACCGGTCGTTTGATCGACATCCTCGCTCCGATCGGTAAAGGTCAGCGTGCTCTGCTGGTTGCCTCTCCGAAGTCCGGTAAGACCGTTTTAATGCAGCACATCGCTCACGCGATTACAGCCAACTATCCGGACGTTATCTTGATGGTCCTTCTGATCGACGAACGTCCGGAAGAAGTGACGGAAATGGAACGTTCCGTCAAAGGTGAAGTCATTGCCTCTACCTTCGATGAACCGGCTACCCGCCATGTTCAGGTTGCAGAAATGGTCATCGAAAAAGCCAAACGCCTGGCTGAAAGCAAGAAAGACGTTGTCATCCTTCTTGACTCCATTACTCGTCTGGCCCGCGCCTACAACACTGTCGTCCCGACTTCCGGCAAAGTGCTCACCGGCGGCGTGGACTCCAACGCCCTGCAGCGCCCGAAACGCATTCTCGGTGCAGCCCGCAATCTGGAAGAAGGCGGCTCGCTCACGATCATCGGCACTGCTCTGGTAGAAACCGGCAGCCGTATGGACGATGTGATTTATGAAGAATTCAAGGGTACCGGCAACATGGAAATCCATCTGGACCGACGTCTTGCTGAAAAGCGCGTCTACCCGGCCATTAACGTTGCCAAGAGCGGAACCCGTAAGGAAGAACTGCTTCTAGCTCCGCAGGAACTTCAGAACATTTGGATTCTTAGAAAGTTCCTCTACGACATGGACGAAATCCAGGCAATGGAATTCCTGCTTGATAAGATGCGCCCGACAAAGAACAATGCTGAGTTCTTTGCCATGATGCGCCGATAATCAGGCATCTGTTTGCTTTACAAGGAAATTTGGGTATAATTTTGCCCTTGTTTTTATTAACTTAGGCACGTTCTGACATGCCGGACGTAAGACTCACAACGGTGAGCGGTCTCGCAAGGTTGGTGGCGACCGACATTTTTTGGAATACACATGAAACCGAATATTCATCCGCAGTATCGTGAAGTTGCCTTCACCGATATGTCCATCGGCAAGACCTTCATTATTCGCTCTACTGCCGACGCTCGTGACACCATCGAAATCGACGGCGTTACCTATCCGCAGGTTAAGCTTGATACCTCCAGCGAATCTCATCCTTTCTACACTGGCGCTCAGACACGTATCGTCGAAGCCGGCCGTGTTGAAAAATTCCGTCAGAAATTCGCTGCTAAGTCTGCTGCCCTTAACGCTTCTGCTGAAGCTGCCAAGGCTGCTAAGGCTAAAAAATAATTTTTCAGTTTCATACTGATCCGAAGGGCAGCCTTTTGGGCTGCCCTTTTCTTTAGTAAAATCGCACCTTTCAGGTCTACAACCACACTGCTTCGATGTTAAGTAACCATTCCTCTCCGGCCGTCGTCAGCGCTTCTGCTGCCGGTAAGCTTCCGAGAGCTGCATTGATTGCACTTTTAATTGCCTTCGTGCTGCCGTTGTTCTTTTCTACGGATGTCTGGAGCGGAAAGTCGCTTATTTCGTTCGGTGTTGCGTGGAACATGGCCAACGGTTCCTTTGCCGACTGGCTTCTTCCGAACGTCAACGGATTCCCGGCTTCCGACGTCGGACCGCTTTCCTTCTGGTTTGCAGCACTCAGCATCAAGGTTTTCGGACCTCTTTTCGGAAACGTAGAGGCATTTCATATCACCGCAGGTTTGTGGTTTTCAGTGACCACGGCCGCGATTTGGTATTCCACTTATCTTCTTTCCCGACGCGATGAAGCTCAGCCCGTGAGCTTTGCCTTCGGCGGTGAAGCCGCTCGCAAAGACTACGGCCGCTTAGTCGCCGATATTGCCGTTCTCTTAACTGTCGGCACCTACGGCATCATTTCCGCTTTCCACGAACTGACACCGGTTACCTGTCTGCTCGCTTTTTCTGCCTTGGCTTTCTACGGCATCGTATTAAGTCTTCAATATCTGTGGCGCGGTTCCATTATTGCCGGACTTTCTATCGGCGCAATTGCCTTAGCCAGCAGTCCCGGAGCCGGCCTTTGGTGCTTTTTCGGCGCTTGGGTCGCGATTTTCCTGACGCCCGACTACACCAGCCGTTCCAAACGCGCCGTGCTGACTTTATCGATAGCCTTTGCAACAGCAATGCTGTGGCCGATCCTGGTCTTTGCCTGTTTCCCCGCAGAAGCCGCAGAATGGTTCAAGAGCTGGATCTCTACCAGTCTTGCCGTGCTTTCTCCGCTGCCGGCTGACGAATACCTTTGGCTGCTTAAAAACATTTCCTGGCTGACCTTCCCCCTTTGGCCTTTGGCTTTGTGGGGCATCTACGCCTGGAGAGACCAGATTCGTCAGGCTCCGCTGATTATTCCGCTTTCCTTCTCGGTTGTTGCACTTTGCTCCGTGATCTTCACCGGAACCGAGCTGTACAGCACCCTGCTCTTTTTAGTTCCTTCGCTGTCTGTTTTAGCCGCACTCGGCGTCGTCAGTCTTAAACGCAGCCGCGAGAACTTCCTGGACTTGTATTCCGGCATTATTTATACACTTGCCGTAATTGCCGTCTGGATTTACTTCTTCGCCTGGACAGAAGGCGTTCCGGCCAAAATGGCTTTCTCCCTTACTCGTTTAGCCCCGGAGGTTGAGCCGCACGGAACTTCCGTTTTCCTCTTCTTCCTTGCCGTTACCGCCACGGTCCTTTGGATTGCAATCGTCTTCTGGCGCTTGTTCAAACACCCGGTTTTCTCCTGGAGAGGCGCATGGATGGCCGGAACCGGCCTGACTGCGGTATGGATCATCGTCATGAGCTTATTCGTCAACTTGATTGACGGAGCTCGTTCTATGAAGCCGATTGTCGACAACTTCAAAGCAGTTGTCGTTGAAAACAAAATTCCGCTCGACAAGATCGGTGCTTCTCATTTAACTTTGAGCAATATCGCTGCTTTTAATTACTGGGGCGGTGTCAACTTTGATAAGCAGGCAGACGCACCTTGGATTCTGCGTGCCGTTGACCGAGATTACGATGAAAACACGCTTGACCTTCGCTACGAAGTTGTTGATGTTTTCCAAGGCCGTCCGAGAAGCAGCGAAAAGTTCCTCTTAATTCGCAGAAAGTAGTTTCTGCCTTTTTGGTATGTCAACTCGAATTTTGAGCCGGCTTCAACCGCCGGATACTTCCTATTGGGCAATTATTAAGCTCTCGCTCCCCGTTTGGATCTCCAACGTTGCCATTGTCGGCGGAGCCACACTCGATACTTTAATGACCGGCCATCTTGGTTCTACCGACTTGGCCGCCGTTGCCATCGGCTTAGCCGTTTCCGTCTCGGTCTTTGTTGCTTTAGTCGGCGTCATGCAGGGGCTTTCTCCGATCGCCGGCCACCACTACGGTGCAGGACATCACGAAAGAATCGGCTTCGAGCTTCACCAAACTATTTGGCTCGCCATTCTTCTTGCCATCATCGGTATGGGCCTGATGTGCTATACGCCGATGTGGATGACGCTGACAAACTCCACCGGTCGTGTTGCAGAAATTGCGACAAACTTCCTGCTGATCAACGCTATCGGTCTGCCGGCTGCCATGGCAGGACGCGCTTATATGGCGATGAACGCGGCTGTTTCCCGTCCCAAAGTGGCAATGTGGATTGCGCTCTCTATGCTGGCCGTCAAAGCCGTCACCAATTACATCTTTATCTTCGGCTGGGCCTTTATTCCGAGTTTCGGAGGCGCAGGATGTGCGATCTCTTCTACCATCAATGCGTTCCTGAGCTTGTTCCTTTACTGGGTCATTTGGCACTATGACAGCTTCTACGCCAAGATGCGCCAGAAGCGAATTTCCATGCCCAACCGCAAGGCTTTAACCAACCTGCTTAAGCTCGGAATTCCGATCGGTCTTTCCGCCTTCTTTGAAGTGACATCGTTTACCTTCATGACGATTTTCATTTCTCGTTTAGGCGCCGACGTCGTTTCCGCGCACCAGATCGTTGCGAACTTAACCTCGCTCTTTTACATGGCTCCTCTTGCCATCGGTGTGACCTCTTCTGTCTTGGTTTCTCAGTCTTTAGGTGCCAATTCACCTGAGACCGCCAGAATGGCGACCTACAAATGTCTTAAGTTCTGCATTTGCTTAGCGGTATTTGTTTCTGCCCTGCTCTATTTCTGCAAATACTTCTTTGTAGGCCTCTACACGAGCGATTTAGACGTCATTAAGGTCAGTACCTACCTCATCGGTTTTGCGTCCATCTATCACGTTTTTGACGCGGTTAACTGTGTCGGCAGCTTCTCCATGCGCGGCTACCGAATCACATTCCTGCCGATGATCATTTACGGTGTCTTCCTTTGGGGCTTGGGTCTGGGTTTAGGAAGCATCCTTACCTTTACTGATTATTTAAGTCCCGCTCCGATGGGCGCTGCAGGTTACTGGACTGCCATTACGATCGGCCTGACACTTTCGGGTATCATTGTCGGGCTTTGCGCCGTTTACGTTGCCAGAGCTTTTGCACACGGTCATAAAGTCTGGCTACGTTAATCCGATCTTTCTCTTTGAAAACAGCTCACGATTTGTGAGCTGTTTTCTTATGAGCACCTCAGTTCGCATGTGCTATCGAAAATTCATTTGCCGCCAGCATCGAACATGACTACATTAGAAGAATATCTCTCCGCACAAACTCCGGCCTTCCGAAAGAAAGTTAAAGCAGAATTTAGACAGATGTCTTTGCAGTGTGCCGTCTCAAGACTTCGATACGAGCAGAACTTGACTCAACAAGAAGTCGCAAGGAAGCTTCAGCTCTCTCAGTCTGCCGTGAGCAAAATTGAAAGAAACGCCTTGGACGTCAAATTGTCCGATCTCGTGAGATACGTGAACATTCTTGGCGGAAAGCTCTCGCTGCAAGTTGATCTTCCTTCAGGAGAAAAGATCGTCGTTCCATTGGCAAATTTTGAGCATTCCGACGATTGCTAAAAAGCCCGATTCCGTTCCCTACGAGACAACACGAGTAACAAAAAACCGCCTTGCGGCGGCTTTTTGATTGGAAATCAGTCTGTCAATTAATGAGCGTTCTGTGTGCGCAGAGCTGCGATACGATCTTCAATGGAAGGATGCGTAGCGAGCAGCTGGCCGATAGAACCGGCGATACCGAAACCCTTGACAGCCCCCGGAAGCTCTTCGGTCGGAACACCGCCCAAACGAGCCAGGGCGTTGATCATCGGAGTCGAGCTGCCCATGATCTTTGCGGCACCGGCATCGGCTCTGAATTCGCGATGACGGGAGAAAGCGGCCACAACCATGGAAGCCAGGAAACCAAGAACCAAGTCAAGGATGAAGGAAGTCACGTAGTAACCGACACCGGGAGCATCATCCTCGTTGCGGAGAATGCCGCGGTCCACGAAGTTACCGATAATACGAGACAGGAAAACGACGAAGGTGTTGGTGACACCCTGAATCAATGTCATGGTCACCATGTCACCGTTAGCAACGTGAGCGATCTCATGTGCCAGGACAGCCTCCACTTCTTCTTTGTTCATGCTGGAAAGAAGACCTGTGGAAACAGCCACCATGGAAGAATTCTTTGTTGCGCCGGTTGCGAAAGCATTGGCTTCGCCTTCATAGATACCGACTTCCGGCATCGGGATACCGGCTTTCTGAGAGTGATGGTGAACGGTGTCAACGAGCCAAGCCTCGAGTTTGGTGCTCGGATGATTGACGTCAATCATCTGCACGCCCATCGTCGATTTGGCAATCGTCTTGCTCATGAGCAAAGAGATGATGGAACCGCTGAAACCGACAATCCCCGCAAATATCAGAAGTGTCCCATAGCTCTGGCCTTTCCCGGCAACGTTAGAGAAGTTGATTCCGAAAACGGCAGAAACAATGTTGAGAACAACTCCGAGTACAACCAAAACGGCTACGTTGGTCAGGAGGAATAAACCTATTCTTTTAAACATATCTACTGATCAATCCCTGGATAAATGTTGTTATTTCATCTCTAATTATCATTTATTGCATGCTGCCATGCTCCGCAAAATTTGGATGAAATTGTTTCAAATTATGCGGTTGCAAGCGAGCCTGTTACTTTCCTGAAAGGTTTTCCTGACGGACCGGCGGGAAGGTTTCCCACTGATGACATCCGGGGCATCTCCACAGGAATTTACGGGTCGCAAAGCCGCATTTTGTGCACTTGTAACGAACCGCTTTACTGAGCATATTCTTCAATAAACCATGCAGCTGCTTTAGCGATTCGTTTTCAGGCTCATTGGCCAAACGCAGATCGATTAAACGGTAAAAGGCTACCAAGGTCGGCTGAGTCTTCAGATGTTCCTGGATCAGCGTAATGGCTTCCTTAGAGTTGCCGGCTTTACCGAGCAGAATACCTGCGGTATCGACTTCATCGGTGGTAGAGCCGTCCTTAAACAAGTCTTCCAAATATTTAACGGCCTCTTCTTTGCGTCCGGCTTCAAGAAGCAGAGAAGCAATCTGTTCGACAACAAGCGTTCCATAGACAGGAGAAATCTGACCGACTTGTTTCCATGTCGCCAGGGCACCGTCGATGTCGCCCTTTGCCTTGAGCATCTTGCCCTTGATAATCAGGGCGCGCTTATTGTTGGGATCTACTTTAAGGGCTTTTTCGAGTGCTTCAGCCGCACCCTTGAAATTCTTAAAGTAGAGATTTTGCTGCGTCAGTTCGCAGTAAAGCTGTGCGATACGCGTGCTTTGATCTTCACCGCTTTGACGCTGAATAATGTTGGCCTCGTCAATGGCCTTCTGCCATTCTTTTTCCGTTTCGTAGATATGCAGAAGTTCCTTGCGAGCAATCGTTTTATAGCTCTCACTGGTGTCAGAAAGCTTTAAGAAGCACTCTTCGGCGCGATCCCAAAGACCGGCCTTCAGGTAGTCTTCGCCCAATTCATAGAGGGCTCTGGAACGAATCTTCTTCGGCAGATCTTCACGGTTAACCAAGACGTTATGAATCTTGATTGCGCGGTCAAATTCTCCGCGGCGGCGGAAAAGCCCCGCAAGAGAAAAATGCATTTCAACCGTATCCGGATCGAGTTTGACCAGATTGATAAAGGCATCAATGGCCTGGTCCTGTTTATTGCTGAGAAGAAGGTCCACGCCTTTGTACAACGTGTCTTTTTCGTTGGCGATCGTCTGTTTTTCTTTGATGTCGAATGAACGGGCAAACCAGCCGGCCGCGAAAAGAAGCGGAACCAATATAAGGTACCAAAGCTCAAAATCCATAGGATAACCTGCAGCTTTCTCTAAAAATAATCCATTGTATTCGCAAATGCCTTGTCCTAGAACAACTCATTGCGTCAGAACCGAAAAAAAAGCGGCCCGGTTGCTTACACAACCGGGCCTGGGCAACTAACTTATGCCGAGCCGAGACTAATCGTCAGCCAACTTGTCTACGCGTTCACGCATTTCCTTACCGGCCTTGAAGTGAGGCACGATCTTGGCGGGAACTTCGACAGTATCTCCGCTCTTCGGATTACGGCCCACGCGAGGCGGACGGTAATTGAGCGAAAAGCTTCCAAAGCCACGGATTTCAATCCGGCTGCCTTGTGCTAACGCGGCAGTCATAGCATTCAGAATCGAATTAACAGCATCGTCAACATCGCGAGCGGTCAGATGATTTCCGATGACTGCCGGATCAGCGGCAAGCAGCGCAATGAGTTCTGACTTAGTCATTGCAACCTCGCTATAAATTATTTGTTCTGTTCGAGCTTAGCTCTCAGGAGAGCGCCGAGGTTGGTTGTACCGGCCTGGGCGTCTTCTTCCATCTTAGCCATGGCTTCACGAGTTTCAGCCTGGTCTTTAGCACGAATGGACAGCTGGATGGAGCGAGCTTTGCGATCGATGTTGGTGATCGCGGCTGTAACTTCATCGCCTTCTTTCAGAACATTGCGAGCGTCTTCAACACGGTCCGGACCGATTTCGCTGGCGCGCAGATAGCCTTCTGTGTCGTTACCGAGGTCGATAACAGCACCCTTGGCTTCAACGGACTTCACTTTACCGGTGACAACGGAGCCCTTTTCGTGTGTGGAGCAGAAGTTGTTGAACGGGTCACCGCTCATCTGCTTAACACCGAGGGAGATACGTTCACGTTCCACGTCGATAGAGAGAACAACTGCTTCGAGTTCTTCGCCCTTCTTGTACTTGCGAACGGCTTCTTCACCGGGTTCTGTCCAGGACAGGTCGGAGAGGTGAACGAGACCGTCGATGCCGCCTTCAAGGCCGATGAAAACACCAAAGTCGGTGATGGACTTGATCTGGCCTTTAACTGTGTCGCCCTTCTGGTGTGTAGCGGCAAATTCTTCCCAAGGATTGGGTTTGCACTGCTTCATGCCGAGGGAGATACGACGACGTTCTTCGTCGATTTCGAGGACCATGACTTCAACTTCTTCGCCAAGCTGAACGACTTTCTTCGGATCAACGTTCTTGTTTGTCCAATCCATTTCGGAAACGTGGACAAGACCTTCGATACCGGCTTCGATTTCAACGAAAGCACCGTAGTCGGTGATGTTGGTGACCTTACCGAAGAGACGTGTGCCCTGCGGGTAACGGCGGGCGATGCCAATCCAAGGATCTTCGCCGAGCTGTTTGATACCGAGAGAAACACGGTTCTTTTCCTGATCGAACTTCAGAACCTTAGCGGTGATTTCCTGCCCCTGTTCGAGGACTTCGCTCGGATGACGAACGCGGCGCCATGCGAGGTCGGTGATGTGCAGAAGACCGTCGATACCGCCGAGGTCAACGAATGCACCGTAGTCAGTGATGTTCTTAACGATACCCTTGACGATAGCGCCTTCCTTGAGTGTTTCAAGGAGTTTGGCTCTTTCTTCGCCCATGGAAGCTTCGACAACAGCGCGACGAGAAAGAACGACGTTGTTGCGTTTGCGGTCAAGCTTGATGACCTTGAATTCCATGGTCTTGCCTTCGTAGGGCGTTGTGTCCTTAACGGGACGTGTGTCAACCAGAGAACCCGGCAGGAATGCACGGATGCCGTTGGTCATCACAGTCAAGCCGCCCTTAACCTTGCCGGTAACAGTACCAGTAACGAGTTCGCCGGTTTCGAGGGCTTTCTCGAGGTTCATCCAGGCAGCCAGGCGCTTGGCCTTATCGCGGGACAGGACTGTGTCGCCATATCCGTTTTCGAGGCTTTCGATAGCAACGGAAACGAAATCGCCAACCTTAACGTCGACTTCGCCGCGGTCGTTCTTGAATTCTTCGATAGGAATGAAGGATTCGCTCTTGAGGCCGGCGTTAACAACGACGTAGTTGTAGTCAACGCGGACGACTTCTGCGGGGATAACTTCACCCTGCTTCATTTCCTGTTTAGCAAGGCTTTCTGCGAACAAATCGGCAAAGGATTCGGTAGGCTTGGTAGTAGTGTTGGTCATGTAAATAACTGTTTGCTCTGATAAAAACAATCAGAACGGGTTAAAAATTCCCGACGACCGGATGGGCGTCAGGGGCACGGTAAAGAGGCTTTTTCAAGCGTTGCTCTCGCGGTACCAGGCGAGAACCAGATCGATCGTTTCCTGCAGAGTAAGGCCGGACGAATCGAGGATTCGCGCGCCCTCTGCCGGCTTCAAAGGTGCCACAGATCGCTCCATATCACGTCTGTCACGATCCTTCAAGTCGGAAACGAGGTCGTCAATATTACTTGAGATTCCTTTTTCTTTCAACTGGTTATAGCGTCTTTTTGCACGCGACTCAGCCGATGCTGTTAAAAAGATTTTCAGCCGAGCTTCGGGAAAAACCACGCTTCCCATGTCGCGGCCGTCAGCCACAAGGCCGGGTGCAACTGCAGATCTTCTCTGCAGTTCAAATAAAGCTTTTCTGACGCCTGGATAAGCAGCAATTTTGCTTGCATTCAATCCGACTTCTTCCGTACGGATTGCATCGGTAACCTCTTTGCCTTCCAGATAGATTTTTCCGTCTTTAAACAACGGGTTAAGTGACTGGGCGACCTTTTCCGCCGCAGCAGCGTCGCTCAAATCCACACACTGGTTCATGCAGGCCAGAGCCGTCAGACGATAGAGCGCGCCGCTGTCCAGCACATGAAAATCCAAAGCCTTGGCAACGCCGGAAGAAACGCTTCCTTTTCCGGAAGCTACCGGTCCGTCAATCGCGATGACATCAACTTGACTCATTATTTCTCCACAACGCCGGCCAAACGTTCAAAGTAATCGGGGAATGTTTTTCTCACGCAGTTCGGATCACGAATCTCAACGGGCACGCCTCCTGCAGCAATCAGGGACATACACATCGCCATGCGATGGTCCTTGTAGGTATCAAAAACAGCGCTTCTGAGTTTTACAGGCGGCGTAATTTTGATCATGTCGTCCGTGCTTTCCACTCTGCAGCCGACTTTGGTAAGCTCGTTGTGCATTGCGGCAATACGATCGGTCTCTTTGACTCTCCAGCTGGAGATGCCTCGAAGGATTGTCGGACCTTCGCACATCGGTGCCATGGCGGCAAACGTCATCGCTGCATCCGGAATCGGACGAACATCGGCCTGCAGACCGTGCAGTTTATGACCGTAGCGGCTCGGACCGGTCTTGATCCAGTTCTCTCCGCGGGTCACCGCGGCGCCCATCTTCACAAGATATTCGACGAAGGCCGCATCGCCCTGGACGCTGTCGGCTCCGATACCGTTAATTTTGAGGGGACCGACGAGCGCACCGAGAGCCAGGAAGTATGAAGCACTCGAAGCATCGGCTTCTACTTCAAAAACGCTGGGTGCTTTGTACAGAGTACGAGGCACAAGGAAGTCTTTTTCGGAAGTTTTTACCTCAACACCGAAGCGTTCCATCAGGCGGCACGTCAGTGAGACGTACGGAGAGCTGATCAGCTCTCCGTCAATGCGGATTCTCAAACCCTGTTCCGGAGCAATCAGCGGAGCGGCCATCAGCAGACCGGAAACGAACTGACTGGAAACATCGCCGCGAACATGGACAATGTCGCTATTAATCCTGGTTGCCGGTTCAATCTTGATCGGCGGGAATCCCGGCTCTCCGAGATAAGAGAGGCGGCCGCCGACAGAATTCAATGCTTCTACAAGATGGGCGATCGGGCGCTGACGCATTCTAGCGACGCCGTCCAATACGTATTCGCCGCCACTGAACGCCAAAGAGGAAGACAACGGACGCATAGCGGTACCGGCATTCCCGAGAAAAAGATCAGCCTTCTTCACAGGGAAGTTGCCGCCGCAGCCTTCCACTTTCACTTCTGTGCCGTCGTTGGAAACTTCGAGTTTGACACCGAGCGTCTCCAGTGCGCCGATCATCATTTCCGTATCTTCGGCGACCAGCAAATTATTTAATTCGGTTGTCCCTTCGGACAGTGCCGCTAAAAGCAGTGCTCGGTTAGAGATGCTTTTAGAGCCCGGTAAGTCCACCGAGCCTCCGACCTTCATAATCGGATCAAGTTTTAAAATTTCTTCCATCGTTGTTATCCTTATTTTCCGGGGAAGACTAAGCCGCGACGGTTTCTGACGGCGTTTTCAAAAACGCTTTCCAAGGCCTTTCCGTCGGACTCATCAATATATTTTTGAAGTGTGTCCAAAGAAGCACGATAGCGTTTGAGCTCGTGAGACAACGCTTCGCGATTGGACAGGCAGATGTCGCGCCACATCACCGGAGAACTCGAAGCAATACGCGTGAAATCTCTGAAACCGGCGCCGGCCATCTTGAGTTTTTCTTGGGCGTTTTCTTCTCTCGCGATCATGTCCACCAAGGCATAAGCCAGGACATGGGGCAAATGGCTGACAGAGGCAAACGTCAGGTCATGCTGAAGCGGGCTCATAGCCTGCACGCGTGCGCCGGCCTTACGCCACGCCTCTTCAATGAAGGTAACGACCTTCGGATCCATTCCTTCATCCGGCGTCGAGATGACGACTTTTTCGTCAAAAAGATCGGCAGACGCATAATCCACGCCCGGCATTTCGCCGCCGGCAATGGGATGTGCCGGGGCGTACTGATGAAACTTATCGCCGAGTCCTTTGCGCGCAGCCGCAATCACGGTTTGACGGGTAGATCCGACATCAGTAACCACGGCATCAGACTTAAGGAACGGAGCCATTTCCGTAAAAACGGATTCCATCGCCTCCACGGGAACGGCGCTGACAACGATGTCCGCATCTTTGACAGCCTCTTCCATCGAAGTCGTCACGGTATCTGCTGCGCCTTTATCCAAAGCCTTCTGCAGAGTGGCCGGATTGTGTCCGAAAGCAATCACTTCGTCGACAATCCCGGCTCTTTTCCAGCTGAGCGCCATCGATCCGCCGATGAGGCCGCAGCCGATCACTGCCATTTTCATGCAGATGTCTCCTCGAACTTAGCTAATGCTTCTTTCAGAACTTCCAGGAAGCGTTCGTTCTGTTCGGGCGTCCCGACAGACACGCGGATCCATTCCGGCAAGTCATAAGACTTCATGCGGCGAACGATAATGCCTTTTTTCAGCAGGTACTGAACGATATCGTCGGCATGCGGTCCGACTTTGACGGTAATGAAGTTAGCGTGCAGGCCCATGTACGGGAGTCCCAGTGCATCAAAAGCCTCGGAAAGGAACTTGATGCCTTTGCGGTTGACCTCCAGAGTCTTCTCGACAAACTCCTGATCCTGCAGGGCAGCCAGAGCCGCAATCTGAGAAAGATCATTCACGTTGAACGGATGACGAACGCGGTTCAGCATGGAAAGCAGTCCCGGCTGAGCGACACCGTAACCGACGCGAGCACCTGCCAAACCGTAAGCCTTGGAGAAAGTGCGTGCGACCATCACATTCGGGTGCAGACGAACGATTTCCATTGAGTCACAGCGCAGTGCGGGCTCGAGAAACTCGACATAAGCTTCGTCAAACAAGACCATCACCGTCGGCGGAATCTTATCCAGGAAGGCGAGAATGTCTTTCTCGGCGAGGTAGGTTCCCGTCGGGTTGTTCGGATTCGTTAAGAAGATCAAACGGGTGCGCTCATCCACGGCGTCGGCCATTGCGTCGAGGTCGGCGTTGAAGTCTCCCGTTGACGGAATTTCAATCGTCTCGGCTCCGCACAAGCGAGCAACCATCGGATACAGCGAGAAAGAATACTGCGGATAAATCGCCGTTGTACCTTCGGACAAAACGGTCTCGGCGGCCAAACCCAACAATTCGCTCGAGCCGCTGCCGATCACAACCCAATCCTGCGGCACGCCGTATTTTTCTGCGATGGTTTTCTGAAGATGATAGGCGTCGGCATCCGGATAACGGTTGAGATTCAAGGCGGCAGTTGCAACCGCCTCTTTAACCTTAGAACTCATACCGTTCGGGTTCTCGTTGGCGACCAGCATGATGATTTCTTCGGGTTTTAGACCTAAATCAGCCGCAACGTCTTCAATCGGTTTGCTTGCAACATATTTATCTAAAGCCTGCACCCAAGAAGGTGTGGTAATTGTTGTTTCGGTCATAAATTTGATCCTTTAGTATCTGCTCGGCGAAAATTCTTCTCCGTCGGATAAGAACCCAGACATTTCAGAGAGGCACAGCCTTCACGGAAAATCTCCAGCGCTTCTCGAATCTTGGGCTCGCTCATGTTGCCCTCAATGTCGGTGTAGAAGAAATATTCCCACGTTCCGCGCTTAGCAGGGCGTGAGTCCAGTCTCATCATGGACACACCGAAATCATCGAACGGCTTTAAAGCCTGATAAAGCGAACCGGCTCGATGCGGCACGGAGAAAATCAGGGAGGTCTTATCTTCCTGCGGATTAGCGGAAGGCTCGGCAGGCTCGCGGCCTAAGATCAGGAAACGGGTACGGTTGGTGTTGGAGTCCTGAATATTGGCCGCCACAATCTGCAGCCCGAAAATCTTTGCCGCCACTTCACCGGCAATCGCCGCATAAGCCGGATTCTCGGAAGCCAAACGCGCAGCCTCTCCGTTGCTCTCAGCGGTCAGTCTTTCTAAAGAAGGCACATTGCGGTTGAGCCAGTGGACGCATTGTCCGAGAGACTGAGGGTGCGAATAGACGCGAGTGATGCCTTCCATCGTGCCGGAGCGCGTCATCAAGTTGTGCTGAATCGGAATGGAACATTCGCCTACGATGAAGAGCGATGTCTTCAGCAGATAGTCCATGGTGCGGTTGACCGCCCCTTCGGTGGAGTTCTCTATCGGAACAATACCGTAGGCGGCATCACCGGACTCAACCTTTCTAAAGACCTCTTCGATACTGCCAGAGGGCATTCCGACCACACCGGAGCCGAACTGACGAATCATCGCCTGTTCGCTGAACGTTCCGCGAGGACCGAGGTAAGCCACTTTCAGTTCGGACTCAAGGCCGCGGCAGGCGCACATGACCTCACGCCAGATGGCCACTAAAGATTCATTGGGCAGAGGCCCTTCGTTTTTACCGCAGATCTTTTTTAAAACTTCCGCTTCGCGTTCGGGTCGGTAAACCGGGAGACCGGCCCGAGCCTTGATCTCGCCAATTTCTTTGGCGACCTCCGCCCGCTCGTTGAGTAGGCGGACGAGCTCGGAATCGAGCCCGTCGATCTTATTACGAAGAGGAAGCAGTTCTTCGTTGACAGACATGGCTCGGCTCTTAGCTGTGACGTTCGGCAAAAGCCTTCATGTAATCGGCCAGAGCTTCTGCGGCTTCCACGCTGACCGCGTTGTAGAGCGAAGCACGCATGCCGCCGACGATTCTATGGCCCTTGATGTTGGCCAGGCCCTTCTGAAGCGCTTCTTCAATGAAGAGCTGATTGAGCTCTTCGTTCTTCAGATTGAAGACCACGTTCATGCGGGAGCGGGACCGCTTTTCAATGTTGTTGTAGTAGAAACCGTCCGAGTTATCGATCGCGTCGTAAATCTTCTGACTCTTCAGAATGGAGCGTCTCTCCATTTCCTTGACGCCGCCTTCGGCAAGCAGCCACTTGCAGACCAAGTGCGAAATGTAGATCGCAAAGGTCGGCGGCGTGTTGTACATCGATTCGAAGTTCGCATAGGTCTGATAGTCGAGCATGGTCGGCGTTGTCGACTCGGCGCGGCCTAAAAGATCCTTTCGGGCGATCACGACCGTGAGACCGGCTGGACCGAAGTTCTTCTGAGCACCGGCAAAGATCAGACCGTACTTAGAAATATCGACCGGCTGAGACAGGAAGTCACTGGACATATCGGCAATCAAGGGAACATTGACTTCCGGGCGATACCAGTAACGAATGCCGTTGACCGTTTCGTTGGAGCAGTAATACAGATAAGCAGCGCCGTCGGTGACTGCGAGTTCGTCCTGACGAGGGGCTCTGAGTTCAGTGCAGGCAACTTCGGCAGCCTCGCCGATCTTCTGTGCTTCGTTAAAAGCTTTGCGGCTCCAAACGCCGTCCACGGCGTAGTTGCCGATTCCGCCCACTGCAAAATTCAGCGGGATCATGGCAAACTGCAGATGGCCGCCGCCCTGAACGAACATGACTTCATATTCTTCGGGAATACCGTAGAGCTCACGAAGCATTTCCACGGTTTCGCCGTAAATGCCCATGAATTCTTTGCTGCGGTGGCTCATCTCCAGAATGGAGTATCCGACACCGTGCCAGTCGGTCATTTCCGAGGCTGCCTGTTCAAGCACAGGCAAAGGCATGGCCGAAGGGCCGGCCGCAAAATTAAAGATTCTCGTCATTTTCTTCTTCCTTGAGGATGGCCTCGTCTTTTGCTTCGAGTTCGGCTTCTTCTGCCTCCGTTTCCGAGACCACTTCGGCTTCAACCGCTGCATTATCGGAAGCATTGTCTCCGTCATCGTTTTCGGTCACGCGCTCAAGACCTACGAGCTTGGTGCCTTCTTCCATCGAGATGAGTGTCACGCCCTGAGTGTTGCGGCCGAGGACGCGGATCTCGTTGACACGGGTACGAACCAGCTTGCCAGTAGAGGTCAGCAGAATGATTTCGTCGTTTTCTTTTACGAGGAGTGCGGAAACGACCTTGCCGTTTCTCTCGGTCGTCTGGATCGAAATAATGCCCTTCGTGCCGCGGCCGTGGCGTGTGTACTCAGCCAGCGGAGAACGTTTGCCGTAGCCGAACTCAGTAGCGGTCAGAACCGTCACGTCTTCGTCATCGCCGCAGACCAGCATGGAAATGACCTTCTGGCCTTCATCGAGTCTCATACCGCGAACGCCGGTTGCAGCACGGCCCATGGCGCGAACTTCATCTTCGGAGAAGCGGACAACTTTGCCGTTGTCGCTAAAGAGCATGACATCATGCTTGCCGTCGGTCACGGCAGCACCGACCAGAACGTCGCCTTCAAGCAGATTGATGGCGTTGATACCGGCTCTTCTCTGGTTCTTGAAGTCGCCGATCGGTGTCTTCTTGACCGTACCGTCAGCAGTGGCCATGAAGATATAGAGATCTTTGGCGTAATCCTCATCGGAGATCGGCAGAACGGCAGTGACTTTTTCGTCATCCGTGAGTTCAAGCATATTGACGATCGGACGACCCTTGGAAGAGGAAGAGCCCTCGGGCACATCCCAAACGTTGAGCCAGTGCAGACGGCCCTTGTTGGTGAAGCACAGCAGCACGTCGTGCGTTGTAGCCACAAACAGCTGATTAATAATGTCGCCTTCCTTCATTTGGGCGGCGCGTTTGCCCTGACCGCCGCGTTTCTGAGCGCGGTATTCGATCGAAGCCTGGCTCTTGATGTAGCCGGTATCCGTCAGGGTTACGACCATTTCTCTCAGCGGGATCAGGTCTTTTGTCTTGACGTTTTCTGCATTGGCAACAATCTGAGTCTTTCTTTCGTCGCCGAATTCGGCTGCAACGGTTTCAAGGCTGTCGGCAATGATCGCGGTGACGCGTTCGGGCTTCGCCAGAATGTCGGTCAAATCAATAATAGTGTCCACGAGTTCTTTATATTCTGCGTGAATCTTTTCCTGTTCCAAGCCGGTCAGGCTCTGCAGGCGCATCTGAAGAATGTTCTTAGCCTGCATGGAACTTAAGCGGTAGGTTTCCTGATCCGTGAGGCCGAGCGTCATGTCTTCGTCTTCGGGGCGCAGGAATTTCTTATCAAGGTTGGCGCGCTTGATCATCTCGGCGGCTTCATGAGCCGGCCATTCGCGCTCCAGCAGTCTTTCCTCGGCAATCTTGGCGTTGGCAGAAGTACGGATGATGTTGATGAAGTCATCAAGGTTCGCCAGCGCGATTGCCTGACCTTCAACCAGGTACACGCGGGCGCGAGCTTTATCGCGGCGGAACATCGTGACGCGAGTCACGACTTCACGGCGGAAGCTTAAGAACTCAACTAGGATTTCTTTGATGTTGAGCTGTTTCGGCTGGCCGTTGACAAGCGCCACCAGGTTGATACCGAAGCTGTCCTGCAGCTGGGTGTTCTTATAAAGAAGGTTCAGAACGACATTGGCATTGGCGCCGCGCTTCAGTTCGATCACGCCGCGCATACCATTCTTATCGGATTCGTCGCGAACGAAGGACATGCCGTCAATTTTCTTTTCAGCGACGAGCTGAGCGATCTTCTCAAGGAGCAGACGCTTGTTGACCTGATACGGAATCTCGTCGATGATGATGGATTCGCGGTTGCCGTTGTCCCATTCTTCAATGTGGGTCTTGGCACGAATAATCGCTTTGCCTCGGCCGGTGCGATAGGCCTCATGGACATCGGACAAACCGTAAAGAATGCCGCCTGTGGGGAAGTCCGGAGCCGGCATGACTTTAATAATTTCGTCGATGGTGCATTCAGGGTTACGAAGCACCAGCAAGCAGGCGTTCACGGTTTCACGCAGGTTGTGCGGAGGAATGTTCGTTGCCATACCGACCGCGATACCGGCGGAGCCGTTGATCAGAAGCTCTGGGAACACTGTCGGAAGAACGGTCGGCTCTTTCTGCGTGCCGTCGTAGTTCGGAGCGAAATCAACTGCGTCTTCATCCAGACCGCGGAGCATTTCGGAAGAAAGCTTCTTCAAACGAACTTCGGTGTAACGCATAGCAGCGGCGCCGTCACCGTCGACAGAACCGAAGTTGCCCTGGCCGTCGACCAACGGATAACGCATGGAAAAGTCCTGAGCCATACGAACGATTGTTTCGTAAGCTGCGGCATCACCGTGAGGATGGTACTTACCGATCACGTCACCGACCACACGAGCTGACTTCTTATGCTGTGTGTTCCACATGTTGTTCAATTCGAACATCGCGAAGAGCACACGACGGTGAACGGGTTTTAAACCGTCACGCACGTCGGGCAGTGCTCGGCCCATGATCACGCTCATCGCGTAATCAAGGTAGGAGCGCTTCATTTCATCTTCCAGAGAAATCGGCTCGGCCTTATTTACCTGCTGGCGAATGAGATTCCAGTCAGGCGTGTTCTCGCGGCGGCTGCGGGAGCGACTTTTCTTTTTCTCGCCCTCGCCGGCGTCGCCGGACTCTTCAGCCTGATTCTCGGGTGTCTCAGAACCGGTCTCATCAGAGATGTCCTGCTCTTCTTTGTCTTTTTCGTTTTCGTTGTTGTGGTCGTTGTCAGCCATCTAACAAATCCTTCTTAATGCGTCCGGGCTAACGGACTGTAAAAATAACCCGTCAATTTTAGTGGACTTAACAGCTCTGTGCCTCAAAACGCTTATAAATCGTTTTTAGTGTACTATCGTAATCCGATACTATCGAGAGACGTTACCATGAAAAATCTGGAAGCACTGCACCCCGGCATGGTTCTCAAGACCATGTTTCTTGAGCCTCTAAAACTTTCCGTTTACCGAGTCGCAAAAGACATTCACGTTCCTCAGACGCGCCTGAGTCAAATTATTGCCGGAGAGCGCGCTATTACACCGGACACTGCGCTGCGGCTTTCGAAATACTTCAGCCTAGAAGAAATCTTTTGGCTCGAGCTGCAGGCGGTCTATGATTTGGCAAAGCAAAAGGCACTAATGAAGGAAGAGTTGGACGCCATTCAGCCGTTTCAACCGAAAAACCTCTAATTTCTAATAGGAGAAGAATATGCAGACCGAAAAACTCCTTCTTCCCCGCTGGATCATTCCGCTTGAGGGCGACACTGAAGTTCTGGAGAACTATGGCCTGGCGATTGAAAACGGAAGAATTGCCGCGCTGATCCCGCCTGCAGATCTCAAGAACGTTGAAGCCAAAGAAGTCTTTGAGCTCCCCGATAACGTGGTTATGCCAGGCTTTGTGAACTGCCATACCCATGCTTCCATGAATCTTCTCCGCTGCGTGGGCCCTGATCTCACAACGCCGAACTGGCTCACCAAATGCATTTGGCCCATTGAAGGGCAGCTGATGAGTCCGGAATTCGTCTATGACGGTGCCCTGCTCGGAGGCGCTGAAATGCTCCGAGGAGGTACAACGACGTGCCATGACATGTATTTCTTCCCGGATTCTGCTGCCAAAGCGCTGAGAGAAGTCGGACTGCGTGTCGTTCAGGGTGCGTTTGTAATCAAGTACCCGAATGCTGAGTACAAAGGAGAAGAAGATGCTTTTGGGGGCGCCCGAGCACTCGCTGCACGTCACAAAGACGATCCCGGCCTTTCTATCAATATTGCACCGCATGCTCCCTATTCCGTCACTGCGGAAGCTTTGCAGGCATCCATGCGGTTAGCCGAAGAGCTGGACACAACCTGGCAGATTCATCTCTCCGAGACCGAAGAAGAAAGACAGAACGCCATAAAAGAATTCGGGTGCTCTCCGGTGGAATATTTGGCCAAATTAGGCTGCCTGAATGAACGGACGATTGCCGTGCACTGTGTTGCTCTTTCCGACCGCGACATCGAACTGCTCGCCGAAAGCGGAGCATCCGTCGTCCACTGTCCCGTGAGCAATATGCGGCTCGGCTGCGGCGCAAGTCCCGTCGTCAAACTTTTAAAGGCCGGCATCAACGTTGCCTTGGGAACCGACGGTGCAGCGAGCGCCTGCTCTCTGAGCATGTTCGAGCAAATGCGGACGGCAGGTCTCATCGCTAAGGGATTTTCTCAAGACCCGACGGAGCTCACGGTCAATCAAATTATTCGTATGGCAACAATAAACGGAGCTAACGCGTTAAAATTGCATTGTGACGCGGGCTCCCTTGCAGTTGGGAAGCTCGCGGACCTAGCCGTCATTGACATGTCACAGCTTGTAACTATGCCCGTTTTGGATGTGTTATCAAACGTTATTTACGCGGTTGAAGCACAATGCGTACATCAGGTTTGGGTGAGCGGTTCTCTTGTTGCAAATATACAACAGGAAAAATTACTTAGGCCTGATCGGGGCAAGTTACTTACAAAAAGTAATATCATGTCGTGGCAGAATAGGGTGTGTGAGATACTACGGGACGATTTTAATTAGCGGACCGGTGGTTATACACTCGGAATGCATAGCGGCCGATCCCTGAATTTGCCGTATGTTGTGTGGTTTTACTGCATCAAAAGAGGAAAATGATGAATACAAAGACAAAATTCGGAATGCTTATCGCTTCTGTAGCGTTAGCTGCTTCCGGTGCTGTTTGCGCAGCTGATGCCCCTGCTAATCCTTATGTTCAGGCAGCCGGCCAAACATTGATGACTAATTTCGGCCTGTGCGTCCGCACCGGCTATTGGACTCCTGCTCTGGCAGAAGCCCAGGGCGCTCTTGGCCAGAACTGCCAGTGCGACACAGACATTATTAAGTGCGAAGCCGGCGCAGAAAGAGTTACTCTTTCTGCCGACACACTCTTCGCCTTCAACAAAGCCGTTCTGAAACCCGAAGGCATCGCCAAGTTGACAGAACTCACAAGCCGTATGTCCGGCTTGACACTTGACGTTGTCATGATCAATGGCTACGCCGACCGTATCGGCGGTGCTGCCTACAACCAGAAACTGTCTCAGCGTCGTGCAGACGCCGTCAAGACTTTCTTGGCTGAACACGGCGTTCCTGCTGCTCGTATCCACGCCGAAGGCAAAGGCCAGGCTGACCCTGTCGTCAACTGCCCGAATCCTTCTGCTAAGGGCGAAATCAAGACATTCAAACAGTTGATCGAATGCCTGCAGCCGAACCGTCGTGCCGTTATCGAAGTTAAGGGCACACGCAACAAGTAATCTATTGCATTAACTTGTGAAAAAGGGGTCGTTTGCGACCCCTTTCTTTTTGTCATGACCGAACATCCCAACGTTTATTTATTTGATCTTGACGGCACATTGCTGGATTCTGCACCGGATCTAGCGGCAGCGGCTAATCATCTTCGAGAAGTCCGAGGTTTGACGCCCCTCCCCTTTGAGACGCTTCGCAAAACCGCATCCAGCGGCGCACGAGGCCTTCTTGGTGCGGCTTTCGGCATCCACCCGGATGATCCTGGCTACGCTGAAATGGTCAAAGAGTTTTTGGACTATTACGAAGCCCATATGGCGGAGCACTCTCATCTTTTTGAAGGCGTTCCGAAAATGATTGACAACATCAAAGCTCAAGGAGCAAGCTGGGGCATCATTACCAACAAGCACGCCCGCTTTGTTCATCCTTTAATCAAATTCCATAAGCTCGAACCAGCTGTGGTCGTGTGCGGGGACACGCTCAAAGTTTCCAAACCGAACCCCGAACCGATTCTTTTTGCTCTGAAAAGCATTGACGCGAAAGCTTCTGAGGCCATTTATGCCGGCGACGACAAACGAGATATTGATGCAGCCAACGAAGCTAACGTTTTCTCGGTTGCCGTGAAATGGGGATATCTCGGTTCACCGCAGCCTGTCGAGCTGTGGGGCGCAGATCTCATTGTGCACAATCCGAGCGAAATTTTAGAGATCAAGTTTACAAAGTAGTCATACTTTTGCCTATGTCGGAAGTCTTTTTATTCCGCTAAGCGAGGGAACGATATGGGCAAAAAACTTTGGATAACAACCGGAATCATCGGAGCCTTGGCAGCCGCCTACACAGCCGGCGGCTTCCTTGGTGTCCCTTACGGAGTGAACTGGGCGCTTAAAAAATACGCCGAACCGATTGTCGGGCGCACGATCACAACGCAGGAAGTTAAATTCAATCCTTTCACACTGCAGTTTTCTGTTAAGGGACTGAACGTCCAAAAAGACGGAGAGCCGGCTTTGCTTTCCGTCGGATCTCTGCAAACCAAAGTTCTGTGGGATTCTCTTTTCAAACTGTCTCCTTTGGTGCAGTACATCACGATTGACGGCCTCAACAGCACCGTAATCCGTACGGGGCTGGACACTTTTAACTTCAGCGACATCATCCAACGCATTCAGGAAATGCCGACTTCACCGGAAGAAGAGAAGAAGGATGACAAGCCGCTGCAGTTTTCTATCGGCAACATCAAGCTGACGAACTCTTCAATCACGCTTGATGACAAGTTCAGACACAAGGTTGATAAGGTTACCGACCTTAACTTTGCCCTGCCCCTCATCTCTAATTTCCAAAACGACGTCGACGTTCCTATCACGCCTGACCTGAAATTCAATTTCAACGGCGAGCCTTTCGCCATCAATGCCGAGAGTGTTCCGTTTACACCAGGCAAAAAAACCGGCGTGAACTTCACCGTCACCGGGTTAAACCTGGAGAATGCGGCTTCCTTTAATCCGATTCCTCTGAATGTCAAAGTTACCAAGGGCACAATGGACTGTGCCTTCAACCTGGACTTTGAGAAAAAACAAGGCGAAGAGAACGCTTATCTGCGTCTAAAAGGCACCGTCAAGATGAAAGACGTGGGCCTCGAAGACGAGCTCGGTAAAGCCTATCAAATCATCGGCGTCAAAGAGATCGATGCAAACTTGAAAGAGTTTGCTTTCTTCCGCCAGAATCTGGATATTGGAGAAATCCAGATTCATAATCCTTCAGTTGTTGTTATTAGAGACAAAGACAGCCTGAATTTGGTCCAACTGCTGACGCATATCGTTAAGGAACAAAAGGCCCAGGCTAAACAAGACGCGAAGGAAGCTAAGGAAAAAGCAACCCTTCCAGAAGACGAAAAGAAGACGCCGAACGATTGGACCTGGAACATTGATAAGGTCAGCGTCCGCAACGGAATGATCAACTTCACGGATACCACCAATAATTTCAAACGTCCGGTTACGAACGTTAATGTCTCGCTCGCCCCGATTAACGGTAAAAACGGCACTCGGACTTCTATCGATGCCTCCGTCGGCGCTATCGGCGGTCATATCCAAGCAAACGGCGGGATAGTTATCACGCCCTTCAGCATGGATCTGAATCTGCAGAGCAGCGGATTATCCATTGCTGATCTGACTCCGTATATTTCTCAGTATTCCAGCGCCCACGTCACGCAAGGTACGTTCAGCAACAAGGGTGAACTCAAGCTAAATCTAGCCAAAGACGTTTCCTTCTCTTACACCGGCAATGCAGATGTTGCATCGCTGAACGTGACAGACAAACAAGGCGCAGCAGCTGTTTCGCTTAAGAATCTTGCCGTTGGCGGTATTAGTGTTTCGGGACTTTCTCCACTGCAAATTTCACTTGGCACCATTGCGCTTACGTCGCCTAACGTGAATGTCGTCATGAACAAAAACGGAAGCATTAACTTGGCTTCCTTAGGCACTCCGAGCAACGCTCCGGCGCCTGCAGCTACGACGGACAAGCCGGCCGCTTCTAAGCCCCAGTCTAAAGCTCAGGCAAGTTCCGGCTCATCTTCTGCTCCGGCCATCAATGTCGGAAAGATCACGCTGACAGACGGCCGTGTACGCTACACGGACAACAGTATTGAGCCTACTTTCAAGCTCAATGCCTCCAACCTTGCCGGCTCTTTGAGCAATTACTCCACGACGACCAAAGGCAATGCCACCGTGGATGTGAAGGGTCTGTTGAACGGCACGCCGATGAATATTTCCGGCACGATCAATCCGTTTGAATCGAAGCTCAAACTCGCGATGAAAGGCGAAGTGACCTCACTGTCGCTGCCGGCCTTCTCTCCGTTCTCGGCTAAATTCACCGGTCATCCGATTGAAAAAGGTCTGTTAACTTACAAGGGCGCCTTTGACATCAATCAAGATAAACTCACCAGCGAAAATGCACTTGTGATCAATAAACTTGAATTCGGTTCGCAGGTTCCTGATGCGAAGGACGCTTTACCGGTCGGCTTGGCGGTTTCTCTTCTGCAGGATCGTCAGGGACAGATCGATTTGAATATTCCGGTCTCGGGCTCCTTAGATGATCCCGAATTCTCGGTCGGCGGCATTATTGTCAAAGTCATTGTAAACCTGATCAGTAAAGCCGTTACTGCTCCGTTCGCACTTATCGGCTCGATGTTCGGCGGCGAAGACATGGATTTGAACAACCTGCAGTTTGCCAGCGGCAGCGCTCGTTTAGATGAAAAGACGATCAAGGCCCTCAACATCGTGGCGAAAGCTATGCAGGATCGTCCGGGCATCAAGATTCAAATCATCGGTATGGCTTCTGAAAAGGAAGACGGCGAAGGTTTGAAAGAACAACTGCTGATGCGAGATATGCGTTATGCCATTTATCGCGACACAACTTCCGCGACGAATGCGAAGGTTTTGACGGCTGCACAAATCGATAAAGCGATTAAACAGCTCTACAGCGAATCGACTGCGCCGAACAAACCAAAGAATACCGATATTGAGCAGATGAAAGCCTTCCTCATGAAGAACCAGCGTGTAGCCACTGCCGATCTGAAGCAGTTGGCCGACCGCCGAGCTGCAGCCGTAAGGAACTACTTGATTCAGAAAGAAAAAGTCGCTGCGGATCGACTGTTTATTTCGACATCCAAGACTCAGCGCGGCGATCAAGTTGTGCCGGGCGTTGCCTTGGGTCTGCAAGATTAATCTTGACTGGGAGGACGGTCTTTAATAAAATTACCAATCCTCGTGGGGGCGACCTGGTTTCGACAGGGGCCATGAGATATTTGGACGCGTGCCGAGGTGTGAGTTCCTCGCTAAACCGCTTACAAAAATATAAACGCCAACGATGAGCGTTTCGCTCTCGCCGCTTAATTTCCGGTGAGACGCTGCAACCGGTTCGCTTCTAGGCCGGGTTCCGCAAGGGACTGCAGCGACATATCATAGGAGCTAGTTCCTGCAGGAGTTGTGACTGCGGGAGCGAAACTTAGCAACTGGCCGGCAACTGGCATCGCTAGTTTGCAGGGTTGCCGGTAAGAACTAAGTGAATTAGCTACGCACGTAGAGGCTGGTATTGATAGCTTCTGGACGCGAGTTCGATTCTCGCCGCCTCCACCAGCACCGATTTGTACAACGACAACTAACGATATCCAACAGGATACAAAAATATCGTCAAAGCCCCGATTTTCGGGGCTTTTTTCATTTATGGGAAAAATTCCGACATACAACGATATGCAATAAAATATAAATCTCGTGTATGACAAAATGTGTGGCAATTTTCCATGAACCTCAATAAAAAATTCATTGAGAGCGCCCCGGATAAATTGTCCCGGGCCCTATTTACGTGTTCGACGTGATGGTAAAAGCCGAAGTTGGATTTTTAAAAGACAAGGTGCATCGTTAAACATCTTCCAAAAATTTTCAGATAAAACTGATTTCCTCCAAACTTCTGCGTTTATCGGTCAAATCTTTTTATTCCTTGGATGCCTCTATTTTGATTAATTTTTCCCATAGTTAGGTCTGGCCTCAAAAGAATTTTAAAGGTTGAATGTCTCCTCTGAATTAACCTACAATTATTGTACGTACAATTTTTGTAGGTTAGGCATGAAGTTCTACGGAAGAACAGAAGAGTTAGAAACGTTGTCCAACCAGTTACCTCTTCTCGATAATGGTTCCAGACTTGTCGTTGTCACAGGTCGACGACGAATCGGAAAAACCACGCTCATTACTAAGTTCGCTAAAGAATCTTCACTGCTTTCTCTCTACTTTTTTATACAGCGAGGCTATTCAAAGGACGACCTTGTGAAATCTTGCCTTAGTCAAATCAAAAGAGAGTTGAAGCTGACAGGATTCCTTCCTGACATTAGCAAGCTTTCCGAACTCGTTGAATTTTGCATGCAGCTGAGCGGAACAACGCCCTTGATTTTGATTTTTGATGAATGTCAGGAACTGGATTACGCCGCACCTAAATTTTGGTCTGAACTGCAGAATGTATGGGACAAAAATAAAAATGAAAGTCGGCTCCTCTTGATCATGAGCGGTTCCATCATTTCCGCCATCAAACATATTTTCTCCGACGCTAACGAACCTCTTTACGGACGAACCGACCTTCTGCTCAAAATAAAACCGTTCAGCTGTCACACCATCCGACGTTATTTGGAAGAAAACAATCCCGACTTCACGGCTGAAGATTTGTTGATGTTTTACGCCATGACCGGCGGTGTTCCCAGATACATGGAGCTCCTTACCTCTTCAGGCTGCTCAGATGTCAAGAGTTTTAAAAAGTTCCTCTTTTCTCAAGCAAGTTCATGGTATCGACAAGACGGCTATGTCATCCTCGGAAATGAGTTTCGGATGGAATCAAGTGCTTATTTTTCCTTGTTACGCGCTATTGCCCATGGTAAAACTCGATGGTCGGAACTTCAAAATGAAGTTTCAACCAATCTCGCCCCTTACATGTCTCGTCTTGAAACTCAGTTCAACCTTCTGAAAAAGAACTATCCTTTCGGCAAGAAAAATTCCGGGAGAGGTTCCCGTTATCTTCTTACAGATGAGTATTTCCGTTTCTGGTTCAAATTTATTGAACCCATGACGTTCGCGTCGCTCTATGAAAGTTCGCAATGGAAGTTATCCGAGGGACTTTTTGATAAAGCTTGGCCTGATTTCTGCGGAAGAAGCCTTGAAAATTGGTTCTTAAAACATTATTCGGAAAGCGGAGAATGGACAGCCGTCGGCCAGTGGTGGGACAAGAAGGGTGAAAATGAAATCGATCTCATCGCGGTCAACGAACTTGAAGATAAGATTCAATTTGCGGAAATAAAAAGAAACCCTAAAAAAATACGCCTCGAAAAACTTCGGGAGAAAGCAGAAGTTTTTCTCAAAAACAACGCTAAATATCAAAAATTCTTCGTGTCTTTCAAAGGCCTTTCGTTGGAAGACTTAAAGAAATGACTATCGCTTTGAACTTGATGCTAAGACAAGCCAAGACCTGACTTAAAGTAATTCGGTCCGTTAGATAAGCTCTATTTAGTCGGCTAATTATTTTATCTGACGGCCATTTTTTAGTTTTTTTTGATGATTATAATTCTTATTATCGTTCTCATTTGGAGTTAGCTATTTCCAGATGACAGAACTTCCATACTCAAACTCAATCAAAGTCTCTGAGGAGAGAACTATGAGATTGGCATCTCTGTTTGTTGCTTTCTTGGTGACTGCGACCTCTTTTTCTGCCGCCGCAGCCGAACCTATCAAAGAACTCAATATTTCATACGTAAAACCGCCTTTTGTCCTCCAGCTTCTTGTCATGAAGAACCACAAACTACTTGAAAAAGAATTCCAGGCAGACGGCATCAAAATTAATTGGCACAACATGGGCACGAGTCCTCAGGCTGCTCGTGCCATGAGCTCCGGAAGTCTGGATATTGCCGGCAATATGAATACAGCGGCCCTTCTCATGCTTAATTCTGAAGGCCTCCCCGTCAGAGTTGTTACAGGAACGGCTCATCCGACCTCAAACTTCGCAATTGTGTCTAAACCTGGAACGGAACTTTCTGTTAAAGATCTCAAAGGCAAACAAGTCGTCGGTCCGAAAGGTACTTTCTTACATCAGCTCCTCGTTGCCGCCTTGGAGAAAGAAGGCATGAGAGAGTCTGATGTCCAATTCATCAACATGGGCATCCCAAAAGCACTTAGCACGATTTTGGCCGGTCATGCAGACGCCGCTTTGGTCGCTAGCAGCGCCTTAATCAAAGCGAACAAAGCCGGCGCCAAAACCATTATCAATGCAGAAGGTTTAGTAGAACCTACGCTTGTAATGACGACTACTAAACAGTTTGCCGAAGAACATCCGGACATCGTCAAACGCGTCGACAAAGTCTATGCCGAATCCTTGCGATGGATGAAAGACCATCCTTCCGAAACTGCTGAGATGGGTGCAAAAGAACACGGCATCTCTATTGAAGATGCAAAGACGCTGATGGAGCGAAGCCACTACTTCGACAAGATGACAACCAAGGACTTAGAAGATCTAAAAGTGAATCAGAAATTCCTGCGGGACAACGGAATGATGAGAAATGAAGTCACCGTGGAAGAATTGGTTCTGCCGGTTGCGATGGAATAACAAACTCAGTAAGGAATTGATGCCATGCTAAACGAAGAAATTAAAGTTACAGAAAACGAAGGTAAAACCGTCACGGTCCTCACCTTAGAGGATTGCGAAAAATATCACGGACTCAAACGCTGCGGCGGTCTGGCTCTCTGCTTCCGTGTTATGAAATTCGCGTTAGACAGACTTGTGCCGGAGGGAGAAGCCGCTAGAAGAAAATTAATCACTTTCAAAACTGCGTTCGACGGTCCGGGCATTACGGACTCTGCTGAACTCATCGGCAGATGTGTGACACGCAAACGTTTTATGGCGCTTCCGACCGACGGGATCGAAGCTCCTGAATGCATCTGGGGCAAACTTTATTTCGAAGTCGGATACGGAAAGAAACTCATGAAAATCTCCGTCCGTGACGGCATCATTTCTCCGGAGTTTTTAGCGGCCGGCAGAAAGTTCTATTCCAGAACCGCCACGCCGCAGGAAACCGAAATTTGGATTGGTTTCAAAGGCAAGCTTTACGACGCGGTAGTCAACTCAAAACTTGAGGACATTCTGAAAACCGAGATCGTCGGTTAAGCAAACAAGTTACATCTGAGCCGTGAGAGAATTTTCACGGCTCTTTCAATTTAGCCCTCTCCGACGAATATTGGCATTTATTACGCCACCGGTTTTTCGCTTTACTTATGCTCGTGGATCGGCAGATAGTTGATCTCTCCGCAGCCCACTCCTTTCTCGGCAATCGTGTTTTCACAAAAGACTTTCAATTTGTCGTAAGGACCTTTGGCGATCACGGCCTCCACACAAGTGTCGTGCGTGGCATGAACATGCATTGAACTGATGACCATGTCTAAATGTTCGTGCTGATGGTCAACATTTCGCTTAGACAGAAGTGCCTTTCGATGATCATAGGTGTAGCTGACGACGGCCACACATTCTTGAGAAGGATTCACCAAAGCCTCCTGGGCAAGCTCTTTCTTCAAAAGGTCTCGGAAAGCTTCCGATCGATTTTGATAGCCTCGCTTGGCAATGAGTTCATCAAACGCCTGCGCCAGGGATTCGTCTACAGTGATGGAGATTCTTTGCATAATCTGCGGATTTGTTGTTTTTTGTGATTCTAGAAATTTTTGTCGGAAGCCGCAAAGTCGTAGTGTGCTACTTAACTGCTGTGACCGCAAAACGCACAGGAAGCCGCTTCTTTTCTCCCTCCCATAGGAGGACTTCACTCTTGACTGCGCAAGCTTTTAATCGGCCGAGAACTTCTTCGTCCCACTGAGGACGAACTTGTTTGCTTAGAGACAGATCGCGCGCGATGTCATCGATAACGTTCGTTTTGATGCCGAGGAGGACGTGATTACTAGAAGCGTCAACCTTCGGCTGGATAGAGGCATATTCCGCGTTATACAAATAGCAGTAGTGATTGCCGTCAAAAACGAAAAGCTTTCCGCCCGGTTTAAGAACTCTCAGCCATTCTTTATAAGCCGCTTCCGGATCTTCAAGATTCCATACAAGGTTTCTGCTGACCACCGCATCAAAAGAAGCGTCCGCAAACGGGAGATGCTGTGCGTCAGCTCGGCAGAATTCGACATCGTGATAGCCGTTTCGATTAAGCAAATCTTTTGCTTTTTCCAGCATTCCTTCTGAATAATCAGCGGCGGTCACATTCATGCCGAGAGAGGCTAAAAGAAGTGAAAAGAAACCCGGACCGCACCCGATATCCAGCACTTTCGAGACCTCGGGTATCTGTCTGAAATACTCCTTGTAGAACTCATCCTTATGCTCCTCTCTTTCCTTTTCGATCTGCTGTCGATAGCCTTCGGAGCGAGTGTTCCAATACTCTCTTATCTTTTCTAAATTGTTCATAGCGATCTTACAAAGGTTTAATGGGAGTCATAGTCGTAAGTCCCCTGCTGTTCTTCTCAATTAGGCTCTCAATCTGATAAATGGGATCGATCGTCTCGGAGTTAAGAACGGCGTCGGGAGTATCGAAAGCATGCGCCATTCCGTTATGGAGGAACAGCACGGCATCGCTAAAACGGGAAGCCAGCATTAGGTCATGGATCACGTATAGAGCGACGGCGTTTCTCTTCTTGCAGTAACGATGCACGGTCTCCATCACGACAAGCTGATGGCGGACATCTAATGCGCTGGTCGGTTCATCAAGCAGAAGCAGCCTAGGCTCAGAGACAAATGACTGTGCCAAGAAAACAAGCTGTTTTTGTCCTCCGCTCAAACTCCGCACCGGAGTATTGGCAAAAGCGTCTAGTTTCAATTCACGAATGACTTGGGAGACTTTTGCAAGCTGAGCCTCCGAGACTTTCCAGCTTAATGTTTTAGTCAGTCCGAGAAGAATCGTTTCAAAGGTCGTCAGCGAGGACGTAATTTTTTCGAGCTGCGGTAAGTATGCGATTGGAGAGCGACCGAGCTTCTTGCCATCCTCTTCCAAAACAATGCTGCCTTGATGAGCAATTAGGTTCGCGATACAGCGAATAAACGTCGTCTTCCCTGCGCCGTTTCGACCCAGTACTGCAGCCATTTCGCCTTGCTGAAAGGACACCGTGATGTCCTTAAGAATTTCCTTGTTCTTGATAGAACAAGACAAGCCTTCGATCTTCAGTTTCAGCATCCTTACTCCCGAGACCTTAGCAGAAGGAAAAACAGGAACGGAACACCGACAATGGAAGTCACAATTCCCACAGGGAGCGTCGCGCCTTCAGACATCAGTTTGGAAATGATCGATGCGGCAAGCATAAGCGCGCTTCCGACCATAGATGATCCGATAATCAAAAACCTTTGATCGTCACCCAAAAGCAGCTTGGCGCAGTGAGGCGAGATCAAACCTACAAAGGCCACCGTACCGATAAATGCTACGGCAGAAGCGACCAGAACGGAGCTCACCGTAAAGACAAACATCCTTAATTGGTCCGTGTTGATGCCAAGTCCTCGAGCCCTCTCGGTTCCGTCACTGAGCGCAGTGAGTTTCCACGAATAGCAAAAAGAAATCAGAAGCACAATCGTCCAGCAAGCCGAGGAAACGCCGGCGCTGATCCAAGAGGAGCGCTGAAGGTTGCCAAACGTCCAGCCGGAGATAATTTGCGCGATTTCCGGAGAAGCTCGGTACTGCAGATACTGCTGGAGCGCCTGAAAGAAGAAATTCATAATGACGCCCACAAGAATGAGCGTCGTTGCTGTAAGCGAGCGTTTACTTCCGAGATAGAAAATAAATGCCGATACCGTCAGCGCCATGACAAGTGCAGCCAGCGAAACACCGAGCCAGATTTGTCCGAATAGTGCAAAGCCGGTCGTAATGGCAATGGCCGCTCCGAAACTTGCTCCTGCCGTCACGCCCAAGGTGTATGGGCTGGCAAGAGGATTATTCGTAATCGTTTGAATCAGAAGTCCCGCCAGACTCAGAGATGCGCCCACAAAAAGACACGTAAAAGTCATGGGTAGCCGAATTTCCCAAACAATAAAAGAAGCGGACGATCCTCCGGCGCGTCCCTTGAGAACCGCATCGACCAGGTCTTTGAAGGCGATAGACGATGAACCGACTTGAATGTCCAGGAACACCAGAACACTCAATATCAAACCGACGAGCATCGTTGACAGAACCTTTTTGCGGATCCTGTTTCGATACTGTCGAATGATGAGATCTTCTGAGCTCATTTTTGATTCAAATGAATCATAAAGGTGCCGTCATACTTGAGTTCAGGTAAATAGGTTTTGTAGTAGTTATTCAAATTGCCGACGGGATCAATATCCTTAAACGCTTCGGGATAAAGCACCTTGGCCATATATTGAGTAAAGGTGTAGTCAGCCATGTTCCTCAAGCTTCCATGGTCTACACCGTAGACTCGGTTTTCCTTAACGGCATCGAGCATGTTCCAGCCGGGACGCTTTGTCAAATTGGCCAACCTTTCCTGAGCTTGCGACTCGGGGACGGTAAAGCCCATTCGCATTTGGTCCCCCTCGGATTTATTGCGCCAAATGCTCCCGCCGATAAAAATAACCTTCGGATTCTGAGAAATCACATACTCTTTATCGAGGGCCATGTAAGGCTGAGGAGAATTCTCGGCGAGATTCGCTGCTTTGATGTTTTTGAGGATTGCGCCCCAAAGTACGTCCTTATTGTATGAATTACCGTAGCGAGCCAGCCCCTTGCTGGCGGTCTCCATGTAAACCTTCGTACCAACCTGATCATCAGGAAGTTTGACAATCGTTGAGTAAACGTGGTCAAGAGCCTCTTTATAGGTCTTGTTCTGAGCTTCGGCGATCCTTTCCCGACCCAGAAGCTTGCCAAGAATTTCCGTACTGAGTGTATGGTTTACCGTTGTCATCGCATGGTAATCCAGGACGACGACCTTGATTCCGGCTTTTTCAAACGCTTTAATTCTCTGGCTGTTTTCTGCGTACTGAGTTCTTCCGATCAGAAGGACATCCGGATGGAGACTGAGGATTTTCTCGGCATTGAGAATATCGTCGTGGTAACCGCCGATACTCGGCAGATCTTTCATCTTAGGAAAAGACTTCGTAAAAACTTGATATTCACCGTAGCGCGTATCTTCCCATCCGTCTTTTGTCAGAGCAACGACTTTTTCAAGGCTGGCCGCACCGCCCACCATCATAAAGTTCGCGATGTAGTTAGCGACGATAAAGGTCTTCGGCTGATCCTCGAAATGAACTTTCCTCCCCTCGATATCCGTAATATCAAAGGCCGCCGCGAGCACTGAACCGCTAAAGGCCGCAAGAGAAGAAAAAGAAAGAGCAAGAATCAACTTTCTCAGCATTGTGATCCTCTTCGATTGTGGGTCGTTGCTTTCGTGACGGCCCGAAAGTCAGAAACTCAGCAAATAAACCTCTCACGTTTGACGTTCACGAGCTGTCAAAAACCACTTTTCGAGGAGGCTCGCTTTAACTCGGCTTTATTCAGGAACTTGAGTTATTTGAAAGGTATTACTTTTTTCTAAATTATCATATTCATGAACTACATGCGGTTTCGTAAGATAAATTTTTAATTCGTCATACTCATTTTGACCAACGGCGCCAGACCCTTGTCCTATAGAAATAACAAAACCTCCGGCGAGAGAAACGTCGGAGGCTGATTTTTGCGGACGATTAAGCTAACTACTAGGCGATACTATTGACGACCGTAACCGCATTCAATGTTCTCGGGAAACCATTCAGCGGAACGGCTACCTGGAGAGCATCAATCAAATTCTGTTTAGTCGCGCCTTCTTTAAGGTTTGCGTCTGCATGTGCCTTAAGCTGAGCTTCGCATCCGCCGAGCGCTGCAATCGCAGCAAAGACAACCAATTCACGATCCTTAACGGACATGCCGGTACGCGTATAGAAGTCACCGAAGCAATATCCGGACAAGTCATTGATCATGAGCGGTTTCATCGGTTCCGTCGTGTTCTTGTGCATCTGTGTGATCGCATCGCCGAAAATAGCAGTCTGAACTTCAATGCCTTTGGCCAAACGATTTTGATCGTTGACGGCGGTCTGAGAGGCTAACGGAAGACGGACTCCAGCCTCCTTAAGAGCTTTGTTTACCCCTTCTAAAGCTTCTTTAACTCTGCCTATTCCAACGTATGGCGCAGTCTGATAGACGGCTTCCTTAATCGCAATCGGTTCAACGGCTGCTTTCAAAGCTGCTGCTGTGACACCCTCAGCCTCTTCCGAAAGACCCTGAGCTGCACATGTGGCCAATAAAACAAAATATTTTTGATTCGTCGCAAGTGTTGTTCCGCGTTTAGTAACGTTCATCATTCTCGCGACGATGGCGTCCATATCCGGATCCAAATTTCTTTCTTTTGCACTAACGGTATTTGTCATAACTGCTCCTGCTGCACCAACGGTGGCAGACAGTAATACTTTTCTTCTGTTCAAAACCATCTTTAACCCCTTTTAGTGACATAACTTAAAAACCTTCCGAGAGCCTGTTCTTCAGCAAGCTGATATTGAAGACAACCTAGCTGTGCTTTCCTTTATCGCGACTCAATACAAACTCGTCATCTTCAAAACTTGAAGCCTTGGAAATTCCCGTTAATAACACCAGCCGACCGTTCATTTTCTCGATTTGGCTCCCTATTCCTAAAAATTCTAGAGTTCCTGTTTATTTATTTCCAATACTTATTTACAATCATCTTTAATGCAATAAATACATAAATTGAAAATCTCATGGACCTAAGAGTATTGATGTCGTTTGTCTCTGTGTGCAGGCTTGGCAACATCACGCGTGCTGCCGAAGCGCTTTACATATCTCAGCCCGCTTTGACACGGCAAATTCAGGAACTTGAACAAGAATTGGGCTGCAAGTTATTGGTGAGAAGCACTCGCAGTTTGTCGCTTACCGAGAACGGCTATCTCTTTTTACTTCGTGCTCAGGAAATATTAGACCTTGCCAAACAAGCCAAGGCCGAGCTGTCAGAAAACGGAGACATCCTCCACGGTGTCGTTCGGGTAGGGATCGTTGAAAGTCGAATCATGGATTACTTTGCTGACGCAGTTGTGCAATTCAACCAAAGGTATCCGCACGTTCAATTTGAAGTCTATTCTGCTGACGGCGACGACTTAAAACGCTATGTCGATGAAAATAAACTGGATATGGCAATACTCATTGAGCCGGTGGAAAGCGCGAAGTACACCAAAATTCCCATCGATGTCATTGAAAAGTGGGGATTAGTTGTTCGCAATGAAGAAATGCCGATCAAGAAAAAAACGCTGAGTTATGAAGAGATTATTGAACGAACCTTAATTCTTCCGCGCCGCTACATCGTCCTTTCTGAAATCAGCAGTTGGTTCAAAGTTCCGGAAAGTAGGTTCAAAGTTTCGGCCTATCACAATCTCGCATCCAATGCTTTAACAATGGTTGAGAAGGGAATCGGTTCCCTGCTTTGTATTGAAGGAAGTTTCACAAACCGTCCGAAGCCGAATCTCCGCTTCCTTCCGATTACACCCGAAAGAACAACTTCACATGTCGCAGTCCGCAAGAAGAACAGAAAACTTTCAAAGCCTTGCGAAATCTTCTGGTCGGATATCGAACAATATTTTCCGGTCCAAAAATAAGTAAAGGCCTGAACGACAGATTCGCTCAGGCCATTTTTTCATTGATCCGGCGCCTTTCAGGGGTGCCGGATAATTTTTATTTTGGCACCGGCAGCTGGAGAACGTCTCCCAGAGCCATGCAGACACCCGCAATCACGATAATAGAAATAACGTTCAGCCAAAAACCTGCCTTAATCATTTCGCCGATCTGGATGCGGCCGGTACCGAAAATAATCGCATTCGGCGGTGTCGCAACCGGCATCATGAAGGCGGCAGAAGCACCAATAGTCGTCACTAAGAGCACTTGCTCCGTCGGAATACCGAGAACAGGAGCTGCAGCAGCCAGAAGCGGAAGCATCGTAGCAGCCAAAGCAGTGTTCGAAGTGAATTCCGTTGCGAAGATCACTAAAGTTGCGACCCCCAAGATCACGAGCACAGGCGGCAGACCAACGAAGGATGTTGCCTGGGCTGCGATGAGGTTGGCAGCGCCGGTTGCCTGAATACAAGCTGCCATAGAAAGGCCGCCTCCGAAAAGGAGAAGCACGTCCCAGGGAATATTGTCGCAGTGCTTCCAGTCAAGCGCTCTTTCACCGCGGGAAAAATTAACCGGAATACAGAAGAGAGACACACCGGCAGCCATTGCAATCACGGCATCACTAACCATTCTGAAAGGACGAACACCGTTTTCTAAGGTGAAGGAGCGAATCTGAGAACCGAGGCACCAAAGAACCACTGCACAAATGAAGACGATCAGAACTGAGATTTCACCGCGGGTCGGTTTGCCGATGTTCTTTAATTCGGTACGGATCCATTCACGGCCGCCGGCAATCTTTTGAATCTGTTCTCTGAAAAGCACCTTGGTTAAGAGGAGCCAGGAAAGAGGCATGAGGAGAAGAACCACCGGCATACCAACCTTCATCCACTGAACGATGGAAACATCAACACCGTACGTCTGCTGTACGAAGCGAACGAAGATACCGTTAGGAGGCGAACCGATAATTGTTCCCATACCGCCGATGGAAGCTCCATAAGCCACGGCTAACAGGACACAGATACCGAAGTTTCTTTCGCCCTTAGTAATGGTCGGAGAGTCGGAATTCTGACGAACCACGGACATGACGGCGATGGCGATCGGAACCATCATGGCTGCGGTTGCCGTATTCGATACCCACATGGAAATGAAACCTGTTGCGATCATCACACCGGCAATAATGGCGCCGGGAGAGGTACCGACAATCTGCATTGTCTTAAGAGCAATACGTTTGTCGAGACCCCAGCGCTGAATACCGGCTGCAAGCAAGAATCCGCCTAAGAATAGGTAGATTGTGTCCGAAGCATAAGGCGTCAGCGTTTTTGCTAAAGTCGTAACATCGCAAAGAGGATAAAGAATAATCGGCAAAAGCGCCGTCACGGCAATCGGCACGGTTTCCGTAAACCACCAAAGAGCCATCCATAACAAAATGGCTAAGCAGGCCTTTGCGGCATGGGAGACGGGAACCGAAGCTCCGGCACCGTTAACATACGCGTCCGGAAGAACCCAATATAAAAGCAGGGCTAAAACAGGGGCGGCAAAAAGAGCAATCGTTTTCGACTGTCTCGAGAAGGAACCCATTTGCAGTGGTGTTTCCATTGATACTCCTATGTATTGAGTTATCGAGCAGCTGTGCTCAAGGCGAAACAGATTTATTTAAGCACAAAAATTTGTTTATTCTTCGCGAGGCAAATTAAAAATTTCAACAGATTGAATATAAATAGCACAATGCGAAATTTAATTTCGCATTGTGCTATTTGTTGTTTTTGATGTAGGCGTTTTTAGGACGCTTTTGTCCGTTAAGCCTTTTGTGTCTCAGACTTTTCAGGCTTCTGGTGACTGAATTGAATCTTATAGAGCCGAGCATAAGGACCGTCCTTTTCCAGAAGCTCGAAATGGGTTCCGGCCTCTACTATCGCCCCCTGATCCATCACGACGATCATATCGGCATCCACAATGGTAGAGAGACGGTGCGCCACCACAAAGCTCGTGCGGCCTTCTCTGAGTTTGTCCAAAGAGGCCTGAATGTACTTTTCGCTTTCCGTATCCAAAGCACTGGTGGCCTCGTCAAGAAGCAGAATCGGAGCATCTTTCAGGAGTGCGCGTGCGATGGAGACACGCTGTCTTTGGCCGCCGGAAAGTTTTGATCCGCCCTCACCAATCCGAGTCTGAAGACCTTCGGGAAGCGAATCGATCAGCGGCTTGAGGTAGGCGGCTTCAGCTGCCCGCATGATTTCTTCCTCTGTCACGGGTCTTCCCGCTCCGAAAGCAATATTGGCAGCAATGGTATCATCAAAGAGCATGACTTCCTGAGTCACGATTGCCACCTGACGGCGAATGCTCTCCAGCGTCATCTCGTTCTGAGGTATACCGTCAAATAAGATCTCTCCTTTCGTCGGCACCATGAAACGAGGAATCATGTTAATGATGGTGCTCTTACCGGCGCCTGAAGCACCCACAAAGGCAATCATCTTTCCGGCCTCTGCCTTCAGGCTGAAATCCTTCAGCGAGGGTTCCAGTGCATTGGGATACTTGTACCAAACGTTTTTGAATTCAACGTTGCCCTTAACGCGTTCGATACTCTTAGAGCCGGGATCCTTTTCAAGAGGAATATCAATCATCTCAAAAAGGCTTTCGGCGGCCGCGCCCATACTGGCAATCGTGCCGTTTAAGCCGGCAAGTTTACGAATGGCCGGCATCATGAGAAGCATCGCAGAAATGTAGGTCACAAATTCGGCCAAAGAGAGCTGGCCTTTCTGCGCCTGAAGCAATGCCACACAGACGACAATCGCAACACCGCAGATACTGACGAGCTGAGTCGCAGGAGTACCGAGGCCTTTAACGATCTGCTGACGCATCGTCAACCCTTTCAGCCGACGGTTGATGTGACCGAAACGCTCTTCTTCAAACTTGTAGGCGTTGTAAACCTTAATCAGACGCTCGGAACGATAAGTTTCATTGAGCTGACTTAAGATCTGGCCGAAAGTCACCTGACTGTCGGAAGTCAGTTTCTTGAGGCGCTTGCTCACCGTCCTCAAGATATAAATCAGAATCGGGGCAACAATAAACGTCACTAATGTCAGCTGCCAGTTATGCCAAAAAAGAACGCAAAGCAAGGCTGCAACCTGAAGAGAGTCGCGCACAAGTACGGTCAGCACCTGAGAGGCGCCTGACAAGGCCTGAGAAGCTTCGTTCACAAAGCGGGAAACCACACGGCCAGATTCCTGACTCTGAACAACTTCTTCCGGCCAGCGAATCATGTGATCAAACATCAAAGAACGGAGTTTGACCAGGATTTCCTGAGAAACTTTTTGAAGCAGATAAGAAGAACAGAACTGGCCGCCTCCGTGAAGAACAGAGATGGCGATCAAAGCAATCGGAGCCCAAATTGCCACCAGACCGTTTTTTTGATAGAAACCTAAATCAGTGAGCTTGCCCATCAGCAATGCCATCAGGGATGAGCCGGCAGCCGCGGCGACCATGGCGATCAACGCGAGAAAGATGTAGAACTTGTAAGGCGGTAAGTAGGCAAAGAGCCTCATTAAAGGTTCTTTTTTGATCTTAACGGATTTCAACTCTATCCTCGTTAGCTTAGGTGCAGGTAGTTTAACGAGTCGGCAGGCGTTAGACTAGGCAAACACATATATCTTTGAAACAGTTTTTATGGCAACACTATTCGTCAGGTTACCTAATCATGTCGGTGACGCCGTCATGACTATGCCGGCCTTAAACCTTTTAGAGGCCGCCGGATTTAAGCTTTACCTTATCGGCAAGCCTTTCGTCGGAGAGTTATTCGAGGGCACCAACCGCCGCTTCGACCCGATTGAAGGAAATTTGTTAGACGACATTAAACGCATTCGGGATTTAGCCGCTTCTGTAAAAAATTCCCGCGGTATCCTGATGCCGAACTCCTTCGGGTCCGCACTTCTTTTTAAGAGCGCAGGCATCCAAAGCACCGGTTTAGCCACTGACGGACGTTCCATTCTGTTAGAGCATGCCATTCCGGAGCCTCCGAGAATGCACGAAGTCGAACGCTTCTGGTACGTTGCCTACGAAGCGCTCAAAGCCATGGGCATCAAACCGCCATATACCAAGCTCACTAAGCGCATCAACATGAAGCTCGCCGCACGCAATGAAGCCGGCGCCCGCAACCTAGCCGCAAAAATCGGCTTGCCTAAACGCTACGCCATCCTTGCACCGATCGCCAAAGGCCGTCACGAAGGCAAAGAAAAATACTGGCGCCACTTCAATGAACTCTGCAAGCCGCTTCGCGACAGAGGCATCGAACCGGTCGTCTTCCCGGCTGCCGATGAAGCCGAAGCGGCTAAAGCTGCTTGTCCGGACGCAACCATCTATGAGCCGACAAGTCTCGGCAACTTCGCCGCACTTTGCGAAAAAGCAGCTATTGTCATCGCAAACGACTCCGGCGTAAGCCATATCGCTGCCGCCGTGGGTGCCCCTCAGGTCACTATTGTCGGTGTTACGGACACCGACCGCACCAGTCCCTGGAACGAGAAGAACGTTATTGTGGGCCGTAAAGGCCGCTGGCCGGAAGTCGATGAAGTCATTACTGCCATCGATGACGTTTTGAAGGCCAAAAATTAATTAAGATGTAACCTGATCCGAGGAGCTTTCAAGCTCCTCGATTCGCATCTGCTCAATACCTTACTTCACAACATGTTTGCGCAATCGCTTTGGTCCTTAGCCGCCGCGGCCTTCTTTTCCATGATGGCCGCTTGTGTGAAGTACTGCAATGATGTTTTCGGACCGCTGGAGCTGGTTTTCTACCGCTCTCTTTTCACGACTCTCTTCGTCTTTATTACCGTCTCTCTGAGAGGAGAAACGTTAAAGACCCAATATCCGATACTGCATCTTCGACGAGATGTTCTGGGTTTTGCTTCGGTAGCTATTTGGTTCTTTACGTTAGGGATGCTGCCGCTCGGCACCAACATCACGCTGACGTATTCAACGCCGCTCTTTTTAGCACTGAATTTTATTTTGCTGGCGCTCTGGAAGAAAGAACAGCCCGAATGGCCCCTGATCGGCTCTATTCTTCTCGGCTTTGTCGGCATTGTGGTCGTTATGCGTCCGTCTTTCCTGAGCGGGGATGCGGTCTCGGCACTTTTATGCCTCTTTGTCGCTTTTATTGATTTGTTCGGATATTGGCAAATCCGCTTTTTAGGCCGCGTGCACGAACCGTCCTGGCGCGTCGTCTTTTATTATTCTCTTTTCTGCACAGTGGGTGCGCTGCTGGGTGTCCTCTTTTTTGAAGACGGATTCCACATGCCCAATACTCGTGCCGCCATTGCCGCCTTTCTGATGTGCCTGCTTGCCACAGGAGGAATGCTCGCCAGCACCCGAGCCTGGATCGGCGGAAATATGCTTCTGGTTTCCTGTCTGGGATTTTCTGCGATCCCCTTCTCAGAACTCATCGGCGTCTTCTTCTTTAAAAATATTCCCGACATGCTCTCTCTTATCGGTATGACCATTGTCGCCGCTGCCGGGATGATCGCTACCGTCTACACCAAAAAGGCGGAGAAAGCCGCTTCTTCCTCAGAACAAAAGACTCGATAGCGGCCGACATTCTTGGAACTGCACGGTTAAATATCCCGTGTTTTTGCATCTATAATTGTTAGAAAATATTTCATTAACTTCCCAAGGGTCCCAAATGCAAGC